>Ga0136643_10005938_pt1 | contig 17372 bp, 14 predicted proteins | sample TergutLab28metaG_FD_96883 | JGI IMG/M metagenome (GOLD analysis project Ga0136643, IMG submission 96883) | Labiotermes labralis P1 segment gut microbial communities from Petit-Saut dam, French Guiana - Lab288 P1 (version 3) (version 3) | ecosystem: Host-associated > Arthropoda: Insects >... | reverse complement strand
TGCTTTTTTGACAGTGAAGGGATTGTCCATACAGAATTTGTGCCTCAAGGACACACTGTTAATCAGTTTTATTACCGTGAAATTCTTGAAAGACTAAGAAAAAGAGTTGTTCGCGTGCGACCAGGCATTGCTGACAATTGGATGCTCCATCACGACAATGCCCCTTGTCACACGGCGATCTCTGTGATCGAATTTTTGGCTAAAAAGAGCATTCCTGTAGTTCCACAGCCCCCATACTCCCCTGATCTGAGTCCGTGAGACTTCTTTTTGTTCCCAAAACTAAAGTTTCACCTTAAAGGACGCCATTTTGGGACGGCGAAAAACATCGAAAAAGCTGTAACCGACCAACTAAAAGCGATTCCGGTTAGCGACTACCAACGTTGCACGACATAAAAATAGATTTTTATAAAATTCTGGAATTCGTCTGGAGAGAACAAGAAAAAATAGAAAATCTTAATCGTAGTAGTCCGCTACCCGACTCACACCAAGACGAGGTACCTCCAGAAGACAAAGGGCTCGGCGCTCAAACAACGAGTATAAACATAAGCCCCAATGATTACAAGATTTCCAAACAAAAGGACTTCCTACTTGCATTCTTACATCGATAATGGAATTACTGTTGGTAACTCAGGAGTATGACTTTGACCTTTGTGTTGCTTTCGCAGGGGAAAGTTAGACTGTTGCGTGTTCATGACCAGTAACGGACATTGAGTCGTTTTAGTGGGGTGCGTTAATTATATTATGCCAGATAGAGTTTTTCGGTTGTGTTCTACATGGTTAGAGGCGTGCATATATTCGACCCTAAGACTTGTTATAAACCGAAGACCTTTCAAATGGAGACAAGTGAAAAGTGACATAGACTTGTTTTGACGGAATGTATGCTTTCTCTGGAAGCTTCGCCCGGAGATAAGACACCTCCACCCACGCTCTCAAGGTCAAAGCTTTGCTCCTGTATAAAGGATTACTTACTCCATGCTGCAGAGTCCTCCTTGAGAAGCTAACTGGTTTGCATCTAGTCAAGAAATTCCCCGCATTTCACAGAACCCGAAGGTTCATTACCGCACTCACAAGCGTCCGCCATCTGTCTCTATCCTGGGCCAGCCCAACCCAGTCCATATACCCACATCCCATCTCATGGAGATCCGTCCTAATATTATCCACCCATCTACGCCTAGGTCTCCCCAGTGGTCACCTTTCCCTCCGGTTTCCCCACCAAGACCCTACACACACCCCTAGGATAGTAACTGAAATATTCACATACACAAGCACTCGAGTCAGTAATAATGATAAATTCTACTTCGACATCCGAACAGGTAGACTATACACGGTATATTCATGTCCACATCACTAACCGCGCCCTTAGCCGGAAGCTGCAACCGAACACCACAACGTACATTTCAATCGAAAAAAATCCGGATCTGTCACGACAGTTAGCAAACGGTCTATAGCCCATTCCATTATACACCCTCAAACACTGGAAACACTAGTAGGAATTAAGCTCGGGGCATTGATGTTTGTAAGCGCTTTTAGGCGCGAAAGCAAAATGGCGAAGAGTGACTATTAGCATCGTCACGTCTATCTATCTGCCTGTCTGTCTGTCTTTCCGTCCGCATGGAACAACTCCGCTCTCACTGAACGGATTTTTAAAAAATTTGATATTTGAGAATTTTTCGTCAATCTGTCGAGAAAATTCAAGCTTCACTGAAATCTGACAAGAATAACAAGTACTTTACATCAGCACCAACATACATTTATAATCATGTATCGCTCAATTCTTCAAAGAATGCGAAATGTATTAGACACAAATTTACAGAAAATCAAAACACACGCTAGAAAATGATGCCGTTTATTAGATAATGCGGGGAATAAACTGTAGAGCAGGACAGGCCACAGATGACAATATGACACACGCGCACTGCATGCTGGATACCTAAGGCTACAAACACTCAAGCCTAATATGTAATACTTATTGTTTTCCCACTGCAACAATGGACGCATAAACGCGCCTCCATGTTACGTTATATGTACATTGCCCGTATTTTTTACATAGACTTCTGGCCGCTACATAGGGAAAAGGATTTTTCAGTTCTTCAAAGCACCTAGGTCGGTTTTGGGGCCCATCCAGTCTCCCATTCAATGTGTAGTTGAGATCCTTTCCCCTGGAGTACAGCAGCCATGGCGTGAAGCTGACCAGACCTCCGCACAGTGCCGAGATCAAGAATGAGTGGATCTATACCTCCACATCCCATATGCCTTAACGGCGTGCACAAGGACATTATCGTTTAGGGGGCAATGTAAAAAAAAAACAAATTTGGATGCCCCACCTACACATAATCCTGAACTGACACGCAGAATATGAAACATACAGAAAAAAATGTACGACACAAGGTCTGGGTTAGTACCATTCTTTTCGGGGGACCCCCGAATGGCTAGTAACTTAAAAGCATACATCCCACTAATTGTGGGCTGTCATTTGCAGTCTTAACCTAGGGTTATAGCTACTTTAAAATGGGCGCCGGAGGAAGAGCCTAAAAAAATCCACATTTACCACGTCTGAAATGAGCCACAGTCTAACCATATTTAGCAGAGCTACATAAACACATAACAAAACGTGCTTGATCAAGTATAAGGTGACCCGTGTTCAATTAGTGAGGCATCTTCACACAAATGGGGAAAGCGTAGACTGCATAATGACCAGCTGCGCGCTGGACCACTGAGGAAGAGCGGCTAGACTCCCGGCAGGCCTTTTAACATCCTTCTGTTCTCCAAAACATCCTGACCATCACTGGGGCCCAACCAATAAGTATGAAGTGTTTTATACCAGTATTAAGCATCCGAATCGTGAAGCTTGCCACCAAATCTATGGTCGAGGTTAAGAATGAAGCTATTCCTTCCCCCCCCCCCCCCCCTTCCCACCGTGTCTGGCCCCGGACAGTTTTCTTTTACCTTGTCGAAGTCGGAAGGTCGCGGGTTCCTGGAAGCCTCAGGGCCAGTCCAGGCCTGTACAGAGATTGTTTTAATCGTGTAAGGAATGACGATGAGGAGAGTGGAGGAGTAGTGCCACATATTCTTAATAGTCATACCGTACACTGAGTGACCTGCTTCACCCGCGATCACTTTACCCCGAAGAACCAAGGGCACCCTATAGATAGGTGGCTGGGCGGTGCCCGGGGCCAGTGTGGCCACAGCAGCCAAGATAAAACAGCAGCTCCTTTCGGAAAACAAATTCCGCTGCTCTGTTGTCCCGGCCCGATGCCTAATCAATACAGACACCTGACCGACTACTGAATAATGTTGAAAATCTTTAACGAATCGCTGAAATTTGACACCATTACCTGGACAACTGGCTGGTGTTTTACGGTGCACCGTCCTGCATCATTATGGACTACGAGGCAATGCGTGCTAACCCGCAGATGTCTCCCCCAATCCGTGACTGCTCTGCCCATAGCGTCTACGTCCATACAGTTCACATTCCGTCGCCTGATCTGGTGATGAGACTGCATGTTCCACATGTGTTGCAGCTACTAAACCGCAAATGGAGATGTCCCACTTGTCAAACCCAGCTGCAGAAATAGCACAAGAAAATGGCAAATATGTGTACTGGCTTCACCTCCCACACCGAAATGCAATTCCATTCGAAAAATGTCGACATCTATTTTTCGCAACTGCAGTGTCACAGACGGTGAGGTACCGAAGTCCACGCCTGCAGTACGTCTAGCTGAGGGGTATCAAATCCTTTCACGCAAAGGGCCACAACGGGTGCCAGTCGCACGCGTAAAGTCATTACAGACTTTATTCCTAACCTCCTACAATACTCTGTAACTTTCACAGCATTCATAAAATGTATAAATGTGGCCGCGGACCGCGTAACACAACTTGGCGAGCCGTAGGTTCAACTCCCCTGTACTACCTGTAGCACAGACTTGTCCATCTACTGAGGAAGCTGTGGATGAATCATTTACTCGGCTTCTCGAACCTGAGAAGCTTTCCAAACTAAACTTCAAGGATGGAAGGAGCAAATTCCTTCTACCTACCATATTTCAGAATTCCACAACCCAGAACACCCAAAATTCAACATAGACAAACTTCGAGCATGTCCGAATTAGAGTGAACGGCGTAAGACAGGCACGGACTTTAACGTGGCTGCACTGCTATATTTGCACAGCATCGATGTGAGGGTGGATGATGAATATCTATCCGAAAGGATTTAGAAGAAGACAGACGTATTATCCCGTTATTTGCATTGAGTACAGGAATGCACGAAACTCGGTCGGAATAGCTGCTGTTTCAATCAAGATCCAAACCACGAACCTCCACAATACCAATGTACAGCGACAATGGTACACTATTGTTGTAAAGACAATAGTTGGACGTACCGAGAATGACATGTGTCCACCCTTGGCTGAAACTCTGGTCTAGTTACGAACGCAGCAAGCCTAATTGCAACATCGTGTTCACTGTGAAAGTAAAAACAACCCAGTTTTGTTTCGCAGACGGCCACAACCAGTACTTTAACAGATATCCACCTTTCTGGATCAGCCACACCCCGCTGAAAGGAAAAACTTGCGACACCCTTCAAGGATACAGTTTCTTGTGGCCCACGATTACGATTCGAAAATAGATTCAGGTTTATTATGTAAGTTAATTGATTCCACAGAAAAAAGTCAGATACAAAAAGCCATATTCACCCAGGAATTCATGGCTAGAGTATCGAAAGGTTCAAAACCGTATCTATAACAGCTCGCCATTTGACCAGTTTCGAGCCACTCAGCTGATCCTAATATATATATATATGAACCACGTCAGTGTGTGTGCGTATACATACATACACACATACATACTTACATACATACACACACACACATATACACACACACACACATACATACATACATACACACCCTTACTTCCGTACCTTCTACTGTAATGCTGGTCTGTCACAAGCATATGATATTTTTTTTGTGTGATTTCAGACTTAATAAGGGGCACGCGGTGGCGTAGGTGGTGGAGGAACTGCCCTACAAGCCGAAAGGTCGCAGGTTCGATTCCCGATGGTGACAATGGAGTTTGACATAATCCTTTCGGCCGCACTGTGGCCCTCGGGTCGACTCAGCCTGTAACACAAATGTGTACCAGGAATACTTCCTACAGGGTAAAAGCGGTCGGAGCGTAGGGCTGACAACCTTGCCACTTTCATGAGTCGACCGTCTTGAAATCTGGGATCCCCAACCTCCTGGATCCCTCTGGGCTTGTCCAGGCCTGTGCAGGGATTGCTGTACCTGAAAGGGATAATAAAACTATCCAATGCTACTCGTTCTTCTAGACCGACACTACGGCCCACCCAGCATCCTATTCCACGGGTAATGGGGAACTTTCCCGAGGTCAATGTGGCCTGGGCGTGATAGTGACCGTTCACCATCTACATTCGAGGTTAAGACTGAGTGGAGCTATACCTCTTGACAACTTTAGCTCTTACACCATTCGTCTTGAGCAGTTCCTTGTTCAGCAGAACCTGTACAGTCATGTAACTATTTGCTTTGGCTGGCAGTCCAGTTCGCATGATTTATGGATCTATTCAACTGTTAGTCGATCCCAGTGGCCGCGCAGTCTAAGGCATGGGCCTTTGGTCGCCCGCTTAATGAAATTGCGGGTTCTAATCCTTCCAGGAGCATGGATATTTTTGTTTCTTGCAAGTGTTGTGTGTTGTCATGTACAGGTCTTTGCGTAGGACTTATCACTGGTACAGAGGAGTCTTACCAAGTGGGGTGTGTCTGAGTGTGATCGTGATGCCCCGATAATGAGGCCCTGCCCCAAAAGGGGCTTTTGGGCCACGAGAAAAAAAAATTAAACTGTTACCGCACTCAAATTAATTTTTACAATATTTTACGGTGTTTAGTCGCATTAGGGAGGTAATGCGGTTCCTCGCCTCCCTTTCCGAAATACACCTTTCCACTCTTGTTAATGTACATAAGAAAGTGCTGATGATCCATCAACACTATTCGTTTTCCGACGAGATTTATTTAGCAGAATCTGACAGTGTCATTCAAGTTTGCACAGGATGAGAGCCTGTACAGTCTACTTAACCGGCGCAGGGCGTGGTGCAGACTATTTTCAAAAACACGGCGTCTGAAAAGCTATACACAACTCACTCACCTGGCACCGACGAGGAGAGAATTCTGGTCCTTCTCCAACAGTTTGAAGTGATCCTTGTGTGACTCGTTACCCAGAAATCTCTGCGCCTGCTCCTCTCCTGCAAAACAGAAGAACATCACAATATATCATTCCGCATCGCTTGCGTGCCCAATGTCTGATAGATTTATATGAACTACACGTGGAGGCCCTAAGGTAAGGGTCGCCTTAGAACGGGGGAGGAGGGGGGGGGGATTAACCACATTCAAAATTTACAGTATTGCAATTCACGCCGTGAGGAATTTTAAACATAATTCGAAAGTTGTATAACGTAAACTGGAATTTAGCCATTGGTTAGATGGGGTACTAACCAAGATATGATAGAATAACTGATGTGGTTAACAGTTTTAATGCTCCAAGCAAGACACGTCGCCTACAGTAACTCACACCATTGCGTTACGATTCACTTCGTATTTGACGCAATTAACGAACCATTTCTATAACCATAAAATTTGAACCCTTTTTGAGAATTGTCATTCAGCTACTCAATACAATCCACGCCTTTTGTGTGTAACTGTGCAATGCACAGAAAAAGAAAAATGTTTTTAAAATATTAACGCCAATGGCGGATTTACAAGAACCTGGCACTGGTCCCCACAATCAACCGGATCAATTCAGTCGACGGCCTCGCGCTCTGTACCCTTACTGCCCATTGTAAGAACTTAGTATTATAACAACTGGTTTGCGGGCCTCCGCAAGGTGTTGGAATCTTCAGCTGCCAAATATTCCATAACCAGCATTTAAAAATGACTTTCCATATAAGATCCTCCACCGGGGCTCGATTCCATGGCACAATCAAATACTTCTTGTGCCATGGCATTCGTCTGCCGCCCACCCATCTTCATACCCAATGGACACCACGCATCTTTCACGGATAAAATGACCGGGGCCTAAAAAAATCCCCTTACCAAATTGCTACACTAATGTTAATACTAACAACTCCTGATTCTGTGCTTAGGCACCACATCCTTGCAATAACCAAGGGCAGCAGAATTTGCTACTCGTTCAGCTGGTTACGGAATTCTCACCTTTTAGTCAAGCTAAATTGCGGCTTTGCTCAAAAGAGCCTCTGTCTGGGGCCTACTGTAAACCATATCAATGCATTCCACTTACAGCAACACTGTTTATCTGTCTCGGTGTTTGTGCGAAAGTTATTCGGATCTGTGTATGGTGTTGGTGAAATTGAAACCAATGTGTAAACACGTGCCAAAGAATGGCACAGTAACACCGACAAGTGACAGTCCTACGCCTGGACACACACACTGCAGCTACAATTCCGCGAGACAAGGAGAGGAACATATGTCATTGTGGTACATCGGAGCCTATACCTAGTGTACAGTACACATGCGCCGGAAGTAAATTGCTTGGAAATATGAACAGCATTCCCCACAACTCAGCAATTCCCAGCTATCCAATGACAAATGACGACCATTCTACGATACACCGCAGTAGATAAACGGCAGCCTTCAGTTTCATGTAACCATGATATCACTTTGTGGGCCTGTAACGCTGCTGTTGGCGGCGTGTGATCTGCGGTATGCGAGGAATATGAACAAACGTGTCAACGTCCATATCCACATATACACACACCGACCTCAGTTCTGTAGCCCTTAGACACAACATATCTTCGTCTGCTTCACTGGCAATTGCAGATCGGCTGGCCTGGTCCACCAGAAATTCTGCTCCTCTAAATCCAAAGAAGTTGCATTCCGAAATATGCTTGTGTTTACCATAACCCGTGACAGCGCTGAGTTCAGCACCACGCTCTGTTGAATAACAGTCGAGTTTCATGCCGCACAATCATTCAACATGGTTATGGTAATTCATATTCGAAATTACATGCGCAAATCGTGGTAGAATCGACACGTACGACTACTATACGCAAGTAGCAAGGTAAGTGTAACTTAACCTTTTGCTGAATTATGCATCACGCATTCTTTCACGCCGATACTAGCCAGTTTGCTTCACGTCACGGTTGCTTCACCCCCGAAGAAATAACACTTCCAAACGAAAAGGAGGCAAGGTAGGCTGCCAGCCACTGAGGAAGTTGCGAAGGCTGAAGAGAGATAAGTGTTCCAGGCCGTAGGCTGTATGTATACTAAGTGATGTGGTCTATGGGGAAGAAATCAAATTAAATATCTGTACGCATTTTAACTTCTTAAAGAGACTGTCTTGCAGCCGCGATAACCTGTCCGATCACAGAATAATCATTTGAATGATGGCTGCGAAAGAAATGTAAGAAAGCGGCCGTCGCCCTGTTACACATTAGGTACTTCCTGAAGAGACTGAGGAAAACTATACAAGAACTGAACTATAAGCATTGTCGGTTTTCTTGCCGGTTTTTGAACCTGGGAACTACTAAATAAAAAGCAGCATTGCCAACACCTCGACCCCTCAACCCATTTAGTTTTGACACTAATTAACAAACTTCACTGGTACAATGACCTCAGCACTTATATTGGTTGTATATTCTTACTGTGACAGTGTTTCAGTGCATGGCCACGTTGGGCAGGCACTGCCGACATGTCTGCGATGCTGTCAGATCTTTCGCTTTATGTTCAACGTTAAGTATATATGAGTATGAGCAGTGTGTTCTTACAGTAGGCTTACATCAAAACCACGAATGTGTCCAGCCTTCCTTGCGTCTCGTTTAAAAGTTACTTCAACCACAAGACTCTACTATACGCTGAAAGCCACGAAAGAAAGCGACAATAAAGCGGCACTGATTGGTTTAATTCTCAGCACGTGACAACCACCGCTTCTGCGCAACTGACAGCCATCCTCCTCCTTGTCTGAATCTTCGAAAAGTGTTTTCAAAATCTCTGTCCTAGGCGCTTCGGTCCGTATTCCGGTCATGGCCTCCCCAATTTTCTTCCTCCGATTCTATTTTGTGCAGTTTCGTGTATGGAGCACGTCGAGTGCATCCTTCTGTGCATTATCCTCCCACCTGCTACGTGGTCTTCCTACTAGCCTTTTTAATCCGAAACTTCTTCCTCAACAAAGAGTCGAACGATTATTGACACGAGATACTGGTACAAGGCAGAACTTTCTGTTGTTGTATGAAACCGCTCCTTTAGGCATCGGATAGAGAGGAGAAGTTGCATACACAGATACAATGTTTTCCTTTGAACCAGTATCTCAGCAGTAATTCCTCTGCTCTTTGCCAGTCGGTCTCCCATCTGTCCGCAGGTGGAAAGGATGCAAACCATCAACATCCAGATATGAGAGCTGAGACATAAGCAGATTATACAAAAGTAACATTTTATATCACAAACTACAGTCCTCAACCCTTACGCTGTAATAACGAAGCCAATCGGCCCTTCTTTCAGTACGACCAAACACGTCCACAGAAAAACGGTTACCCCCAAATTTTGACATCAAAACCATGAAAAAAGAGCCACTTTATGTTGCTTTTCTGGGCAAAACGGGAATGGAAGGGACACAAAAAATAGGCGTAGATTTTTTTTATCTTCTTCCCCTTCGTATTCTTGTCCTGCTAGTGTGGTGATCTGAAGCAGCAGCAACAACAATCACATTCGACTCAAGTTTGTGTGTTCCTGAAATGTTGCCCGGGATTGCACTTTATTAGCCTTACGATATGCGCCAACGAGAAATAAATTATCACAGCTAGGCACGCACAATTTTGCATGGCAGCGTACCATAATTTAGACACGACACATTCTCTACGCAACATTTATATAAATTAACATGAAACTGTTTGATCGTACTTCTTCCACCGACTCAATGCAGGTGCAGAAGGTTATTGATTCACCTAATCACACACATGGGCACATACGCACTCGGTAGGACTCCCCTGGATCGGCCCGTCTCAGAAGCCTCTACCTGTACAACAAACAACATGCATACGACAAAAACATCCAAAAACCACGGCGGGTTTCGAACCCATAATCCCAGAAGCGAGCAGCCATAACATGGGAATTTAATAATACACACTACGGTACACTTGTACACAATGTAAACTCGATATTATACAATTACAAATGTACATCCCTTGCTACATTCAGAATTTCTTGGCTGAATTTCGGTCTGCCTTTACAGAAAATGCGTACGCGTTATTGAGATAACTCTGCATGCGATGGAAGTCGAGGGCACTGCGCAATGGAAAGATCATTGGCACCCTACCGCCTCAATTCGGTGTGTGAACACTGAACAGTACTGCACACGGTCTCTATCCACTTTGATTCCGGTATAGCAGAATGTACTAGTACGTCCTGGAACTGAAAGCTACGACCCCAGAGTACCAAGTGACTCGTTTCGTAGAGAAAAAAGAAAAAGAAAAAAAGAGGCGAGTGAAAGAAGAAAAGTCTAAATGTATTTTTTATTCACGCCATCTGAAGCTGCTTCGATTCTAGATATCGATAGAGATCGATACCAGTACAACAAAACCCTTGAAGGCTGTGGAAGGTAGGAGATAACCGAAAGGTGTTGGGGAGAAACCCCCCCACAAAACATGCCAAAATGACGTCACATTACTAATGTATTTCTGGATGCTGTAGATACAGTTCTTTCCATTTAAACTTGCACCTGCACGCCAAGGCAGCCAACCGATACCAACAGCAATGAGCAACACACACTACATACGTTAAAGAGATACACAGTTTGGGTGCACCGTATTCTTGCTTTACTGTACCACGTTCGAACTCAGCGCACAGAAAGAGACTTTCACACACGTACGCGTAACCTTAACGCGAACTTTCGCATATGAGTGCTGGCTATTACGTGACTGGAACGAGCAGTGTGAAGATAAAAGTTTGGGTCATAGGCCAAACACTTTCTGATCTGACCCTGTCACTAATACGAGATTTTCAACAACGCAAGGTCTCAGAAGAACGCAACTACTGCGTTATAAGAGGACTGAGAGGACGATAACTGTGATTTCTGTCACCTCTCTCTGCAGTCAGAGGTTGTACCGGGTCCTGGTTATCTAGGCAAATGCTTAAGATACCGGCTTGAAACCGAATGGGCATTCTTCCTTCCATGAAAGTGGCATGACAAAAAAAAATTACGAATTCGGTTGAAGATGACTGCTGGGTCACAACGGATATCCTTCTACCAAAAACATCAAGATGGAACATTTTCATGAATACAACAGCCGGTACGTCACACAAAAGACCCACTGACGAACACACATGTTACTAAAACATCACTTTATTAACAAAGGGTCACTCCGACATGTTTCAGCCCCCAAAGGGCTCCACTTCGGGGAGTACGACCCACACATTTCAATAGCAACGTCAGACAAATGAGTTACAAGAATGTAAAACTCAGATTAGTGAGCAGCATGTAACAAGCTACGCAGCTGCTACATATGTTACATGCCGATCACTAGGCTGGATTTTACATCTGGTAACTCATTTGTTTGACCTTGCTGCTGCTGAAATGTATCTGTCGTACTCTCTGAAATGGAGCCCTTTGATATTTGAAACAAGTAGGAATGACCCTTTGTTAATAAAGTGGTGTTAATAATAAATGTTTGCTTTAGTCGGTTTTTTTTAATGCGAAACAGTGCTATTAGTGCAGGGTCACAACAATACCAGGTGGCTCATCCTTCCCAATTAACTATTTACAGTAATCAGTCATTTAACCTATTTAAACCAGGTGTTTACCACATATACCACACGATTTAGGGGTACGCGGTGGCGCAGTTGGTTGAGGCACTACGCTACAAGTCGGAAGGTCGCGGGTTCGATTCCCGATGTCATTGGAATTTTTCATTGATATAATCCTTCCGGTCGCGCTATGGCCCTGGTGTTGACTCAGCCTCTAACAGAAATGAGTACCAGGAATATTTCATGGGGGTAAAGGCGGCCGTTGCGTGGAGCTGACAACCTTACCACCTTCATGTGCCGAATGTCTTGAAATCTAGGAACCTCTACCTCCTGGAACCCTCTGGCCCTGTCTAGGCCTGTAATGGGATTGCTTTACCTTTTTCATCACACGATTTACCTTTAAAAACCCCGCATTCCGCCCACAGCATATTTTGGTGATATTTTGGTGTGTTTCATATAACAATGATCACAAACAGTAAATATTTTCCCAAATAATGGAGATGCACTGTGAAGTTGGGAGTTAAACGTTTATATACAATTTATATACACTTCGAGATTGCATTACGTTTCATTAATTTATTACAGGTACTTGCAAGCAGAAATACCCATAAGACTCAAAAGGTACTTCAAACGACCCCAAAAGAGGCCCAGGCCTCTCCCTGAAAACTCGGAATACGGTGATTATTTAAGCTATAACGAACCTCTCCGTTTCACCAGCACTATTAACTACCAAACACATTTCCGCCCCATGTGCAGACATTTCCTGTATTAATGACATGCAATGTGCCTGTATCGACATTCCCAGTTTCCATGTATCAGTCGGAAACATATGTAAACCGGCTGGCTATACAATTGATCACTCAGATTGGGATGTGCATTCCAAATTACACATTTGCATTGGGCCCCATTACGTGTGACTTTCGCATTCGCCACGGACAGCAGCCAAACTCACATGTTTCGTTTCCCTTTCGTACTTCCGCAAAGCTAAAGTTTACAATCGGGAACGTAAAACCGATCACGACCACATCCAGACACGTAGTTCCAAAATCTAAGCTCATTTCAATTCCACCATTTCAATACATACGCACAGTGACGGCGTAAATCATGCTACAGGCCAGGGCTGGCCAAATTCAGCGCACAGGAGGGCCATATAATTCGTTAAGAGTTGCTTGAGGCCACAACTGTGTATACATATGTCGAAGGGGAGAGGGGACTGAATTCACCAAAGCGTCGTTATTTGCGAAGAAAAGGTTAAGCTAAAAGTAAGGAAGTAGGCCGTACTGCATTGGACACAATACAAAGAAATACTGGCTTACTCTGTGTAACCTAAAAGTGATGCGTTACAATTTGTAAACATTTTGTGTGCTTAAAAATTCACCCCGTAACAGGCCACGAAGGCTCAGAGGGGGAGTAGATGTACAGCTCTACTGTTTCTTTAACCTCGGCGCTAGATGGGGTGGGCGGTCAACGTCCGGCCCCGCCGATCTAACCCGGGGAAAGACCCAGTACCCATTGTAAAGGAAGCCTGGGTGGACCCAGGGCCGGTCTGAACGGGTGCGGAAAATCTCGTCTCCCACCGGGATTCGAATCCCGCACCGTCCAGCCAGTTGCCAGTCGCTATAACAACTACGTTATTCCGGCCCACACATTGTGTTCTGTGGACCTACTATGTTTGTTAAACTGTGTTACTAACACTACTCAGGTGAGAGGGCCGCACGTTGGCCAGCCCTGCGCTAGGCTATGGGATCAAGAAAATGGCCCCTAGTTACCCCAGGGTATTGAGTGTTTATCGCGGAAATCTCATTACCGACATCACACGAACATATACTAACGTTGTGATCCGAATTCCTCACATCGCTACAAAGATTTCCGTTTTCTGCTGTATGATGCCGTGTAGGCTGCCAAATAGATACCAGTGTTCCGGAGGAGTGTCGTGCTTCCAACTTCACGGTAAGCCGCAAAACTTCGCCAATCACAACGTTGTCTCTGCCTAACTGCATATCACCCAAATCTTTCCTCTCAGCCTACCTTGCTTGGACTATCCTGAACATGGAAGGCGTCGCGTCGCACAAGACGGTCAACCAAATGCTGATAAAAAAATAAATCACCGCCTAGTGCCCCTTCTTCTCCCCGAATCTCTGAAACATACTTTCTTGAAGTTTTCTGTCCCCCCCCCCCTTGCCCCTAGTGGGCCAGGGCCTCATCACTGTCGAGGCATCACGACCACAAATAGACACACCACACTCGGTAGGACTCCGCTGTACGAGTGATCGTCCCGACGCACAGACCTCTACCTGACAACTCACAACACTCACAGGAAACAGACAACAACCATGCCGCCGGCGGGATTCGAACCCGCAGTCCCAGCAAGCGAGCGGCCGCAGACCCACGCCGTACTAAAACAACAATGTTACTCATTTTTTACAGCAATCTAATGTTAATCTCCAATGCCGATCGAGAAAAACACTAACCGTCAGCCTCTCGTAGACCTAAATCTATCTCGACAAAAATATGCTGCAGAAAGCGACCATCCTTCGCCTTCGGCTTGCCCAAAATAAAATGAACTGAAGTAAGTTACGCACTTGTTATAATAATCTTATAAATATGCACTGAGAAATGTTAGCTCTGTATCGCCATGTGGTGTCATCTAGTGATCGATGCATGAATTAAAAATTTGTCAAGCAAAGAACCAGCGCTAGACATAGACGACATTTGCACAACAAAGTCAATTATGATCACCTAGCAACCAGACCATGGAAACAGAGACGGAAAACAATGGACAAAATGATTTTAGTAAGACGCAGGGCCTACTCGGTTCGAGTTTTGGTAGGGTTACCGGGTAATCCTGACAGAATTTGTACCTGGTGTTAGCCCCTTACGCACTCACGATTCACGATCACGCTTCCATCTCATTACAATACAGTAGCGTGAGCAGTTTAAACAGCGTTGCTAAGAAGCCGAAGTAAGAAGTACAACGAAAGGATTTCACGAAGCCTAAATGCAACATAAAATTTTCTGACAAACTATAGTGTCAATAAGGAGAAATAAGCCAGACATTTCAAGAACTCTGCATCATTAGGGATTATTCCTGTATCTGCGAATTGTCGAATTCCTACTCCAAACTGATGCGTCTAATCATCTGAAAAGACTTCACTGCCTCACACACAGTCCTACTAACGACCAAACTCAATGGTGTGTTCCTATATGGTCCTAATCCTACCAGATAATTCCATTTCTTTTGTAGTTTGTGAAGAACATACCAATACAAAAGAGGAAGTTTGTTCAACTGAATCGTTTCATAACCAATTTATCGTTAGACCAAGAGATACACACAAAAACTTGAAGATACAGACAAAAGGGTGGGAAGCTTTGGGCGGCTTTATTTCCTCGCAAACTCGGGGGCTGAATACAAACCAGCAGCCCACAAGAGGGGTTTACAAAGGAGAAAATATGGAGGTAACATGGAAATCCTTCACAGAGACAATCTACTGGTAGCCACTGGGAAGGAAGGATTTAAAACAGTCTACTAAGCACCCAAGTTATACCTCGTGACTTTTGGAGGCCCGAGAACATCGCCTAAAAGCGGAAAATCCCTTTATTTACAGCAAGCAAAGCACATCTATTAGAGGAATAAAACATGTTACAGTCTGGCACAGCTGTCTGGAGTACAAGTTTGTTGCTTTGTTTAACGACTCACTGTCCGCTACATAGGTCACACAGCGTCAAATATTTCTTACGTCAATTATAAGCACTGTTTCGATTTCACGGTCTGTGTAACACCAAATAAGGCGCATTATTATTATTATTAATATTTCGGTAAGAATTTTTAAAGGCGAAGATCGCGTTCTTTTCAAAGTACTTTGACGTTCTGACACTCCTTTCGTAAGTAGAGCAAAACCACGGAAGACCACACTCACAAGTCACATGAGGTTCGAAAAGTGAACGTACCTTCTGAGTTCAAGTGTGGTTCCGACAATCAGATATGAAGATAATGTGTAGAAGTCCTACCCACTGTCAGTGAGTACGAGGCCCCATACCTATGCCTAGGCCCAAAAATTATGTATCTATTACATATTCGTGTACAGTACAAAGTAGATACGGTCGTCTCTTTTTAAGCATTAATACGTGAATAAACCCTACATATGGGCAAGTGGAGGTTCTGAACCTTTACATTGACAGTAGTTAGTGTCACGGAACAGCAGTGGCAAGCATAAGGCATGTCCCACCGGGAGTCAATCGCTGTCCTTCCCGGTTGTACTGCCAAAGACAACCCACTAATGCTGACTAGAGTGCCCCCTGCCCAGTTACCTCATAACATGATACAGTGCTTCTGGGTTTTATCCTTCTCTCCTGCAGGGATCCGGGATCCAGACGCTTATAATTTTTCTCTGTCTGTCTTCGACTGAGGTTTATCAGGCTTCAAAACACGGCGCATTAAGCTTGTGGCGTCACTTCCCTCCCATCTACCTGCACATGAGGTCTGAATTTACTCAGACGTGGGTGTCATTTGTTTTAGTTCCCGGGTCTGGTGGGTCTTGAAAACGTATATACTGCGTGATGGTCTCTTGGGCGTGGGAGAGTTACGACACCGCGAACTGGGATAGCATGTCTGTCCGTCTGTCACATACATTGAAACAAATCTGTTTCGAGGCAATAAGCCAGTGGAACAGGGCAACACTATTCATCACTCATGTGGGATTACGCGGTCCACAGGGTGCGAACTCGGTCACATACTGCGAAGAAGCTAATTTCCTAGTGTGCGCTTAAGGTTCTGGTATACTCTAGTGCAAAGGAAATGGCCGAGTCAGTCCTCACTTCCTCTGTTTTATAGAACCAGCGATAGCCCTACAAATAAAATAGGCCTGAAGAGGCTATGAAATATCAGTGCAGCCAAACGTTCCTCAAGAAGTTCTTTCTGCCGTATTCCTCCGTGTTATTGTCTGGCAGTGTGCGCAATGATTGATTTTTGTGTCACTTAACGACGCTTTAGCAACTACGTTGGTTATATATTGCTGAATGGCAGGGTATTTTGAATGACATACTTTCGGAAGGAACCAGTTGTCACCTGCTTTAACACCGCATCTCAGTCGCGTGCTTGTAGATCAGAATATTTCTGTAATCAGAGCAGTGGAGTTGCCAGTATTCTTCTGCCTACGTAGCAGCTGCAATCTGGGGTAGAAGGAACGTAAAGTTTGCGACTCGCGCTGAAGGTTGTAACATAAAATGACGGGGACTTTGTAGATTTACTCCTCCTATAGATATTTATATGATACGAAAATATTAGATACAGGGCTGCATCGTAAAAAGGAATCTACTTCGGTGTTTCAACCGGTTAAATCCGCACCAAGTCATGGCGGTTAGGTCTATATTAAGTGAACTTATTTATACGCGTAGTGTCTGTTAATTTGTTACCAAACAACGAGGCAGAATTCGGATTATTACATGTCTGGGGTATCGATCCAGAACTTCGAGTGTAAAGTCGAAACGAAGCGCTCGAGTCCTGTTGTTATATCAATGTACTGTTGTTATATCAATGTACTGTTGTTATATCAATGTACTGTTGTTATATCAATGTACTGTTGTTATATCAATGTACTGTTGTTATATCAATGT
>Ga0136643_10005934_pt1 | contig 17378 bp, 4 predicted proteins | sample TergutLab28metaG_FD_96883 | JGI IMG/M metagenome (GOLD analysis project Ga0136643, IMG submission 96883) | Labiotermes labralis P1 segment gut microbial communities from Petit-Saut dam, French Guiana - Lab288 P1 (version 3) (version 3) | ecosystem: Host-associated > Arthropoda: Insects >... | reverse complement strand
TGTGGCCGGGGCGTGCTGCTGACCACTCACCCCCTTCTAGTGCCGCTGTCATGGAAGAATAGAGCTATACCTCTATCCACCCTCCGGACCACAACGGGCCTGTAACGGGATCACTTTACCTTTACCTTATATATATATATATATATATAATGAAGGTAAAATACGTAATTTCTTAAAATTACAGCAGGTGATATGTACAGTTTACGTGGCTAATTTAGGTCAGAAGAAGAAGAAAGAGCTCACCTTAAATATTTTGCGATCTGAAACGAGGAAGCCTTGCTTATCTCGAATAAATCAGGTTAACGATTTCGTCACTGAGGACGCAGAAAATGCTAAGTGAATTGTAGGTGTAGAAAGAATTTGGGTTTATTACGACTGTAAATTTTATTGTTTTTGGTTTGTAATTCAATTCTAATTGTGTGGTATTTTAATAACGCAGTGAAAATGACGACTGTCAATTATGGAGAATTTTATATCGTATCAGTATAAGAAATTGCGTAACTGTGTTCTGCGTTATGAATTAGAGAAAGAATTTTTCATTCATATCAGTTATACATCTCATTTCCGTAACTCTGAAATAAAATTTTATCAGTTCATTGAAAATTATTCGTGAAGTTTATTAAAATAATAAATATAGTCGTCTTTCAAAAATACGAAATTTGAATTGAATTTAATTCAACGTGATGTAGGTATATGCGATTAAAAGAAGGGGAAACAAATTACAGGTGACACCCGAAGTTTTGGAGACAGTAACTATGACATTGGTTTCCAAGGTTAGTGAGGCCGTATAGTCTGGTAGAAGTGTGCAGACATTATACTCTACCTACATCGTCAGAGTACGTGAATTCATATAGCCTGAATTTGGGAACAGGTGAAAGTGTGTGGAATGTTAACATGAATCCAAATTATGGAAGACAAAATCTGAGAGCAGGAAAGAAGATTCCTGGTAAATGCAACAGGAACTAGACCCCCAGATAAAAATATTTAAAGAGAAATCACAGGAAGCATTTTAGACTCCAGGAATCAGAAAAAATAGTAACCACTAAGGGGAACGAAATTTGCAGTGGTCTATTTGTCACTATTGTTTGGCATTCACGAGATGGCGGATTGATAACCTGGGTCGGAGACAGACTGTAATGACTGAAGCAATTTTTGTTTTTCTTCAGTCACTCTGGACAAATTTCGAGACCGTACTCCGAAAAGATCACAAATGATATCAGCAACCAACAAGATTCAGCAAACTTTGTTTTATTGATTCTTTTAGGTTTACTCTATATGTTTTGGGCGACAGTTTCGCCCAACTTCAGGACCACTTTGACTGTATATACAGCTTTTTGGAACAATGCACTGACTCTGCTGTCTTCTGCCGACCGGTAACACAGTTTGGATGGAGTTCCATCCAAGTTCTATCCAATCTGTGCCACCGGTCGGCAGCAGACCTCAGAGTCGGTACATTTTTCCAGAAAGCTGTATGTACAGTTAAAGTGCTCCTGAGGATGGGCGAAACTGTCGCTCGAAACATACAAAGCAAGCCTAAAAGAATCAATAAAATAAATTTTGCTGCATTTTATTGGTTTCTGATATCATTGCACTGGTGATGCACGGTCACACAAACGTCCAGATCACGAATGTTTCCTTCCACATTCTTCACACTCCTTATTCACTAATCATCCTGTAATTCGATGATACACAGTGTGGGATAATGAAAGCAAACTTAGGCGAAGCGTAAAAATACTTCAAAATCAGATTTTAATGATGTCCGAGAAATAACTAAGTTTGAAGACTTACACAAAGTTACAATGCCCCAAGGGGGCTTTAAGGAAAGCTATACGCCCCTATACCAAGTGACAGAAGTTCATTATCGCTGCTTCCGTCTTCAAAAGAAGTGTATTCTTATACAAGCATTAAAACCCATTTCTCTTCGTGAAATTGGAACGAAGAGCAGCGTAACGACTTGCTGTACCATTAACCAAGAAGTTCAACATGGCCGTCAGGCGGATCGATATGGTTTTTAATCTTTAATGTATTCCCATTTCGTACCTGTGTATTCTTTACCGGCCTCCCCGTAGAACATTTCATGAAGAGCCACAATTATGGTCATGAGATGTCACATTTCTTGTAAGAACTGATATTTTAATACGTAATGTACGTCAGGGCTTCATCGAATCCTTCAAAAGTCCTGATTTGGTTGGGAGCGTGCTCAAATATGAGCACAGATTTAGATCATTATGAAAATGAAATGAGGTCTTTGAATCCGACACAAGATTGGTAGTTTGATGTGCATTTTGGGCGCGTTTATAAAATAGCGAAAGTAACTTTTAGTTTCGTCATATCTGTCTGTCTCTTCGTCTGTCTCTCTGTTTGCATGGAACAACCCGGCTCCCACTGGACTGGTCTTGACGAAATTTGGTATTTGAGAATTTTTCGAAAATCTGTCAAGCAAATTCGAATTTCATTGAAATTTTATAGGAATAAAGGTTACTTCATATGACGACTATATACATTTACTGTAATATCTTGTTGAAAACTTCGTAGAATGGGAAATATTTCATATAGAAATTTTAGGAAAAACAAAACACATTTTGTGTTCAATAACTTTTTTTTCGGAAAACGTGCCGTTTGTGAGATAATGTGGAAAAATATGGTAGAACCAGAAAGGTCACAAGTGACAAAAGACGCGGAACAGTAACAATAAGACTTGCACGACAAATAATCAAAGCCCGAATACAGACAACCTGTCATACACAATACACTTGAGATAGGAGTATATATGTTCCTCTAGTTAATAGAACAACACTCCAAGTTTTTGTTACATACCTTACAGGTGCTCTATATGTGCACCCTTTGTGATTCTACAAACATCAACACGATAATCGAGTTCGTTCCAGACTGTCTGTAGCATGTCAACGGTGATGGTTTCAGTGGCTGTACTGATTCGTACCTTCAGATCCAGGATACATGTGGGAAGAGGAGAAACATAAACCTGATCCTTGCCGTAACCCCATAGAAAGAAATCACATGGGGTTGCATTTCGAGAACGAGGTGGCAGTTGTTAAAACCCCGACAATCATTTCGAATAACCCTATACAGGTTATACACAAAAGAATGGTGCGGTTTCAAAAGTTAACAAGAAGTTTATTTCTCACCTTACATGAGCACAAAGCACACCGTCAGCAACAGCAACTGTCAAAGTTTTAATGCGCTACCAGCAGTTCGTTTCTCATGCTTACTGCGGGGCCGCGTTAGGCCTGCATGGTGCGTCTTTTGTAAACTGTGCACGAAACTCACGCTGCACTGTAATCACATATCTGGACACCTCAAAACGGAGCACACAGAAAGCCTTTTCCTGCTGCGACGCCATCTTTGATACTGGCCCCGCGGCCCCGCAGTAAGCATGAGAAGCGAACTGCTGGTAGCGCATCAGAAACTCGGACAGTTGCCGCTGCTGACGGTGTGCGTTGTGACCGTGTAAGGTGAGAAATAAACTTCTTGTTAACTTTTGAAACCGCACCATTCTTTTGTGTGTACCCTGTATATAACACTTAATGTTTCATTGTTGATTACTTTCTTCTGATCTTGTACAATGTTATATCGCAACACCTGCTCGAGCTGAGAAACTGAGCAACAACTTATTTCTTATTACGATCTGTTTAGCCACATTTTGCGCCTCAGAATGTAATGCAACATCGGACATTTATACGACGATCTAAGTGCGTTTTAGAGTTGCAGGCAACATAAATTTGCCAAAAACGTAGCATTTGTGTTCAACACTCAGAATTTATACAGTTGAAAGTGCCGTTTAGCTTGACAACACACACTGAATGAATCGTTGTGTTCCCACTGCAATAGTAGTTATGTGAAAGCGGCACAGTAAGTACTTTGCCTCTCTTGCCTCACATCACCAGGGTGTGTCAGTCACGGGAAGGTGTTGACATCATCTTCCAACGAGCCCGTCGCACCGCGCAAATGTAGATGCATTTGGAGAAGTCCGTACAATAGACGGGAGGGGAAGTCGAAATAGATTGAGATATATTAGAATGGCGAGTTCCTGTCTTTATCACATGACGTCACTGTGTGCGTTGTAGCTGGTGTATGAATTTTCTAACTGTTCACCTCTCTTTACCCGTTTAAGGCCTATTTTACCTACCACCAGGTTTACATTGAAAAATTGTACACGGTGATCACATTGACTTTATGTGTTGTGTATGGATCTCAGAAAAATCTGCAACTTTTATCTTATTTATTTATGCATATATTTAACTATTTGATTTTGTATAACCAAGATAGGGAATGTTTACTGCGCGGTACGCAATGAGTCCTCATATGAAGCAGATTACATTTCGTCTCTAAAGTGTTAAATAGCATAAACGTAATGTTATATTCTGCAGTTTTATACAGTTATATTGGGTATTTGTTTTATTCAAATCTATCTCGAACCTTAAATCCACCTTCTGTCTCTTGTTCTAGCAACTGCTTATCTTATCTCCACGTCTCCGCATTACATTTTCTTTTCCATTCTATGAGAATTCCATCTATTAACATGTTAAAGAGGTTAGGGGAAGCTTCTTGCTACTCTTGAATAGATTTATATTGATATATTAACAGAGCATGACTGCATTTCCTAGATACATAACACATGGCCTGAAGAGACCCATAGATGGTGGGGTTACCAGTACCTGCACCTCAGAACACTAAAAGCCAAAACAAAGAAGAACTATCACATTACCGGCCTGGACAGACTTTTAGGGATCCAGGAGTTTGAGGCTCCCAGATTTCAAGGCAATCGGCATGTGAACTTTGTAATGTTAGCCTTACACACCAACCCCTTTATCTCCCCCTCCCCAAATGGAAAATACCCTTGGTACTTATTTGTGATGGAGGTTGCATCGACGCCAGGCCATAATGTGGCAGGAAGAATTAGGTCAATGATAAAAGTAGAGCCCTGCTTTAATGAAAATGGCATTCGTGAATTGTAGCAATATCTGACCAACGACATTGTAGTAATTAAATTTATATTGCTACAAGAACATCGGAAATAAGAATTGCTGCTAATATTAGCTTGTTTTCGTTACACTTCAAGTAGTCTGTTCACAGAATGCATTTCTGAAATCAATTGAGATATTTCCGAGAATGATTTATGAACTTGAATTTCGTTCCAATATCATTTGATGTTTTCCCCTTTTACTAATTCCCTTCATTTGAGAATCCCATCCAATATGGGTATTTATTTGTTTAACTTCTCACTGGTGTCCACAAAACACATTTCATTGGACATTTCGGAGAATAATAAATTATTTTTATTAACTCTTGTTGTTTGATTTGTTTTCCTGACAGTGCTAAGTCGCTATATTTGCTCATTCGTGATTTATATAGTGTTGTGAAAGAAGCTTGTGTATTTGCGTTCGTTTTGATTGGATTTTCCGTAGGACTGAAGACGCATTTAACTCCGTCATATTGTACTTTAATTTTACAGCGTGTCGTAGCATTTCGACATGTATTCTGTGCCACTCGTTATGTTGTAACATACGAAATGTTGAGTAAAATAACACTTTGCATCACTCTTTCGTACTTGGGAACCTGAAGAGCAGGTGTTCTTAACCTGGGGTTTACGGACCCGCCCCGCCACTCCCCCTCCACTGGTTCAGCGGACAGATTTCAGGGGGTTCGCGTAATTCGATGGGGAGAATATTGGAACTTGTTTTTTCACTAACATGCCACTGAAATTTAACTTTTCACTAAAAAACGAACGTAGGCAACAAACTTATTTATGAAGTGAGAGAGAAAACCAACAAGATGCAACAGTTAGATGTTTATTATCAATACTTTCTCAACATGTTTCGGGCACCATTATGCCCATCTTCAGGAGAACAAGACGTGTGTTACTGCATGTGGTGTGTTGCGCTGGTTCTACTGGATGTGGTTGGTAGCGGTTGTGGGGCGCTGCGTTGTGGGGTGCGAGCACTGTGAAGGTTACTGTAACCTGTATATCTGTATATACAGTAACCTTCACAGTGCTCACACCCCACAACACAGCGCCCCACAACCGCTACCAACCACATCCAGCAGAACCAGCGCAGCACACCGCATGCAGTAACACACGTCTTGTTCTCCTGAAGATGGACACAATGATGCCCGAAACATGTTGAGAAAGTATTGATAATAAACATCTAACTGTTGCATCTTGTTGGTTTTCTCTCTCACTTCACAATTTACTCACGATGTACGGTCACAGAAACCTAAAGTAATTTATGGTCTCTAGACTCCAAAAATATTCTTTAACTTCAATATATCTTGATATCTGTATATTAGGCATTGAAATTCATTTTCTTAGAAGGGTTGTGTGGGTCTCACCAGACTCTTCAATGGGTTCACGGCACAAAAAAAAAGTTTAAGAGACCCCGATGAAGAGGATATTCTACCTGTGACATCTAGAGCTACATGAAAAGACAGTCCTAACAAGTTAGGAAATGTAATGTAATGATTTTGGTGCTTTAAACCTGTTGTTTTCACTCGGTTTTAAATACGTGAATACGAATACAGTGAAAGTGTTTTCCCACGTTTTGCAATGAAGTACTATAATATTTCCCCATACTTAAAAACAGATTTATATCCCACCACAGTCGATTACATGTATACGTCCAGATGTTCTAAACGGAGAGCTATGCAACTGATCATATTAGATTATTGTGTTTAGATTGCTAACTATGATTTCGGCCTCAACTCCTGTCTTACAGTTAACACATTATGTCTCCAATATAATTAACAATTGTAATGAGATATTTAAATGTCTACAGGAATTTGTTCGAAGTGTTTGATACTTCTTTCAAATTGTAACCAAAGCGGAATTTGGCAACAAACTTTAACGAAAACACCAGACGTGGAAATTTCACAAAAATCCGTTCGGAAGAATCAGGCTGTCATATGCCGCCAAATGAATGGACGAAAGGACTGGGAACAGACACGACAAGGTTAATAGTTACTGTCTTTCTAGCTGCTGTCCAAACTCGGTTAAAAGGAGATCCAAGAAATAAGTCTTAATGACGTGGATGGAATTCACTGTGCTATGTCGGGCTGCTGCAAACACGGCCGTAAGTTTTTGAATTCCACAGAACAAGGAATATCTAGACTAGGTGAGTGACTGTAAAGTGATTTGTATTGGGGAAATCATTTGTGTGGGTGTATTGTCAGTTATATATAGCGGCATATACACACATCAAGTTTTATTATCTATTGCCAATGCAATATTAATACGTGTCTGGCGACATGTTTCGACCTTAGAGGACAACATTCGACGCTCAAATATATTTTAAAATTACATAATCTCTAAGTGTTATAAGAGTAAAACCAAATTACACATAACATTTATTTTGTTCCCCCCACACGTAAAGTCAAGTATTAGAAGAGGAAGATAATATGGTTTCACGGGTTTATTATCCTTAATCTTTAGTTGTAACGTAACAAAAAGTTAGAAAAACTGAAGTTCCAGCTTCGTTATATCAGTTTGTCCATTTCGCCTTAAGTAAACATAGAGAATAGATTAAATTATTCCATAAAGTTTGGCATTCTTCATGTGCACTAAAGTCTGTCACTGCAAACCAGTACTGGTTAAACTCAGACAGAAGTAAAGAACATTTGGCCTGATGACTGACGTGCATTTTTGCCGGCAGTCCGGAAGCTACTACGTATTTATAAGAGGGAAAATTGTTGCTAACAAAGTGTGTGAGAAGGAATAAAACATATATTTTACATTCTATAAACTCTATTAAACGTTTTATGGGTTCAGCGATAACTAAATTGAAGGGAACGATATTACACAATTCGTGAGTTACAGATAGTTACATTTCCTAAATTATTCCGATACGGTACAGGAAAATAGGGTTATAATCAGAGTATTAACAGGCGATGCTGTAATTTAATCCGCCCATAATTTCTTTTTTATACAAAATACAGAGATTTATTAAAGATTATTACTAACACTTGCATGAAGTGTTAATGAATACATAACCTTAAACAGTCTAGCGGTTGCTACACGCGCAGACAAAAATTAAACATTCTGCCAAAGAGTGTGTTGATGTGTTCTGTACGTATCTCTGAAAAACAGTGATTTTTTATTAACACAACGTCAAATAAATATTTCTATAACCGAGACTGAAAGTGTTTACTGCGCGGTACGACCTGAATGTTTAACTGTCTTTAAGTCTTTAGAAGGTTAATTAAACTTCGATAATCATGAACATTTCTACAGAGGTCTCATTAACTTATGGTACACAAATTTCTCACAGAATAGCTCTGGCAAGTGCGGTTATTGGTTGGTAAAATAATGAAAGTCTTCGGTTCAAAAGTGCTCTTGGTCCTCTACGATTAAGCAGAGCGGAAAGGGGGTCAATCTAGAACACTTCGATCAAAGCCGTAATCTTGGAGTAATATTTCCGATTTAGTGTCACAAAAATATTCCGGTTAGGTGCTGATACAAAGAAGGATAGGCAATATCTACATTATTCAATAAAAATTTGCATATTCCAATATGTAGGTGTTTTACATAAGAACACAAATACGTACCTCTGTCATACATAACAAATTGCAGTAAATAATTTATTGCTTTCCTAGTCTCAAATTATATTTCGTTACTTCTGTACCATCTTGAGGAAAATTGGCGATTGGCGGTGAGCACCAAGTTATCAATACGCAATGAAGTTTTGCGTGTATGACAAACACATATAAGTGTTAGATGACACAACGTGTCGTTGTATTACACGAAAAAATGTTATTTCGGTACAAAATACTCTTCAAAAAACTTTAGGAATTTCGTAAGGTTGATGTATGTCTTTGGTTAGGGTAAGGAGAGGAGACAGCTTAGGGCAATTTAAATATGGGACGCACGTTTGAAATTTTGTTCCTTTGTCTCTTACCTTTCAGCAACTCCGTTAAACTGTGATAGATGAAATGATCGTCTTGTTGCAAGCGCAGTATCTGCACGTCGGGTTTTATATCCGTTGTTTTTGAAAAGTATCAACAAATAATAAACTTCAATATTTTTGACATTGTCCATCACCTACGTTTACTAAAAACACAGTGTTTCAAAGACTTAACCTGTCCCTTTCTTCAGGTGGAAAAGTGGGAACTTGCTTTGTTGGGCAGCTTAAAGAAATGGCCTGTATGACTTTTCCAGAATGTTAGAAAGGGCTAGACTACAACACTTGCCAGCCATTTCCAACCAGCTCCAGACACGAGGAAACTCATTTCTCCTTTCGATTTAAGGGAGACATATCCTATCTCCGAAAACTCGTGTTTGTAACAAAACTAGGACGCGGACAATGACAAACGTATTTGTCAAGTTTATTGCATTATACCAGCTATAGAAAACTTTAAATATGAGCGTAAAAGTAAAGGCAAATTTCCCCTGTGCACTCGAAAAAGCCACATGTGGGGGTGAAGTTAAAGTTCCATTAATTTTAACGTCGGTTAGTAAATGAGCGCGCATAGTCAGAATTACGCCTCGGCTGCTTAACCCCTGGGAATTATTCCTCGTTAATCAATGAAAAGGAGGCCGGAGAGCCCGAGAGCCGGTCTGGGCATTTTGGAGAAATAGAAGGTTTTTAAGGCGAACATGAACACGCGTTTATTAAGGAATATAACATATAGCAGTCCACAGAAGGAAACATAAATATTGGTGCCTTATGAGTTGTGACGTCTTGGAGTGTGGTAGAAGCTAATGATGTTCCACAGGTACTGCGTTCATCCACAACCACGTTCAGTAGTTAAACGATAATGGATCCAGCAAGTACCTCTGAAATGTCACTAAATTTCAACCAGGCTGCACGACTTCACATCCTACAAGACAGAAGTACATATGTTTCGAGTCTCATGTACCCTATCAAAGAACAGCCAATCCTGACAGTGAAACTAGGAATTAAATTGAATTGCTTAAGCAATAATAAGAGAAACAGCAGACTATTTTAAGGATTTTACTGTCACTAAATTATCTATTTAGCTGCGATGAGGATATCAAGCCGTACGCAATCCTGCGGTCGTTACGTCGTAAAAGTTTTACGTCCAATTGTAAGTAGGGGAACCAAAGATTTACGTTTTTCGGAACCCTTAAATAGCAGCTGGCTATCAAGCGTCCTGAAACAGACTTCTGCGTGAAGCAAGATATCGCCTCCTTCTTACAGGCACTGCGAACAAATTATTCTACGCCCTGATAGAAGACTTAAAGCCTTAGTACGACCCTGGGACAAACGGTTAAATAAGAATGGTGATTAGTTGGTGGTCTGATGTGTACAGGCTGCTACCCTTGAGCCTTGCAAACGTCGAAGCCAGAATAAATCTCTTTGCATCAGAGTGCTTTTCATTTATTTCAAATTAGCTCACGAACAATTTCCACCATATCATTTCGGATTTACCGCTGTACTTTTGATTATATGTGGCCTGCCATGCAAAGAGCATCTTTAAACAAAAAACAAACAATAAGTAAATATTACGTAAATAAACAAACCGAAATGTCGATATGCATATTGAGGGTAAAATCAAGTAAATCTATTCCAAGTATGTGTATATGAATATGGTTTCGTACAGTACAAGAAGTATTTGAATAAAGGTTGACCAACTAGATGACACTTGCTTTATTATTTACTGCTCAACATGTTTCAGACTTTAATACGTCCATCTTCAGGAGCTTGCGAATACTTGTTGCATTGTGTAGGCTGACTTGAGGCTGAACTACTAGTGGTTCAGCCTACACTCGGATACCACATCACCAACAGACAATCCCGCTACATAACACCAGCACGCCTCAAGTCAGCCTACACAACGCAACAAGTAGTCGCAAACTCCTGAAGATGGACGTATTAACGTCTGAAACATTTGAGCAGTAAATAATAAAGCAAGTGACATCTAGTTGGTCTACCTTTATTCAAATATCAAGATGATGCACGGTACAATACGCATAAGTACAAGAAGTAGTTACTGTGACATCAAACAAATTATTTTAGACTGAGCTACTTTATTACTAGTCTATAAAATAATATTCAGAATTGTAAAAATATTTACTTTATAAATAGTACAGCCAGCAATCGCATGCCGTAGCACGTTCTGCATGAGCACAAACGTGTGGTTTCACACGAACATATTATTGACTACCTGTATAGAGTCCCTTCATAGCTAAAGAAAAATTTATTCTTTATTAGAGTTTCCATTCATGAGGAGAAACCTTACAACTTCTGCCTAGTCTGCCTCACTGTGAACGCCTTTCATCTTCATCGTATCCATTAATTCATCAGCAAAACTTCACGGCCTGCTACACAGAATAGCGCTGTAATAACATTTCTTAAGGGTTGTAGAGTGACACAGTAACAGTTTAATGGGTTTGTGTTGAACCCTGTAAGGAAGCGAAAAAGATGAAGTAGAAAACAAACAGAAGGAAAATTAAGATTGAAAGAAAGGAGATCATCAGTTAGATTAAATAGGAATGGATAAAAAGGAAAGAGAGAGAAATTTAGAAAGATATGTAATAATAATAATAATAATAATAATAATATATTTAACTGCAAATGGGCGGTCGCCCGGTGGCAGTGGTTATAATGCACGTACATAAATATGAAATAAGGATTTAAGAAATTTAAGTCGGAAGGGCTACATGACGAGCATGCAGTAGCAACTTGGAATCTTGGGAACCATCTCAGCATTTGCTTATAGACACAGGGAAACCAAGAAAAACCTTTGCCGAGGTGGCTGGTTGTAGGACCTTCCGAATACCGACTTCTAACTACCAATCCGGCAACTAAAATATGTGAGACAGCAATACACACATAGTAAAACAATACACATGCAGGAGAATTTAAGTCGCCAAGAGCAGGATAAAAAAAAACTATTTGAGAAAACATCGTTTGGGAAGATTTGAACTTCCCACGGCAGTGACTGTGAAGGTAAGAGTCTATGGGATGTGACACCATTTAATTTGATTGAGATACCAACGTTATGAAGAAGCCTAATGTCTGTCTTCAGGATTCATGCTTCTATCACGAAGACGGAAGTATTAGGCGACTCCTAGTGTCAGAAATTTGAAATACAGAAAGTGTGTCGTCGCTAACGGATGTGTCAACTCTCCCGGAACGACTGTACTTGTAACTTGCAGACATACACTCGTATTGTCAGAAAACCGCCACTGCACTGGGACTGTCTTCCTCACGACCTGGTATAAGTGGTTTCGTAAATGAACAACACTGTCTGTCGTATTACACAGACGTACGTCAGCACAATCTATTTATTCTAGAGTAAGGCTACATGTTTCGACTAGATGTTAGTCATCTTCAGGCCCCTAAAATTTCGTTACCAGATGTAAATACTGGGATCCCAAAGTGGACAAAGCATCTGGTAAAGAAATTTTAGGGGCCTGAAGATGACTAACATCTAGTCGAAACATGTAGCCTTATTCTAGAATAAATAGATTGTGCTGACGTACGTTTGTGTAATATTTATTGATTTTCAAGCACATCGTGATGCCTTCATTCAGAACTGTCGTTCGCTTTTAAAACGTGTGCCTATAAACCGGGTCGTTTAATATCCGGAAGTAATATTAGCTAATATGTAGCCTCAGCTTATTTCAGCATCTTCGAAATATTGTCCCTGTAAGAGGGAATTAGGTTAATTTTCAGAAGCAGAAATTTGTGCTCCAACTGCTACCTGTTGCCAACGGAAAATATTTGTGTAGTCATGCGTAGTTTCAAACAGTAAGAAACTGATTATTACTTCTGTATTCGTAGTTTGTCCAAGGACACTACCAGTAAATCGGAGTAAATACTGCCGAATATATCTACAAGCACAGTGGCTGGGCAAAATTGTGAGGTCAAACTCCAACAGAATTACTAAAATTAGGATCCAATCATGTTTCCCGAGAAAAGTACGCACGTTTCGTTAAGGCAAATCCTTATATTCTGTTTCGTCTCATAACCGTACCTTCGTGACGCAGAATTTATCCACACACGGCCTCTTGTTTGTGGACGATATAAGCGGGTAAGCGGATCTAGTGGTTTTCAATATCATCCGGAGAAATGACCTACTTGCTTGTAAACTGTGTGTATGAAGTAAGAGCTTACTTAATTACTCTATGGAGCAAAGTCATTTTTCAGAAGCTAACCGGTTCTCAGCTTGTCAAGAAATTCCCCGCATTTTATGGACCCGAAGGTTCATGACCGCATTCACAATTACCCGCCACCTGTCCCTATCCTGAGCCAAATCGATCCAGTCCATACCACTACATCCCACTTCCTGAAGATTCATCTTAATATTATCTTCCCATCTACGTCTAGGTCTTTCAAGTGGACTCTCTCCGTCAGATTTCCCCACCAAGCCCCTGTATGCTCCTTTACCCTCCCCCATACGTGCTAAGTGCCCCGCCTTCCTCATTATTTTCGATTTTATCATCCAAACAATATTGGACGAGTAGTACAGGCCATTTAACCCCTCATTACGTAGTTTTCTCCTTTAGCCTGTTGCCCCTTTCCTCTTAGGCCCAAATATTCTCATCAGCACCTTATTATCAAACACCCTCAGCCTACGTTCCTCCCTCCATGTGAGCGACCAAGTTTCACACCCATACGAAACAACAGGCCAATTATAGTTCCGTATATCTTAATCTTTAAATTTTCGGATAGCAAACTGGAAGACAAAAGATTACACACCGAATGATATGAAGCATTCTCTGACTTCAATCTGCTCTTAATTTCTTCCTGAATAGAATTTTCATTTGTTAAGGTTGTTCCAAAATATTTGAACCCTTCCACCCTTTCAGAGGAACTTTTAGCAAGCATTATATTGTGACTTCGTCCTGCATTCTGATCTCGAGACATGAAATTATACGTAGCTTTATCAGCATTCTCTTCTAGGTAAATCTCCTTGCCACCGACTAACAAAGCGAGAAGAGCTACAGTTCATAATTTACAAAAGTGGGGATGGTGCGAAACCTTGGGGCTATGTCTGACGAATTTAGCATAGTCGGAAATTGTGCCCGAAAAACCATGGTTTCTGATAGGAAATCAATAATTTTTACGTGTCAATATATTTCTTACTTGCGCCATTAACTTAGAGGATTTAAATGTAAAATGCTTACAGCATCTGTTGTTTCATCAGGAGGTCTAGAAACACACTAAAGTTGGAAAGGAACCTGCATTGGCCCAAGAAGCTCTCTGGCGGTCCCTGATTGCTGAGACACAAGCTTATTCCCAGGCAATCACACGTAGGTACTCTGACGGAGAAAATGGCACTGACACGATTATTCTCAGAGTACATAATTTTCACCTGTTAGTACATTTCTACCAACAACCCCTGCCAATTCAATCATCAATCATCGAAGCCATATAAAGTTTGTAATTTACAATATCATTAGATATACCATTTAAAATTATACTTCAGATATTTAAATTTACTTGGTGGGCTACAGTAACACATGAGCTAGTTAAAAATATTTACCTTCCTCACTGTTCTAGCAACGAAGCAAGGATAGTTACGGGAATTTTCAGATTCATAAAGTAGGGTCTTTATGGAGACGGTAGCACGTACAAGCCTGGCCATGAAATTACTTTACATTTATGGCACTCAAGGTTTCATTGCTGTGTTCACAAGAACATGATAATGGTACCTGCTTTGAGCCAGCTTAATCCAGTCAACACTGTAAGAAAACATTAGATTAAATCGGAATTGCTGTGTGTTATTCTTCTGCTATAGAAGTGAGGCTTAAGACTGTCATCCTACTGAGAAACCTTATAATGAGTTGACGTAAAACATCAAGAAAATACATAATATTGTTATGTATAATTTACAATTAAAATGTTACAACTCCACTGTGTTTCGACCCTCTTTAGGTCATCTTCAGAAATTGCACATCGATTGCATGTAAAAACATAAATTCAGTGTAAATAAATCTAAATACACAAAATCTCTGTTTTATCCGTACACTAATGTGCACTGCCTGGAGTTGATATGAAGAGGGTAGAGACATGGTGGAGTTGTAATATTTTGATTGTGAATTTTACATATAATAATTCTTATAATTCTAGTAATAATATTACGCATTTTGTTTCTCTTCTCTTATATAATTACAAATTAACGCACGACGTGAATAACATGAAATATATATATATATATCGAGTTTTTTAAGCTACTGTGGAGATTATGTCGGCCTGAGATAAATAATATAAGGTCAGGTTGAATAAATTAAGTTATTTCGCAAGTCGTACACAATACCAAGCATTCAATACCAAGCATTATTATGGTGACGAATTCAATGACCATGAGATAAGAGGAGCACTTAGCACGGATGTTAAATAACATAAATATATACTGTACAATGGCTTAGTTAGAGCATCTAAAGGTAAGAGAAGATTTGGGAGATATAGGAGTATATGTGAGAAAAATATTTTGGTTTATCTCTGTGAAACTGGGCAGCACTGGGATCAGAGTCCTGTTCTGGCGGACATTTTAATGAAACTACTGTCTACATTCAGGATTTTTGGGTGTTAAGTTTTCAAAAATAATCCGTATTTATGGTTTCAGTTAAGTAATATTACTACCTATAATGAAGTTCTAAATTTTGAAACATTTTATTAACTTCTTTTTTTCTACCTTTTAGGTTCAAACAAATATTTATAACCAAAAAGAATTACGCATTATTTTCCTTATTTCCTCATACTCCTGTATTTGTAATTAAATAATTTTACTTCCCCAGTATCCGTTTTTCACCTTATGCTTTAAAGAAACATGAATCTGAGATACGTTTCAATTTGTGTCGTACATTGCATACCTTACTTTTTCATTTTGTCTTCGAACTTATTCCCAGTGACTCCAAGGTTGTTTGTTGACTGCTGGATGTCGGAGCGTATGACGTCATCACTCCACTCCGACGCGTATCTTCGTTGATGTCTCCTATCCTTATCAACACAAGCTAGTTCACTTCAATTATAGATTTTAAAATGTTTAATTAAACATATTTTTCTATGCTTTTTAAAACATTTCACTGCAATTTATATTATCAGTTCTCTGGTACTGCGTGCGGTAAAACTGCTTACTGTTTGAATTAAAATATTCTTTTTATTTTAAGGCTGAGGGTCTAGAGTTCTACGGATAGTAATATAAACTAAAATTATAAGGCCTAAGATTATGTCCTTGGTAACTTGTAATATTAAGAATGTTCTTATTCACTGGAAGCTTTAGAGCGGTTCTTCAGGTATACATGACGGCCGCAATACTGAATGTTCACTTTAATATAGTTTATAAATATATTTACATTTACTCCGAAGATAAAAACTGGTCATTTCACAGTTTAGTGTTAAAATTATATACAGAAATGACGGCACAGCACTGTGACACTGTTCTTTACATCTGCTTAATATTTTGTTCCTAAAGTAGTGTATATTTCATGTTTTAATTAAATTGAAATATTTCCATCTTTCGGTCAATTAATATGAGGGCAAAAAAAAATTTATTACCTATGTAGTGGATAAATGTCATGTTTATTCGATAACGTAGATACAAAATGATTTTTCATTTTAGAGGTCACTAATTTTCTCTGAACTGAAAAGCGAATTCATAAATTTGTGCAGGCTTACAGTAAACGAGTTACCGCGAGAGATTTCTCTGACATCTTGGCGGCGAGGTACGACTGGACCGACGCTACACGCTTCGACTAGCGGCTGCTACTGAACGACGCTGCACGACGTCAGTGTGTTTAGTAGGTGCATCGCGCAAGGAAGCACAACTTGACATGCGCAAAAGCTAAGTCTTGTTCTATATGAGAACAAGTGCAGTTATAAACACTGTGAAAGCTGTATAAATAATCTGAATGACAGACTTCCATGCGTTCGAAAGTTTATGCTTACAGAAAGTGCCTCCTGTCTATCAGTCTGCCTATTAGCCTGTACTTTTCACCGGAACATACGCCAAGCCTCTAAGTGGCTCACCCGCAAAATGTGAATACCAATAGAGTGGTACAGGAATGACACTGCACTCCGATACCAGTGTTCATCTCCTTATAAACCCATAGCTAAAATTTTGTACAATTGTAAATATGGTTTTATGTTTTGTATGCTTCTATTTAATTTTGTAAATTATGTATTCTTATTGTTATATTTTTGTATTCTTATTGATATATATGTTCTGTATTCGGAATTCTGTTTCATTGCGTTTTTCTGTGTATTGTATGTGTGTAAATGTGTACTGTACTACTGCCACCGGGTGTCAATCCAACTGCAGATAACAAATATATATCATATCATATCATATATCATATCATATCACATATCATTCATATCATATCATATCATATATCATATCATATCACATCACATATCATATCACATATCATATCATATCATATCATATCATAT
>Ga0136643_10005932_pt1 | contig 17379 bp, 7 predicted proteins | sample TergutLab28metaG_FD_96883 | JGI IMG/M metagenome (GOLD analysis project Ga0136643, IMG submission 96883) | Labiotermes labralis P1 segment gut microbial communities from Petit-Saut dam, French Guiana - Lab288 P1 (version 3) (version 3) | ecosystem: Host-associated > Arthropoda: Insects >... | reverse complement strand
AGACAACCTGATGATGGCCAACACAGGCCGAAACATGTAGTTGTTTCCATCACAGTCATTAAATACACCTCAGTGATTAAGTTGTGTTTGACTACATACCTTCTCCTAGTTTCACACACACAATGGGGATGACACACTTCCTAGATACAAAATGATTTCATGTAATTTCCTAATTTCAAATACATCTTCCTGAGAGCTGGTGTTGATGGACATGATAAACTCCAGTACTACAGTGATGATATATATGCAGCGACAAATACAATTTATAATGCATGATTATAAAATGAAATGGAAATGTTATGGTAGAAAACAAAACCTGTTCCAGCACTCCGTTGCTCTCATCACAAATTCAGCATAGACTGCTCATTATAAAACATTCTAACTATTTTAATCAAATTCTGTCTATAAAGTATGTCACATTGGATCTCTGCATAAAAAGGATGTGCTTGCAGCAAATCCAGAGTAATGACAACAGTTACTGGGCAATCAACCAATTAACAAAGCTGTGACATGTTTATAAATAAGTATACTTGTCCCCGTCCATGCCATAAAGGCATACACGGCGAAAAGAGGTATTGCTCCTCCCATTCTTTACCCCTGTGCTAGATGAAAGTAGGATATGCCCCAACCATTTTAACCCCCTAAAGAGGCCTGGCACCCACTGAACAGGAGGCTGGGTGGGTCCCAGGCCCAATATGGATGTATGTCTATTTACAAATGCATATACAAAACAAGGTAATTGAACATTTCCAAAAAGTTTGCGTAAGTTTTAAATTATTACCAAAAGGAATATAATTCAAGTGAATTTACAAATTCATACAGGAAATCAAAATAAAGTTTAAAGGAAAATATGTTCATATTTTCATGTCACCAGTTGTTGGCTCATTCTGTCACATGTTAAAGAAAAGAGCTTAAGACAATTTTATTCCTACCACCTCCTCTTACACACTAAACACAATCCAAAAACTGAATAACTATGTCTTTACTGACATACTTCATGATCAACAGAGGAAGGTTTCCACACTGGTCACCTGCTTTTTCTAATTTACATAAATGATCTACCACCACCTGTACATTACTTGCTGATACTAATCATGCCATTATACACATAGCCCTTGTTTTACACCCCAAATGTGTTCCTGAGAAATGGTGAGTAAATCAAAACTGGCATAAACAAAACATGTATTCCCATAAGAAATAACAGAATAGGAAGGGACTGGCGGCAATCATACCACTGACAGCCTCTTCATTGATGAAAGACACTCACACACACTTATTATATTAATACTGTGTTACTTATGTTAATATAGAAATAAACAATATTAACTTTAGCTTATTAAATCCAGAAATGAATTGTGAACAACTTGCATACACTTATATTAATTTGTGGATGAGATGGCTTGAGGAAGTTTGGTCAAATGATAATTAAGGTAGGGTGTGTTAAAGGATAGCAAGTTTATGACAGCACTTCCATTAATGCTTTCATCATTATCACAAATTGTATGTACAGGGTTCTTGGCCAAGCCAAGCAAGAGTAAGGTGGCAGATATTAGCAGTGTGTTCACCTTTTTAAAGGCAATTTATTATGTCTAATTTCTCTTTGAAACATATTGCCCTTTGTTGCTTTTTTTTTAAATTCAGGTTGCACAATAACTTAAATTAAAGAAAACAAACACACCACAAAATACAAACCTAAACAGCAAGCACACAGTGACTGAGAGTTTACAGTGAGCACACTGCCAACCAGACATGTTCTATGCTGTGAGTTTCACACGTTGCAGCATTCCAGTGCACAGCCAGCCAAAGGGCATTAAACCAAAAATGAGAGGGCGTAAATTAAAAAGGGGTGTAAATTAGCAAGAGGCAATAAAGTACAATGACATGAAACAAGGGCTACCTGCATATTATTCCAAAAGTGACCATTTTCAAATTGTATTAATGATGTCTTTGCTGACATTAACAAATGGTATATGGCAAAAAAAAACTATTTTGGCCAAGCCAACTTCATAAAATTTGCTATTAATAATAATAAATCACTGAAATATAGGTTATGGTAATAAAACAATCACAGTACAAGTTACAACTAAATTCCCTAGCCTTCCAGACTTATGATAATGTAAAGCATGGGGAAAAAAACTTCAATACATTTTCATGAAACTACATTCACATGCTTTACCATGACAGCTGTAACACCATTTACGAAAAAAGACACTCAACATTGGATTACATTGCATATTTCCATTCCATTATGTCTGACAGATATATATTTTGGGAAATTAAACTGATAGGAAAAGAGTTATCATCATCCATCAGAAATTATTAGATTAACTGTGGGTGTAAAGAAAAGTATCGCGCATGGAATTACTTAAAGAATATAAAACATTTCCCCTTGACAGTAAATACCAATTCTCATTACTGACTTTTGTTTAAATACGATGCAAAATTTTCATACAAATTAAAACATGGCATGTACAAGCCATAAATTTGACCACCATGTACCAGGTTCTAACCTTACTACTGGGCAGAAAGGAGTGTACCATGCAAGTTATACAATAGTCTTCCATCTGACAAAGTCTTAAACCATAATATAAGAGTCTTAAACCAGCATTAAAAGATTATCTCCTATCTCACTACTTCCACTCCAAATAATTTTTGAAATGAAAACACACATACTCATCATATTGTTAAGTAATTTCTGACACAAATACCTTGCTATATTTCAACATTAAATTCTTATGTGACTATAAACAGCACTACAGAACAATATACCATATTTGTATTGTACTATATGATACTCAAGATCTACACTGTGTTTCTTTTATCACTCTAATGAGCACTGCAGCTAACACAGATGTCCTGGCAGATGCAGCTTTCTGTGCAATACAGCTGCTGTACTTGTGGCACTAAAAGAAATGCCCTGTATAAAGAATCTAGGGAATTTAATTAAATTCTAAATGCAACTCAAAACCTGACCTAAAGTGGAACACTCACATGCTGACTACCAGATATCCTGAATCTGAATTTGGTTGATATGGAGTATTAGGACAAACACTGACAGCAGGTTAAATATTTTTCTTTAGCACCCAAAGAACTGAGGAAAACGAAAGAAAATTTACAATCTAAAATTAATCATTGGTTTCCATAGGGATGAGACTATATACAAATTCAGTGATTTTGGAATGTCTAATGATTTATTCAGAGAATCGTGGTACATGCTGAATATATTGGAAAAATTAAAAACAATCTCCTCCTGCCCCCCCCCCCTCCCGAAAAACATACCTTTTACAGGTTTTCCAACCATGTTCCCACCGTCATATATTAGACGAAACCATGAATGAAGTGGTAAAAAATCGTCCTGCTTATCCACTTTCCTTTGGAATCATACAGTTCGATAAATTTCATTTTTTTCCTTCGTTTAACGATGTTTTTTCAGTATCTCTGAATATTTATCTCGAATGATAGGATAAATAAATTACACATACATATTCGTTCCGTAAAAAAAAAAAAGGAAATGCTGTTAAAGGAACAAATCAGTTACTTAAGCAACTAATCCAGCACATCCTGAAGGGACTTGGAGAGCCACGCACAACCCCAATACGGATAGCGGTTCGCCTAGCCAAGAGTTTGAACTACGACCTCTTGAACAGGGCAAAAATACTACAGACTAGACAGAGAATTCAGTAAACTTCGGTCAAGTCAAATATCAGTTTGTAACGACAAATGCATGCGGTACACTTTTTTACATTTAGAAATTAATTCAACTTGAAATTAGTGAATTACCTGTGAAAATGTTTTCTCCTAACATACTCGACACTGAGACACCTGACTACATTTATTCGCACAGCTCTCGTAACAGTTAGCTTCAAGATGTCATTTCGCCAGATAATCGTTCGCAGCATTGTTTTTTATGTATATAGAGGAAAGTATAGGTACAAAACGGCCCTGATGTTTCTATACGACTTTCGAATCAGCGACACCTTCGCAGCATAACCCAAGGTCGTTAGCCACTACGGCTAAAGAGACACATTTGATAAATTGGTTACATGTATATGTAGACTCTACTTCCGGAGGAAATGTCGTGTGCACTGTTTTCGAGTGACCTGCATAGAATCACATTGAAATTGGGTCCCCCACCGCACGGTCACACAAACAATATAGTGACATCTGTACATTATCCACCTTACTAAACTGAAACTAATGCGACATTTGCGGACCCTGTGCCAAACGTTTGTACTAACTCACGCTACGTGAGTGGCGGTAGATTTGTTGCTAGAATAACAACCTTCTATTCTAAACTTAGGTAATAAAACCAACAAACGCACATGCATAAAATATGTTTTATCGATCTCTTTTGTGATCATCATCAGGGAAGCTTCACAAACATGTTGTTAATTAATAATATGTGATAAAATGCATTTTTATACATGTGCGTTTGTTGGTTTTATCGAGCAAGTTTCAATACTCCTTTAATGCATGGATATGGAATATATGAGGTGAACTGCTTTGTCAGCTATTCACGCTATTTTGTATTCAGCAACACGCTTATATGTGTAGTTTTGATGCTAACTATTGCGACATATGATCGCAATAGGCTAAGTATCAAAGTAACAAGGTAATCTTATAGGTAAGAATTACAATTACAGAAATTATGCAGGAATATATGCCTGAAGTCATATGTGAGTGCAACAAGAAGAAACAGTGACTAAAATAAAGAAAGCCACGATAATAATACAACAACCAGCACTGATGATGCTGCAAAAGTTAACACGGAAACAAACACATCTATGAATGGGACATAAATAAGTGTAGGTTGCTGGCAAATACTTCATAAAGTAGTATTTACTGCACTCTATGCCTAATACAAACTGCATTACTTTACTCCTGTGTCTTTACTGGTATAAATCCTATGAATAAATGTGAAATTCTTTCCATTCCAGAGGAACATGTCCATCTGTTGGATAAATGTGTGTCCCAAAACACTTGAATTGAAATACACAACACAAACGACCAGCGGAATGAAGCAGCCGCATTGTGTTTGGTTCAGGCCGCTGTGATCAGATCATCGGACTCGGTACGTCAGTGACATCTTTTATTGGAATTCAGTCGCTGGTACCCTTGATGAAAAGTAGATGGCACTTTAACGTCGCCCGGGACCCAGCATCAAACCTTTCACTTCGTATTCGATTACACACTTGATAAGAACTATCCTACAGTAAATAAAACGTCAATACTTCACGGATCGAACATACTTTACTGCAATATTCAATTATTATTCAAACAATAAAATAAATTTAAATTCTGAGAATAACCGAAGGACACCACAATGTTTTCTGATACCTGTTAGGTATGCGCCTTGTTTTATCTCTGGAATCCGTATCAACGGGAGTACGGCCCTTATGTGATGACGTCACTATTGAGCTGACTCACGGAGAACGGGATTTCTCAATGTATGTGACGAACTATGAGTTAAAAGCACATATCGTTGGGAGAGAGTGGTGTTGGAGGTTGCTTGTTTAGGCTGTTACCGAATAAAATATACGTAGTTATAGGTACATGAAGCTAGAATATGTGAATTGACATTTTGAATAAACGTAATGCCGAATTGAAAGAGTTACTAGACTTCTTGAAGAAAGTGTGTTGAGTTGGTAAAGTTTGAGCTAGAATGTCACCGACAGCTTTCAGGGGACTGAAACGTAAGCCTGAAAATGAGCAGTGCATAGAATGTAATGGTATTCTTTCTGTACCAGCGGAGTTGTTGTCGATGAAGTGGATCTCAGTGCTACTCATTTTAAGCTTCACTAGTCAGGTATGTGCGACTTTTTGGTAGATATGTACCGTTCTATGAAAGTTATGCGCCATATTTGGTTGACGAAGGCCATCGATATTTCGTATATACCGCACCCTCGAACAGTTTAACAAATAATGTGCTCATTATAAAAACGGATTTGTAGAGATTCTTTGTAGCAAGTATGTGGCGGAAAAATAAAATAAAGCAACGGGATATATTTTTTAAATAGAAAGCACATGGGTTGGGATCAAACTTTGTGTGTGTGTATGTGTGTGTGTGAATAGTCTAGGGGTTGTTTTTAGGGAGAGTTTTGATCGCAGTTGACAATGTAAAATAATTTTAATGTTTCGGAATTGATTAATGTTCTAATATGAAATTTTTAATTGATCTTGTAATCTGGAACGTTACTGAATTTTAATAACTCACAATGTTAAACATGTGAGGTGTTTTGAATTGCATCCTAATTTTTTATGCTGTGTCTTGATTAAGTAATGATAATTTTTAGTACTTTCAATTCTTCTTCATCTTCAGTATACAAGTAATGAGATCATTTGGGAGACTCACAGTTTTAAAAGCTGTTTCTTTGAGAATGTCTTGGAACAGCAAGGAGTGTTTGATCATCATTTTATGTTACAGCATTTATGGAACTAATGTCTGTTGGGGTAAAGGTTATTTTCCTTCTTTTATTGAAGTGTTTGCGACTCATTCTTCACCAATGTGTTGTAAGACTCAGTATGTAATGGAAGCACTATGTGAATATGGACATACTATTGTAAATGGTCTACACAGTAGGCCCAGCCTGCTTCTGGATTCGTGCATCACATGCCTTCTTTTTCAGAGAAGACGTATATTTGCCATCTCCATACATTAAGCTTAGGTGCATTGCTTTTTGACAACCATGCTGTGTAGGGCAGTTAGTGTAATTTGCAAGAGGCTGTTTCTCCCTGCTTGCTTCACTCTGTAGCTACCTTTTTCAAATATGTAATGCTGAATGTACGGTGAGTGGGATGACTATGTGTTGATGAAGAGCCAAAGAATAAGACAGGCAGCGTACGTAAAACGTAACAATGAAGCACGTTGTGGCAACCATTGTTGTAGTGGGGAGGCAATGAGTATTACATGTTGTGATTGCATCTGTAGCCTTAGATATCCAGCTTGCAATACACCTGTGCCATAACGTTATCTGTAGCCTGTCTGGCTCTGCAGTGTTTTTTACATCCCATAAATGCTACAAGTTTTTAAAAAAAGTTGTACATAAACTGCGTGTTTTGACATTGTGTACAACTTTGTGTGAAACATGTCTCATTCTAAGAAAAACTGAGCGAGATATGATCATAAATGGGTATTGGTCTTCAAGTAAGCTACCCTTTATTCTTGTTGGTGTTTAATTAACCTTGACTTTTTTGGACAGACTTTCAAAAAATACTCATACTTCATGAAAATCCCTCCAGTGTGTGATGATTTCTATGTGGACAGACAGAAATGAAGCTAATAGTTGGTTTTTTCAATTTTGCAAATGCACCAAAAAATGAACAAAGGTGGTGTGACTTTGCTCTAGAAGGTAAAGCAGGCTGATTGTTGGGAACACTTCACTTTCAAGTTAAAATGCCAAATGATAGTTTTTATAATTAGAAATGTGTATGTCATATGTCAGGGTGACATTATGTTCATTCTTAACCCCATGTCCTAGATCATTCATTTTATTCACAAATATCTCTTAACCATTACACTGATGGTTATTCAGTGAATTGTGTAGTTATTCAGTGGTTATTAAACATTGTTTGACATTCCCATTTTCACAGCAGAGAATTAAAATGTACCTCATGAAACACAAAATTATATTTTACTGTAGTTGTTTGATAAGCCTTTTATTTAATTTTTCATACACGTTCAGTTATCTGACAAAACCATGTATCCCAAACGTAAGCCTTAATATTTTGTTGATTCCTTTCTCTTGTGCTACATGAACTTTTGCGATGACCAAAAACAGGCTTGAAGAGATAAATGCACACATGACCTAATAGTTATCTTTGTCACATGATTATCATGCTGTGCTCATGCCCCAGAAATCATCTACAGCTTTTCTAATTTTATGAGTGAGTATGAAATGTTCTTGAAAGTTTATGCTGCCCTCACCTGAAGCACACACACAATTCTTGAATTGTGGTTTAACGCAAAGTTAGTTGACAGTTGCATTTGCTTGTACGTTGCGTCTGTTTATGTTGTTACGTTGCATGGAAGTTGATTGGTTTTGTGTATTTTCAGAGATGATACAATAATGCATGATGCAGTCCTTGAACGTTAATAATAATGGTATAACACTGCACATCATCCATGATGATGTGGGCTTGTTGCTTTCTATTACTGTCCCCTCCCTTCCTTAAGTAAGCTTGAATGGTGTTTAGTACTGTGAGAAGTCGCTATTATTCTCGTGCTTTGACCCGAGTTGACCCAAATTGGGTGTTGCTGGTCACATGATTTATATGGTGCCAGGATGTAGGAGAGTATATTGATTCTGAAAAATCTCACCACATTAAACTGTGGTAGTAAAATTCAAACATTCACTCCAATAAAAGACAATGCATTGCATCCAGTTCCAAGTATGCAGTCTAATCAATAAACATACACAGCTTATCAGTTTAATCATGCTTTTTAGTGTCTCCAGTTTGTTTATTTTATTGCTTGTTTCATACCTCTTAATTAATTTTTAGGTAGGCACATGTAGCTTTGATGCTAATGTATGTTGAAACTCATGCACATATAAGCAGTATTCAACAGATAAGGTTCCTGAGGTCATAAAAATTAAATTGTACATCATTACAGCATTAAATGTAGCTTATTTATTTGACTTCAATAGCAGTCCCTGAGCACATGAATGCATTTGTCCAATTTGGCATGAAATGAACAATTCACTTGTGGCAGAAATTGGGCTCTTGCAATCACAGCCACTCGTGAACATCTGTTTCACTTCCTCATTATTGTAGAATTGATGATATATTGCTTCTTTGGCATAGACAGGTGACTGTCACAAGGTGAGATCCTTCAGCAGAACAGTGGAACACTACACAGTGCATGTCAGACACAAGAATGGCAGTCGTTCATTCAGAACTTCTTTACAATCCACCCTGTTGTTTGGGCTGCTGAAGTAATGCTTTGGTCACTGATTCCGCAGTAGTGAGGAAGTGGGATTGGCTATGTGTGATTGGCTGTGAAAGCAAGAGCCGATTTCTGCTGTGCAAATTTTTAAACTCCTTTAGGGGTGGTAAAAGTGCATTGATACGCTTGGGAATGATGTTGAAAAATGATACTGTAGCTGGAGAAGTGAGCTGTGTTTATTGAAATTCCTTGTGTTTTAATTTTTATGTCCTAGGGAGTCATAGTTTTTGAAAATCCATTGTACATTTATCCTTAAATGTACAATGGATACTTCTTAATGCACTTGTGTTTTTGTGTTATCCTCGTATTTTGTTCTAAATGGCTCTGTGAATGAGGTTTCCTAACCATGCATTTTGTATATCCCCCATCTGAGTTGCTTGTCTGGTGGGTCTTACTGTTCCTCCAAACAGTGTCAGCAGAAGAAGTGTCAAGAGTGTGAAGTGTGTTGTTAAGTAATCTTCCACGTGTTTTATGTCTTATGTTCAGACATTATTCTCAACACTTATGTTTACATCAGTAATTGTAATTTAGCGTTCATTCTCATAGTCTGCTTGCAGTATTCTTCCCCTTTGTATGAGTCATAGGGTGAAAGAAAAATTTCTGTCTTCCCACTTCCTCAGGAATGTACCATATTCCAAGACCATGAAAAGTAGTTTACAAGAGCTGTGTGTGTTTGTTTGTGTGTGTGTGTGTGTGCGCGTGCACGCACTTGTGTGTTTGGTTTGGTTTCCTGCCATTAAATATAGTTTGGCACTCATGTCCTTTTATTTAGTCAAAAAAGTATGAAGCCATATTCAGTGTAGTAAGGGAAATGATAACTCCCTGAACATGATCATGTGTTGTTAGTTATTAATAAACATTACAGCATTTTTGTTAGTGTTTGTTGGAATGGTGCTTGGTGTTCTTAATGAAAGTTGTCTGGATGATTGAATGATGTAGTGTGTATGGCAGAGGGGGAGATAAAAGACTTGGTGAAGAAAGACATGATCTTTGATGGTTTTTCCTACTTTAGCATCCTTATGCACCTCCTTGTATGGTGTTCTGACAGCCCCTGTCTCCCAGTCTTAACACTCTTCCTGATCTTGTTTTTATTTTTCTTACTGGAAATCGAATGTTGGTTTACCATTATCTGTTCTTATTTTTCATGGGAATAGTATGCTTGTTTTATGTCTTTTGATTTATGCCTACTTTTTCAACAACACCACCAGGGCATGGTTTGGTGTGCATGCCTGTAATGGGAGAATGTAATTAAGCTGTATCTTGCAGAATGCGTTTGTGAACTTGAGGAGTAGATTGTTCTATCTGAGGCTAGAATCTAATTGTGCATTTCGTGAACACTGTAACTAACATTCTGGGTTAAATAAAGTTTCATCCAGATGTATTGCTTGTTAGCCCGAATGTTTGTATAACACGTTAGAGCTGGCTGTTGCCTGTTGTTGTGACATGTTTTTTCTTTTTCTATGAAATTGAACGGAAGTTAAAGGTATTTGTGTAGTAGATATTTGTTGTGTGAGAGGTGATGGTGAACTTTGAATTGAAATACAAGACTCGTTCAAATGAAACCTGTTTAGAGTTTGTTCTGGGCAAAGGAGTAGAAACTGTTAAAATAAGTCTGCAGTGGTGTTGAGGCTGACATTTCATTGAGGTACATGCTGATGATCCACACCTTCAAGAACTGACTGTTCTGCTGCTGAAATGTACCTCTTAGCTATGCCATTGTGGTGTTGGGGGATAAATACCTGAGTGACTGTGCTTTATGGAGACGGTACAATGAGTGCAGCATGCCCAGGACAGTGCTGGCTGCAAGGGGATGGGCATTATCATGTTGTACCACGACAGCCCTTATGATCATGTTGGGATGCTTTCTCATGATAGTGGAATGAGTCTTACAGAGTTCCATAGTGATGGTGTGTATTGGTAGTGATGTCATCCTTTCTGTGCATGTGGAAGAGTGGCAGTTAACTATGTTGTACTGTTCCCATTCTCTGTAATGTGTTGTGTTGCACAGCATGTAACTGACTGATAAAATGCTTTATCACAGTAGGTAAATGCCAGGAAGTATACAGACATCTTTGCACTTATATAGATGGAATTGCCATTTTACTCATCTGTATAATAGTGCTTGGGGATTAATGTACTGAACTCTGAAATAAACCAGAATTCTTATATGTTTTGTGGTGTGATAGAATAGTAGTACACCCATTATTTCTTGTTCATGTAATTGTGAAAGGGCTTTCATTGTAAAGCCAGAGAAGTTTGACATGTGAACATATATAGTTCATATCACTCTGGTATATCAATTAGAACAGGTGTGAGGTGACAAATCAGAGATAATATGGCTCACCTGTTGATAAAGAAGTATTCAGAGATTAAAGGTTGCTTTGAATAAGTGTTTTTTATTCCCATGCCATAAGCCATGTGTCTTTATGCATCAAAGAAAGTAGACTAAAATGCTTATATGTCTGCCTCAAGCTTGAATGTTCTGCTTCTTTTAAAGGCTCTAGGATTGCAATTTAAATACTGTTACCATAAGTTAAAAATAGCTGATTTAGTTTGTACATGTTCAGACGTGGTATTTGCAACCTCAACTAGGTTATTTGAAGGGAAGAGTTAAAGAAATGCTAGTCTTTTCCTAGAATATGGTCACCAACCAGTATTTTTTTTGACATTTTTATTTGGGCCCTGAGGAAATAAAAATAATACAATTTGATATTATTTTTAAATTTAGGTGTTTCAAAAATACCAATATCTATTACCATAAAACTGAATCATTTTGGCTTCTTGCTTTGTGGGAGATGCTGTTTGATGATGTCCAAGAACAGTGTTGAGAAGTGTATTTAGACATTAAAGTGAGAAAGCAACAGGAAGGGCTTCATAATATGTACATAGGGGGAACAAATTGAGGAAAGTGTAAAGACTGGGGCATGTAGCATGCTTGAGGGAGATAAGAAATTTGTATACAATTTTAGTCTGAAAACCTAAAGAGCAGAGATCGCATGTAAGATATAGTATAAATGGGTGGATAAGATAAAAACAGGTGTTCCAAATTGGATGTGAAGTTGTAGGCTGAATGCACTTGATTGGTGTTAGGGTCCAGTGGCATGATCTTTTCAACATGATAATGAAGCATTCAGGTTCTGTGAAAAGAGTTTTATAATCAGATGCGCTACTATCAACATTTCAAGAAGGACTGTGCACTATTGAGTTGGTTCATTGGGTTTTATTTTGTTTGTGGGGTGGGAGGGGGTGGTGGTGGTGTTGTGGCATGTGCCACATAAGAGAAACAGTGTATGCTGTGTTGATATTGAATTTTGGACCTCCATTAAATGAATGCTAGAGATTTTAGTTTTCTAGTTTTGGTCTCTGTGTGTATTAATCGGGAGGGATAAAGGATAAGCAAAGTACAAGGTCAGATGAAGTCATATTTCAATATAGAGGATGTACTGTCATGCCTGTCTAGGCTGTCACACTCCTCAGGGTTTATGATTAGCAGGGAAGGAATTAACAGTACTCACAAATTTCATATCAGGTGGCCTTGTGTTAAACCTGAGGCTTGGCAGTGAGAAGTCATTGCCTAACTGCCTGATTTATGGCACTGCTTTAGAAGAGTTACCAATATCCATATAACTGCAGAACCTGTTTTACCTATATGGTTTTTTTGTTCTCACAGTGCTGTGGAAAGGTGTATGATATCTGTGTGTTCAGTCTTGTACATTTGCTCACAGCCCCAGAATGACTCAAGGAAAAGTGATACATTTGTTGCAGTTGTAATTTCATCAGTAACCTTTGTACCTTCTGTATGAATCACAGATTATTTTAACATGTTTCCTAAAGTATGTCATCACATGTGTAAACTTCACTAAATTTAAAGTTCCTGTATCTGTAAGGTTGCCCCTGTAACTTTACATCTTTTTATCAAGTATGTGGAGATGTGGACATATAGGTTCAAATTTCTCTGTCTTAGCATAGTTTAAAGTGCAGGTATGGGTCTGTATTGTGTATGCTTAAGATTAGTTTGATGTAAGTTGTCTGACTTGTGCTGCAGACTTTGATTTATAAATCCATGAAAACCAATGGAAAGTTCCTCTGTTGTCTATTGCATTTTAGGCTGGGTGGCCCACAGAGCTGGTCTGGATAAGGTGAAAGAGGGAAAAGAAGTGCAATTATACCAAGGCCTTCTTTTATACCTGTTTGTTTTACACCTTGCTTTAATGCCCCATACCAATTTCCACCATTTTAGTTTCGATTTAACACTGTTCAGCTGGTTGATTTCCATGTATTTTTTTTTTTCTTATGTGAATATCGTGTTTTATTTATGCTTTCATTTTACACCCATTTTTTTCAGGAGCAACTAGGACATAAAATAAGGCCTCAGTGTATATGCCTGCAATTAAATTCCAGTTGACTGTCTGTAGCCAGGTGAATTTTGTTTGTAGTACGGTTTCATTTACATGAGAGTATAGTTTGGAATTTTTTATTGTTATGTAGCTTGCATAATACAGGGTTTTCTTTTTTACATTACCCTGATCATGCCAGGTTTATCACATAGAAGGCCTGCATCTGTCACCACTATGCTCAGGGGATTGATAAAAGAGACACTGTGTATAAGTGTGGCTGAAAGTGAATGTGCTGTGACTTCAAACAAATTGTTTCTGCAGCCACGGTATGTTTCTTAAAAAATTCTGCAGTTGCAGAGTCATTGTCATGAATCCGGTTGGCGATGACATTACTGTACATATATTACATCAGTACCCACAATCATCTTGTTAATCTACGTGTGTACAGAGTGATGATAGAATTTCTAAAATGGGATTGAGCAAGGCCAGCATGTTAGTCATTCAAAGCCTGTGTTCTTATTGTGCAATTGCTCCATTGATTATGAAAGGTCATTCTCTCATTTTTTTATTAGCATAATGCCTTGAATGTTTGAAGGTTTGATTTTTATACAGAACTGCATATGTTGCCTTGATACCAGGCTTAGTTGTATTCCTGAAGTGATTTTTTATTTTACCATGCATCGTAATGTGTTCTTGTAAGTAACGCCAGCTTGTTGTGTGATAGTTGTTGATGTGAATTGGCACTAATGTATTCAGTTCTGCATGATACCAGTGCAGTTTTCATTAAGTGGGAGTTAAGAACACCTCAGTGGTCCACATCTTAACATATTTGTGTGACACTCAAATCTGTAAAGTGAATTACGGCCCTAATGTCTGATGATATGCTTGATTCATCCATGATGTGCTTGAAATATTTCCTTCATGTAACATAGTTTATCCATTGTCATCAGATTAAGCATTATGTATGTCACATGAGTGTTACACAGTCCAGTCACCTGATACAGTAAAATCCTTGAGAAGCTGATAGTTGCTCAGCTGGTCAAAAAATTCGCCACCTTGTATGAACCCAAAGGATTCATTAGGATGTGCACAAGAACCCTTCACTAGTTCTTATTCTGAACCTATTGAATTCAATTTACACCCTTTCACCCCATTTCTTTAAGATCCAATTTAATGTGTCTTGTTTACACCCTGGTTTTCCAAGAGGTCTTTTTCTTCCTGTCATCTTCTCCAATTAAAGATTTTTGCGATTTTTCTCATCTACCATGAATGCTATATGCCCTGCCTTGTGTCCTATCCTGACACCTTGATATTGCATTTTGTTGTCCGTACAAGTGTAACAATTTGAGAACGGTTGGAAAGTACTATGTGAAGTTATATATTGGAGAGTTTTGCTAACATTTATCAATGTAATTTAGTTTTGGTTGCAACTGGACAATGAGGGACACTTCCTGTGAAGGTCTGTGTGTTTCTGCGTACCTTTTGAATTAATTGCTAAATATTTGTAGGCATAGGAAATGTTTGAAATATGATTTAGAAACAATTGATATGTGCAATTTGTGCCCACTAGTCCTTTTACATAACTCCTACAGTTTGTGACATAATTGAAGAAAAACGAGTGAAAGTGTCAGAATTATTGCACTGTATGTACATTTTGTAATGTATTACTTTTTAAGCGTAGATCAGCGTATTATCTGTGTATGTAAATTGCCTTTTGTTCACAGTATGCCATCGCAGAACAGTATCATTGTGTATGGTATGGGCAGTGTAATAAAGATGTCATAGGTAGGTATCAGAATTGCCCATATGCAGGCCCAGCAAAAGAATTGGAAGTGGAAGGTCAAATGTTCCTTAAAAAATGGTGCCCCCATTTTTTTGAGAGTGAAGGTGAGTTAAGATTCATTTTGCTAGCTGAATCAACTATTGTAATATTAAATGTAGAAAAGAAATGGGTGGGGATGGTGTTTGATGACTGTTGATGTTATGAACTTTATTTTGTGCATACCATGTGTCTTTTAATAATGAAAGTTGTTAATTAGTGCCAGCCTTTCTTCACCTTTTAAGAATTCAACATCATACATGTAGTGCTGAGGCTAAAATGGGTGGAACCATACTTTAACTCCTGTATGCCTGCATCGCGTGTACAGGGTAAAGTTCGCCTTCTTAAACAGTACTTGTCATGCCTCTTGTAAACTCTTGTAAACATTTAAACGCTTTGTATCTGGCCTTGTTGGCAACTAAACAAATTAATTAATGGTTATAAGGTGAATGAAGGGTGATGGTAGTTTTAGTACATGTATGATATATATTGTGCTGCTGCTTCTTCGAGCTGTACATGAAATGGATTGTGTCTGAAATCTGCCAGATTGACTGTAATGACATCACAATACCATATATACTCATTAGTTTGTTTCCTCAGATATTGTCTTGCAGTTTGTTACTTTCATGTGCACCATTGGAAGGTACAACAATTTACCCTGCCCATTTGAGTTGTTATAAAATATGGACGTGGACTGTGTTAGATTGGAAGTTTCATGTTGACAAAGGTTAAGATTATGGTCTTCCTTGTCTTCGTCATTAGGGCCCTTAGCTAATGCCACGGATTATGGTCTCCTGGAATGTGTTGTGTGCTATTAATGCATGTTCTCATTTTTATGAGCAGGCTAAAATGGCACCAGTTTTTTTATACATCCATCTGCATTGCGTACCACAAATAGATACTTCATTTTTCTGAATTTTTGAAATGTTTTTTATGTTGGAAGTTAGCATTTTGGACATAATAACACATGTGGGAAGTGATAAAACTATAGCAGAATTTTAGGTGGAAAATATGGTAAGGAACAACTTTGGTGGACCTTGTTATGTGTGGGAGGATGATACTAAAATGATATTAAATGGGTTGTATGTGGAGTGTTTTCAATTGACTAAGGATGGGATCAAATGACCATCTCCTGAGACTGTGATGTTGAAAATTTGGTTTGAATAAAGGCTGGAGAATCTTGACCAAGTGATTTAGTGTCATTTTCTTAAAATGCTTGATAAATAGGTTTATAGAAATAGGTTGTTGTACATGAAATAGTTTGGATAGGGTCCAACAACAGATTTTGATGGTGACCAACCTACCTTCAGTTGTCCCTGTGTGAAAATTTCCAACTGCCCTGTGAGTTGCCAGGGGTGTAATCCTAGGAATCAAGTGAATAACATTAAGTTGCTTTACTTTGTTTGGAGTATGGTTTGTTGGTAACATGCATCCTATTGATGCTTTGACCAGTCATATGAATGTGTGATGTTTGCAAAGCCAGTTGGTATATCTAATCTAAATTAGCAAGCCACTGCTACATTTTTTAATTTCCTCTTTTTTTATTTGTAACATTCGTGGACTTATCTGACTTTGAGGTGCATTAAATCTGTTGAACCGTGAAGTTGTGCATTTGCCTTTACATAAAGCATAATGACTTTTTACTGCATGTCAGAAATGGAATCCCATTATGGAGGTCTATTTTATATAAAAAAAATATCATTGTTGATATTATCCTCTGCTCTGCAGGTCATCAGAAGTTGAATGACGATGATCAATTTGTATGTGGAAAATTATTCTTTCAAGGCACTAAAGTAATGATGTTTGAGGGAATAAACCAGAGAATAAAACCCGTATTGAAGCCATTGGTACACATTTGTTTCATAGTTGTCTGCAGTGTAATCTTTTGGATATAGGGGTAGAAACTTCAAGTGTGAGAATCCAGAGTCTTGAGATTCCAGATTTTCAAGATGTAATTAGTTTCAAATGCATGGAATTTGAATTTCTGAAGTGCCTAGGAGCAGGGCATATTTTTTTAAGGGAATTAATGAGAGAAAGTTATCATCTGAAATGCATTTCATGAAATTGTTTGTCAAACCCATTTCAACATAAAAGATAGTGAAAAAATTACACGTTTTGCCAGTAACAAATTTTTACAGTGTTTGTGAATGTACAAGAATCAGTGTGTTGAATTCTGAACTGTGCTAATATCTTGTAAAAAAAAAAAAAAAAAAAGAAGACGGGGTCCGGATAGAGGGGCGAGGGGGCACAGAGGGAGGGGGAGGGGAAGGGAGACATGT
>Ga0136643_10005931_pt1 | contig 17380 bp, 10 predicted proteins | sample TergutLab28metaG_FD_96883 | JGI IMG/M metagenome (GOLD analysis project Ga0136643, IMG submission 96883) | Labiotermes labralis P1 segment gut microbial communities from Petit-Saut dam, French Guiana - Lab288 P1 (version 3) (version 3) | ecosystem: Host-associated > Arthropoda: Insects >... | reverse complement strand
GAAGTGGAGGAGGCGGGGGGCCCCCCCCCCCCCTCCCCTAACCCCCCGCGTGGGGGGGGGGCGGGGGGTAAATACCGGGCCCGGGCCTTTTACCCCCCCCCCCCAACAAGAAACTTGGTGCCCACTGAATGAAGGCTGGGTGGGCCTCAAGCCGGGGTGGACAATTTGGAGAAGACAAGTCTCTTGCCCCTTTCGTGATTCGAACCCCGGACCGTCCAGCATGTAGCCTAGCCTCTACACCCACTACACTATCTTGGCTAGCGAATGAACACACCGAGAAAATTAAGCGCAAATTCGATATGTTTACAGATAAACTCAAGGTAACCTCTCAGTCTGCACATGGTGTTCCTTCGGAAGTTGTGTGCATTCAAATTTTTCTTCAGGCCCGTTCTGAATAAGGACGACCTGCAGCCCCCAGGAAAGTAAACGGTTTTGGACGCTGTACATAAGACAAGATTATTGCCTAAATGTCGAAGATCCCACCCAAGTTTCTTCACACGTCTAAATATGACATCTGACTTCTTATTTGAGGAAGAACTAGATAATATTGTGTAATAATTCGAAATCAATCGAACTCGTGCTCTGCGACACGTTTTAATTCTTACCGTTCCCATTTCTTCGCTTCCTGCTGGTTTCATAGACTGCCACGGATGAAGAAAGACGGGTGCACAAGGTAGGGATTATAAAAATGCTCACGTTTTATCACAGGGACCGTGTGCAACTAAGAGAAATTAATTACAATAAACCGGTAGCTTTGGAGAACGAATCTTCGACTTCACCCTACGGAAACTTCCACATTTCTTCCTGAAGCTGCAACCGTATCCGAGCCATTGCCACTGCTATTGCAGTCTTAAAAATCCCAATTTTTAACATCTACATGGCTATCTGCCCTAAGCTGAAGGTCTCTTTGATTTTGCAATCATGCCAATGTACTGACATTTGTTCGTGTACGAACACACACTTTACACCAATTTATTAATCAAATATGTTGTCGGTAACACTGAGACGTTGGTGACAATCGAGTGCCCTCCTTGGCGACTACCTGAAATAAACACCTTGGTTATTTCAGACGCTCGAGCCTACCTTGGCGTTGCCCAGAAATGGCACCATTTTGCCTCAGCAGTGAGAACTAATATTCCAAAGCGACGGCGTAAGACGTGTGGAACACTGGATTCAGATCATCAGGGCATCTACCATCATATGATAACAGAGATAAAAACAGTGCACTCATGGTTCGTAGGGTATTCAAACCTTCCACCCCGCAGTCTCGGATGACCCACGGCCGCACGGCCACCCAGACAAGAAAAAGAAAAGTCGAGACTGATTTATCGGACAACTCATGCATGAGTGTCATACAGCGGCAGCGGATGAATGGGAACCCCAACTCTGACGTCAGGTGCTATTTTGTTGCTCTTGGCGACCTTTCTATTGATCTTCTAGGTCATTAGCCGCCTTCATATCGTGTGCGCGCTACCTCAGTCAGCTACGAAGTGTTACGCTCATTCACTCTCAAGTTATAGTAGGTTAGGAGGTTCCAAGGTGTCTTACACGTACGGGTACTAAATCTGACCTTGAAGTACTTGGAACATGCGTGATTCGAGGTTCTCATAGGGGCGATGATGAAGTTACCGGCGTTACCGACGGCGTAACATGGGAGAAGAAATGAATCTACTTGTAACATGATGAACAGGATGCTTTTTGCAATCAATGTATTGTCTAACATATGCAACCCGCGATACATCATTTATGACATACATCAACTCCTACCTGTTTCTGCACCGAGGTGCCAACCGCAGGACGGTTTTTGTCACTGAAATCTCCAGAAACTGTTTCTGTAGGAACCACTTTTACTCTACATCCTCCCCTCTGTGTCGGGAGCCGGAATATCATAGCGGACAGAGTGACTAAACTAAGGACTGGACAGTCCGGGGCTCCAACCCAGAAACGAACAGCCTTCTCTCTTCTCTAAAACGTCCAGACCGGCTTTGAGGTCGATGCAAACTCATATTCAATGGGCAGCGGGAGTTTCTTCCTCGGGCAAGGCGGCCGGAGTGTGGATTTGACCACTCACCTCCATCAAGCGAAAGAAGTTAACAATGAATGTAGCTATGCCCCCATTGTTCCTTTACTTAACAATAAGAATACGATCCAAAAGTTCAACCCAATTTAAAGCCTCAAGACTCTCATGTCCCATGCAGGCACTTGCAAGTGGCCGCTTTCCATGTTTCACCACCATCATTCGTAAGCCGTTTCCAAACGCGAGCAAACTATCTACCAATAAGAGTACCTCGAGAAGTATAAATCACCGAAAGTCATTGGGAGGTTCCCCATTTAATATTCATGGTTACACTGAATATTTAATGACACACACGAAACGACGTATCATTATTTTAATTGCAGGATACGGAAACAACGCACCAAAAAAAAAGCGATACACAAATGCGCAAGAAGTGTCTTTTTTTCGGATACGAAAAAGGGAATGAAGCAAAACGTGACGAAGTAGGTGAAGGAAAAACACGGAACGAGAAAATGGCTGAAAACGGAAAGTGAAAAACAATGACAAAAGCATAGGCAAAACTGAAAAATGAGATTGGCAAAACCGACGTTCGGGTCAGTAAAATTCCGCCTCCTTTGTAGAACCTTCCCCCTCAAGTATCTCGACAGAAAGGAAATGCTCATCTCTGACGCCACAAAAACACACGCAGTAAAGCAGATACAATAAGCGGTTAGCTGGCGAGAGACAGATTTAGCAAAACCCCCAACCAACTCCCAGCGACACCAGGAGTAATCACGAGCCATCATCACCAAGGAAACAGATCGGGGATTGGACGGCCGGTAGAATATTATCATCTACAACGGCTGTGGTTACAGCTGGCCACTTTCACTAGTTTATTAGTAATACCCAGTTCTGGAAAGTGCATGCTTTTACTCAACGACAGCCCTAACCCTGTTACCGCTACAGACGGTAAGAAATTTACCAAGCTGTGCCGTAAAAATTACATAAACATTACAAAAGATATCTCTGGATCCAAGACAGGAATCAAAAGCGTTGAAATCCTAATATGTTTATCTCTTAACACACATACGCGCGTGCACACACAAGGTAAAGTTGTGCACACCATTAGGGCATAAAGGGGAGCGGCGGTATAACACCACTCATTCTTAACCTCAACACTAGATGGGGATGAGAGGTCAGCTGCACGCGCCAACCATTTTGCCTCGGGAGAAGAGGCTCAAGTAGCCACTTAACAGGTGGAAGGATGGGACAGACAGTCGATCTGCACGCTTGACAGAAGTAATAAACATCTTACCTCTACTGGGTATCGAGCCACAATTCCAGGAATTTCAGCCCATAGCCTAGTCACTATACAGACTACACTACTGTTCGTACACGTATAACAAAAAAACTAACATTGAAATACCGATAACAGAGGTGGCTGAGGTTCGACACCACTCAAGGGACTGGTGTGGTACAGGTGTTGCGGCCAACCTGTACCAAAGCACACCTACCACTTGTCATAATACAGATTTCGAAATACTCTACACGACAAAGAAAGGACCTAATCAGACTGCTGTGAGAATACTGAAACTGCTTCAATGGTGACGTCAGTTCCCTCATTCAAGAAATCCTACCGCTGGTCTATAACGGCATTCACAAATAATCTGCAACATAGGCACAAATCGCGTCTAACTATAGACCTCTGGAAAGAGAAAAAGCACTAGTAAAAGAAAGTGGTGATCGTGGTGGTGAAGACGGAGAAGAGAAAGCAGACGACTTCACTTAACCAACAGTAATCATACAACGAAGCCAACTGTAAGGAAACGAAGCACAAATTATTTCCGTAAGATATGAGGTTCTCGCGGCGGTGAATATAAAGACGTTTGCTATGATGCGAAGACACTTAGTCTGTTCGAGGTACACCAACGGTTCCGAGGCACCTGCCACTATGCCTCCCCCCCTCCCCCGATCTTATTTTCACGGTCGAGGAACACCCTGCACGCATCGACATTCACGCTAGTAGCAATGCGGCCCGCTACACAGTCGGCCCGCCTATCTCACTGCTTGGTACCTAGCCCGCTTTCGACTCTTGACCACATGGTGACATACAGCACGACACTTCCGTTCTTCTTCCCGCTATAAAACCCCTCTCTGCGACGGACTGCGGTTCGACTTGCAGTGAAGTGCGACGGTGTACTACACGTACAAAAACGACAGGCCCTGACCTGCTCATGATGGGCCACACCGCACTCACATTACGATGCTGTCGTAATATTCCGTTCCTGCCATGATATGCTGCACTGCGATAATTAGCTTAACAATGTTCCCTTCAGTGAGGCGCTTGTCAGAAGCTAACTCCAACACTTGGCCATGTGGTGACTGGATGACATCCATGGTGGTACCACACTTGCGACCTGCAGCGAAGGCTGTCCCAGGCGTTACCACTTTGGAGACGAGGTCCCGAGTAGAGGGTAGCAGACGGACAGTTGTGTGCTGTAGGTTGCGTTACCGTTCCTCTAGTTCACATCCGTGACCCCTTCAGCTACTGCGCCACGCAACTGCAGCACTTGTGAAAATCGGTACTCTCGGCGGCAATGGTCACCCCAGCGCCATTGGTATCTTGGGGGCCGCTTGCTGTGGGCCCAAGGCAACAAAGACGCAGACAGTTGAAAAGTTCGCCGCACGCAAAAACGATAGTGCAAATATGGTGTACGAGGACAAGAACGAGTGCTGCGAGCAGGTCAACAGGGCACGGTGGGTTCCGCTCCCCCACAATTCCGCGGTCAGTCAAAAAGATAAGCTGCCGCTTCGATACTGGTGTGGAATATTTTACAATACGCAAGTTCCTTTCATTACGGATATGAACTTCTAGTATTGCAATTTTCATACGAATTATATTAAAGAGAGGTTAAGGCCACCTCATGACATGCCTATGCCGACACGGAGGGAAGTATAGTTCCACGCCTTCGTAACGCGACATTAGGAGGCGGCGGATGGTCATCACCATGCCACCGACCTGTACGCGCCGAAAAGACCCCGACACACATTGTACAGAAGACTGGGTGGGCCTCGGAGCCGGTCTGGGCGGCATGGAAAATCTCAACCCCGCTGGGATTCGATCCCCGGACCGTTCAGCCGGTAAAAATTCGCTATACCGACTAAGACATCCCAGCCGCTAATACTTACACAGAACACTGGTTAAATGCGTGGTACAATGTGCTAGTGACAAGCAGACAATTAGTGTCAGAAGAACAGAATCAAGAGAGGGTAAAGATCTTGGTGGGATCTGCGAGGACGTTATGCCGTTACGACCCTTCGTAACTGGCATCTACTTTCCAGTTGACATGGCGTAACATCCCAGACGATCCGAACCTTCCTTATTTAAGGTTCTTACGGCAGTAAGTATGAGGTCGGTACCAAAGTTTCCGAAGAAACTGCTGCCTCCATCTTCTTATTATCTCATCATCTTCCTTCCCCTCTCATTTCGAAACTGAAGACGGACGCAGAAAGTTCGTCCGAAACGTGGATAACATAACCCACCGTCACACAGTCTTCTAGCCGAGTGTTCCACACTTCGTGAAGAAAATATGTGCCTTTTTAGGATAACATAGCAGTATAACAGTAAGTAGCTACCAAGCTCAAGCCCGTTATATTGTAATTTAGAGGCGATCTTCCGGTTCAGAAATTCATTTCACGACGTCTAAATACAAATATATCTAAAATCAAAGCAACAGCCATAAGGACTGTGGTGTGAATACGGTAGTATGATAGACGCTACACATAAAACAACCAGCGTGTAACAAGTTAAGGTAACTCGATATCCAGTTGCGAAAATGAGTTGAAGTATTCAAACTGCAACCCGCGTCTCTAATGGATTCATTTTGCTTCAATTTCAAGTAGCTGCTAGAACAACTTATCTGTCCAAATAACTTCACTACGCTGGAGTTCTTTCTACAGCTGACAAATAAACAACAACAACAAATGCCTTATACCGTTTAAATTCGACGATTCTTGGTCACACGAAAGTCTGCCACTGAAATATATTCTAAGCCACTTCAATCCAGTCTTTACATTGCAATACTACCACCTTTACAGCTATGCTTAAGTGTTTCTAAGAGTTTTCTATCAAAATGTTATAGCCATGTCCTATTTATACATGCATAGTACACACCATTCCCATTCAACTCTCTTATCGTCCTTATAACACCCTGTAAAAAACAGAAATTATGAATATCATCACGCGATATCCCTTATTTCCTGTTCCCTTCTCTTGGGTCCAAATTTTGTGTGTGCAAGTTGTTCTCAAACATTCCCATAATGACTGTAGACGATTCTGATGATGGTACATTCCATTTCCAATCACTGACTTCATCAATTGTCTATTATCTTGTGTTAATAAATAACAACACGGAATTAATGCAACACTGCGTTTCGGGGACAGGGTACCTAAAGGTTGAAACTGTGTATAATGCCCAAATAAGTTGGTTTTCATTCCATTTTTATCCTCAGAACGGAGACTGATCCTGTCCCCGAAACGAGGTGCTTTATTCATTTTGTAGCTATTACTTTTCAACACGAGGCGGTGGACAAAGATCACAAAGTAAATTATTCAAAATCCTCAAAACAAATTATTCCCTCAAAGTAAATAAAATTTCACATCTGTATAACGGTAAGTTTTGATTTTAGTTCTCTTAATCTTTACACAGAACAATGAGACATAAAAGCTTCTGGACTGGATAGTTGCGAACGATTTTCTGAACTTAAATTGTCCTTAATCTCATCACGAACATTATCTGTCACATTTTGCAAAATATTTCTTTACAAAAATGCAGATATCTATACAAAAATTAACTTTATAAGTTGTGTTTTGCACCTGATTTTGTATGAGAAATAGACCATGGTGGATAAATGGATCAGACATACAGAATGCTAGGAAAAATAGATTTTCATATGACTATATCGCGGGAAAAATATCGCTTGGGAGGCTTTCCAATATGCTGGAAACAGTATTATAATGCACTTATGCAATTCATCATGAAGATGTGAAATGGACTCAACTGTCTTAGGACACGTTCTAACGGCAGGTGCATGTGAAAGTAACCAGCCTTCAATGTAATGACAAAGTTTTCTGTACCAGACTATACCATCAGCTATTGAGGATGGCTTCGCACACTGCACTTTTATTTTTGGATTATGGATTTTTGTGTTATTTATTCTGCAATACTGTCAATAACAGCCACTCTTTTATCTTGGACATTCCACTATATCTGTAAATATTATAAGGTAATTATCATAAAACATCAACACAACTATGAATTACGTCTTTGAGATGAGTTACATGACTACATGTAGTTTAATGGCCTGAGATTACCACTTAGTGGTCAAAACACGTAGCCATGCAACTCATCTCAAAGACATAATAAATAGTTGTGCTGATGGTGAATGTTAATTACATACAATATATCAGGCTATTCAATGTCAATGGTGGAATGACTGGAGAATGGTGAAAAGGGAAGGATTTGGAAAGAAGTGGTCATGGCCTACTTGAAACAGTGTCCCAACATTTGCCTGTACGGAAGGAAGAAAACCTTGGAAAACCTCAGTCAGGATAGTCAATGTCCCAACCAATACTTGAACCAGCATCTCAGCATCTTTTGAATGCAAGTACAGAACTTTACACTGCACCACCCTGCTAAGTGATATAGCAGTAGAAAAGCACTTGTCTCTTTGAAGACTCAAGTCAACTATACACAAAAATTCAGTTCCAACCTCACAGACAAGACAGTCTGTATCTATGAAAAACCAACCAGGCAATGCTATTTATACAAAAATTGCCATTTACTCTTACGAGTAACAGAGAGCGCATAAATACGCATGGTAGGCAAAGTGCAGGAGCATCTGCATTATTATTGATTCTTCACAATTCTTCGACACAGGGGATGAAATTAGTGAGGAACAAGGTACATTATGTAACAATTTGCTTTGTGTTTATATAGGTCACTTCCTTTCTTAGGACAGTCAGCTCAAGAAGGTTAAGATGTGCTTAAAATCTAACTAAAAAAGGATGTAAAATACAAAATTCCAGTGAGAAACCTGCCATAAAGTGACAAACTGGAACTTAAGATGGGCAATACTAAAACTAAACCTTTGGAGAATGGGCAAAGTGAGGAAAAGTCAGCAACAATTAACTTCACATGTGACAGTTATAAATGGATTTCTATCCTACAGCCAAATCCAGTCTGGCTGTGCTGTAAGCTAAAAACCACACAACCTCCTAACCAGTGACCATTCACCTGGCGGCCATCATGGCTACCTATGCTCTGAGTAATTCTACCTTAGTTATGACAGTTTTTGAACTCAAATAACTACAGAGAAGATGCAATTAAGGAACAGATACACAGATAAACTAACTCAAAAACAAGTAACTGTCCATAGCCATCAGAATCTGAAATTGCCTTTTTCTAGGTGATCATCATTGCCACCTCTACACTGACATGCAAGAGTAGCCACTACACACTGCAGCAAGTCATTAGGGATGGCTTCAATACACTGACAAATTCATTACTCAAGTCAGAGATGCTCACAAGCAGGGCACGTCTCATACACCTCAGTCTTCTGGTAGTCCCACAGGAAAATTCCACTGCTGAAAGACTGCATGATTGGAGAGGGCACTTTATGTCTCCATAATATTAGATTAGTTGCTGTCGAAACACAACTGTGCCCACTCAACAATGTCAGCATTCCTGTAAAGTGCTCAAAGGATGAACTCCAGTGAGCACTTTACAGGAATACTGACATTGCAGGAGTATTAGTTTGTTTCAGATTTAATTGTGGCACTGAAACTGTTTATTAGAACTGGCTATGAAGCCGTTTACTGAAACAAACTCAAATACAGCAGCACACAGTGAAATCTGCAACAGGAAAAATTCCTCACGCTAGGCACAAAGCCTCAGACAAAGTTTAGAACCTTCCAACATCTTCCTAACAGAAATACTTAATACCAATGGATTATACCAGAGACCTAGAAACACATGCACGTACCATCTAGTTTCTTGGTGGCATTTGTTGCTGTGGTAAACAATCAGCTGTTGGTTCACAAGGACTAAATTATAAAAGTAACATACATACCACATTAATGAACAGCATCACCTATACAATTTCATTACAAGGTCCAGATATGAACAAAAATCTTCCCTACAATGACCTTCTTTGACAGATCTGGGTTGTACATTGTGTTTTGTTACTGCTTTAACCTGTCCTTGGGTAAATAATGTAGACTGGGTCAGATGTGGCTTCTTTAATAAACAGGGGTCTCAATTTATTCACCTTTCTACCATGTGATGTGGCTACTAGCCCAAAATAGTTTTATATTTGCCGCAACAGGTTTAGATTATATATAATCTCAAAAATGCAGGGTGAGTTTCCCACAGTGGTGTTTCTGAAGATTCAAATCATCTGGAATGTCACATGTCATTAGTAACTATAGTCAAACCAACCTAACAGAATCCTGCATTTGACTATAACTGTTTTACTTTAATTTCAGTAACTTAAAATATTGTGTGTGCAAAATTTACACACATTTAGCCTTCACTTCAATGTGTGTTTGTGTGCGCATGTATGCACGCGCATGTGAAGAGCCATTAATTACTGGAGATGTGTTTAGCATGGCTACTAAATCAAAAACTGGCACAAAACCTAAGATGTTTTAAATTCAAGAAAAGGTGGACATGGTGAACAGTGTATGCTGCTTAAACGTTTCCTCACAAATAAAATCACTTAGCAGTTTGGCATTTCTGTGCCAAATGAAAATATGAGACACAGCATTTGTCTGTACCTGAAGAGCCAAGCTAAGAAGAAGGGAAAGCAGCAAAATACAGTAGGGTACAATCAGTATTAATGGACTAATTCTTGCAAAAGTAAGGTACCAGCTGCACTTTTAAAAAAAAAAGCTTGTGTTCAAAAATGTGTCAAAATCACTAAAGAAGGTACAATATGAAATGTGGTTTAATGGTGATAAGACATTAATTAATGTGGAATTTATATAGAATAGCATAATAGTAAAGGGAAAGTCAATATCAATTCTCATAAAGAATAGCCAAATAATGTTTTCAGGCTTACCCTTTTGTCCTACATTCCATTCATGAAACATGAACATATGTTTAGTTTCCTCAGCATTTACTACCACCCAAATCTCATTACCACTGACAACCTGCAGTCTTCTTCATAATGTTTTTGCACAATAAATTAGCATCAACAGGACTGACCAAAAGCTGATGTGTACAATTCAGATCAATATGTCCGATTTTCTTAGATGTTCCTAACAGCACCAGTTGAAAAACAATGGAGACACAGCATTTCTTTGTTTCAAACAATTCTGCATAGGAAACATCATGTTTACCTACCCAGAGTACTGTTAACTGTCACTTACATACATTTTAATTAACCTAACTAGTTTCAAGGTATATCAAAGTCAACCTCAGTCCTAATCAAATCATATGCTTTCATAAAGCCTATATAAACAGCTGATACAATGCCCTGTGTACCCTGATTCTACTTAAAGTAACTGATGAATCAGTGATATGCTCTACCAAACTAAACAGGGATCACACCCAGTAATTTTGCATGAATATGAAGTTACCTCCAGACAAACATGTTCACTAAAACGTTGTGTGCAGTTGATAAAAGTTATGTCTCAATAACCACTACAATTAATTTTATAACTCTTCTTATGACAGATCTTCAAAAACTCTCCACACTTTTTTGTGGCAGTCACTGGTACTTGAGTTGGCAAAACTACAAATGATATGGTTTCCATACATGCAACTGGAATAGAGGAGTACAAATGAAGGTATAACGAACGGATACATTATGACTGCATTAGCACATTCACTCACACACATGTTTTTTCACACATGTTAAGTCTCTCAATGGGTTGTTAAATAAAAAATTGCAAACAGTTTGATAATCCCAGGGAAATAATGTTTATCTCTATCATACATTAGTTTTGACACTTCCTCTCGGAGTGAAGTTGCCAGTGCATAATGCTGACAATTCAATTCCATTCAGTGCAGAGGTTATATATGCTATACCTCCATTCCCTATATACCTTGGTGGTATTCTGCTTAATGAAGCACAGAAACAACTACATCTTCACCTTTCAACCTAACTGGTCATTACACATTAACAGTCCGTTACAACACTTTTATTTATTCCGTCTACAATTATACAGCCACTACAAATGTCCTAACCTATAAGAAATGTATACATAAATGTTCATTCATATCACATAACATCTGAATGAAAAACTAATACTCATATTTAACAGTTACACACACCAACACATTACAACCTTCCAGCTTCCTTCAAAAAATCTTAAGTCTAACAAAAAGTAATATAACTTGCCTACAGCTACAAAAAATTCCATTCATACTGATACGGAATGGGAGCCATTTTCTTAGGAGAGCAACACTTACCAATTCTCAATCGTAGATCACGTCTGAAGAGGAATAATCCTCCACATGTATTATCCGCCACTTTATAATCACACACATGTCTTTCTTAGATACATTTCGCTTAATTTCACTTACAAGTCATTTAATTTTGTTTCCGTAACGGTACACTGAATCCATTTCAACAATTGACACGCTGCGCTTCCCAGTTGCGCACTTGTCAATGAAAATGCTTATTGGAGTCATCGAAATATGACCACATTTGGTTCATTTAAGAGCGGAAATGAAGGCGAATACGTTAGGATTGGGTTATGGTCACTTAAACAAACTACGCCGAATGACATACAACCACCGTTCCTTCCCTCACGAAAGTAAATAAGTACACACACATATGCCACACTCCTCTAATAAATCACAGCCACCATCACCATCTATCGACATAAAATGTAACCTTCAAAATATTCAGAGAAGTTGCAATGTGCGGTGGAAAAAACAGACTGCCAAAATTATACTCATCAATTCCGTATTTGAAGGTTCCCAAAATAATCTTCGGAAAACTGTCGAAGAATAGTGCCGTCACGAAAAGAAAGTTAATATGAACATCAGGATTACAATAGTCTGCGAAACATCCACGAGACATACACTTCCTACCGACTGAGCTTTCGATACTGGGTCGACTCGCGAGCTAGACGACATAGGGCACGAACAATGATAGCAATGCTACATAGTAGAATTCCCTCCTGTGTTCATATTACCGACAATAACGGTTCATCCGAAATTACGGTTTCTGGGCCGATACGCAGCTTAGAACTGTAATTTGATTGCTACATTATAACTGGCACTCTTCTGGAATTATTTCACGCATGAGGATGGGAACAGCAGGAGGTCCTATGGCTTCAAAGAAGGCATCAAACTACTTACTGTTCTACGCAGCGTAACTGTCAGGATGAACGGCGATTTCATTCATATCGTGGCGGACGCCTCAATCATGCACAATTCGTTTGTTAATCGAACGATTATAGAAAAAATTAAGCTTTCCAACGTAACTAAGTACACAGCCAAAAGATGATACTGCTAAAAATTGTCATATCCATTTTCAGTCGATTGCAGAACGTCTTAGTTATGCCAATGTCAGTTTAAAATTTTAAATGCACTAAACGTTACCTTTAATCTTCCCTATCAAAGTGCCACAACCGCTATAAGCTTGCACACGTAATTTGATATATTATGATTAAATCAAGATAACAGACTCGTTAACATTATTCATAAACACAACGTTAAAATTTGTAAGGCAATGATGGAAAATACACAGAATATGGGCCAACACGACTTAGTTTAGCTTTACTGCTGCAGACACAAGTCTATTGCCTCCGCTGATCTCGCTATATGAAAGAACCAATATAAGAACCATCGATTATATCCGATACTGAAAAAAGATAGGGGTTGCATTTTCAATTAATATGCAGTTACATTCGTCTAACGACCGATTATAGTGCGTGAAGTATTTTACCATATAAAGATTTGTGATTGTAAAAAAAATCGGGGTGTTATACTGGTCTGTAAAATAGTTTCTTAAAATATGTCAGAGTTCTGAATTGCGTATACCCAAATATCATGATCATACGCATTTTAAAACAGTCGCTTTCTTTAGTATCAATATTTATGATTTGAAGAGTCCTTCTAGGGTACGCACACATTTAAATGTATTTGTAAAACAACATTCAAAGTTTTCATACCCTACAGGCAGACCGAGACGTCCACCCCGGATCTTTGAGAAGCAGGTTGACACCGATAGCAACATATAATTTAACAAATTGCACAGAACAAGCCTTTAGCCTGGTGGAAGAAAAATTTTTATGTTATTCGTTCATTCCTCTCAGACTTTTGACACGTTATGAGTAACAAACCTTTGGATAAAATTATATGAAGTCAACCAGAAGGAAATCCCAGAACCACGCAAATAAAAACCTAACAACGTATGTATTCTATCCAGGTAGACAAACTCGCCATTTCGAAAGCTATTAGATGTATGCCTAACAACGACATATTCTAGGGCTACTCACTTTGGCAGTCTTATTTTACAGTGCTATCACTGACACTGCATATCTAGTACAAGACGGTATATGCAAACCGTTACTTTCAAAAAATGTTTTCGAGAAAGGGCCTAATAAATGATGATAAATACGTAATGTCACAGGAATGTTATTTTACAGAAATGATAATTAGCAGGGAATGTATAAAACCAAACAACGAGCACATAATTGCTATCGGTGCTGCTCAGGGTTTCCACGATAAAGTTTGTAAAAATATCAATTACACCTCTCCAAAGTAAACTGTGTGAACCCCACGTGACCTACGACATTCTTGATTATGGAAGAAGGCTCCATTCATTAAACTACAATACCGGTAAAATTATCTGTGCACACAGTGCGCTCTTTTTATAATTAAACGTGTGTGATCGCAGACAAATAATAAACTGGCCACATGTGATGAACAATTATTTATGATCTAGGGGTCATAAATTGAATATCGCGCTCATTCCCTGTTGGTCCCGTACTGATATCTACTAACTTCTGTAATCAACTGCCTACATACACAACGTACCCTCCTGGAAGATCACGGCTACTAGCATGGATCGACGCTCACGAGCAACATGAATATTGTGCGCATATGAACTAACTCGCGAACGTGCCACTGGATGGATGCTACCTTCACGGATAAGTACCCAAGATGAGTACCCGTGACTGTTTTTCGCGCGTCGTGGATATACACAGTATGAACAAACATGCGATATCAGTTTCCAAACCATTGCTATCGGGAAATTTTAGTTGATACGGATGTCGTTCCGGATGTGAAATAGAAATGGATGGTAGTGCTGTGTGAAGTAATGTTCTGGATCTTTGTAAACACAGTAAACATAAACATACAAGGATGGCTGAAAGACCGGTCGAAGGAACTGAAGACGACAAACGCACTCAGGAAGTAGAGCACATAGGTAGTGACTGATTTAACGGAGCTAAAGATCCTTTGAAAATACACGTTCAATTTTTTATATGCAGAAGTTACACCTGGCGCGTTTAAACAGATAGTATTTTTGTTAAATATGCGTTGAATTCGTGCAACTAAACAGTTCATATCGAATTTTGTTGTTTCCAGTAATTAGTATTGTGGATATGGTTTCAGGGTCGTCAGTTCCTGAATGTGCTGTGTGTTTGCAGACCTGTGTTCATCCTGCACAATTGCCATGTGGCCACATTTTCTGCTTTTTGTGTGTGAAAGGTGTGGCAAATCAGAGCAAGAAATGTGCAATGTGTCGTCAGGAAATTCCAACAGATTATTTTGAAAAGCCTGTTCTAGTAGCACAAAATAATACAGACAAAGACAGTACAGCATTTGATGATGGATATCAGTGGTTTTATGAAGGCAGAAATGGTAAGTATGGAACTGTCAATGTGAATTGGACTTTGAATATCAAACATTTCTCAGATTTTCATGTTTGTATTACTTTTTCTTGTTTTATCCATATAAAAGCTTAAGTGTTTACTGAGTTTGTTATGGTTCCTGAATTATAATCTGTAAGACAAGATTGGCATCGTTGTTGAAATTATGTGTATCTGTGGGCTTGAATGTATGTGTTGAACCAGACACAATATGTAGGGCATAAATGTAGTAAAATGTGCACAAGCTACAGGGGTTGAAAATGGTGCAGGAAGGTTAGACAGTGAATAGTACCCATTTTCACTGAAAGCAGCAAGGAGTCTGAATGGTTGCTGTAGTGTAGTACCCTCAATGAGGCAACAGTTCACAGCTTGTATAACTGGAGTGATTGTAGTGTGAAGTTCTTCTGATGTTATTTGTTCATGATTTATTTAACAAGACTGTAAACAGAGAGTATTTGTGTTAAAGATGTATAGAATCTGTGCACAGACCGTGTAGTGTCAAGCGTAAGGATTGTTAATGAATGTTGAGTTTTAGAGGATGCAATAGAATGTGGTTGTGGCTTAATATGAGGTACAGAGACATTGTTTTATCAGGCAACTTGTATCACTGTTCACTTAGACCACCTTGCACGATAGCAGGTGTCATTACTATTGCTAGTATTCCAGTTTACCCCACATCAGGATCCATACATGTTTGGTAATGTATTGGTGTTAATACAGTGAACCCCATATGGAATGGAACCAGGACAGAGAAGAACTCGCTAGTGCACAACTTTTACAGTTCCAAGGTTCTGGTGTAAGAAATAGTGCAAAACCTCTGCTAATGGATGGTAACTGTCTTATGTGGAAATGGAATGCAAGGACCAGAGTTTAACAATGTTCTCTTCATTTAATTGTGTTCCATATCATTAAAGGAATTTTAAATTCCATTTTCATACTACTCCTTGCCTTCAGGAGAATAGAAGGGTTAAATTATGTAAATAAATATGAAAATCTTATGCATTTAACTGTTTCACATATTACTGCAGAACATGTTATATATGTTTCCAACGCCTATGTAATGACAGATTTTTGCTGTGTTTAGTTTAGGCTGTAATATGGGCCGAGTAATCAATAGTGTCATATTATTAAAACATTCCAGTGAGTCATTGTCTTGGTAATGTTACTGATTAGGAAGTAGACACATTGGTTAAAGGTCTGAGATATTAATGTGTTCCTAGTGTCAACACAAAGGCAGAAATGCCATAAAAAGAAATTTTAAGAAGACGATTAACAAGGTTTAAGAGAGCAAAGCAAATTACTGTACTTTAACCTAATGTTACATAATGCAATAGGTAATATGAGTCCCAGGTAGTATGGATGAAGGAGACAGGATTGTGTGGTCAATATGTGGGACACATAGCTCAAACATTAATAAACATTATTCTTCTCCGCTTGGCATAATTAAACAGATACCTACCCTGTCCATCCGTAGTAGATTATGCAGCTGTCTTAGCGGGATTTAAGATAGTATATTCTTAGTTGGTAAGGTGCCTGAAGCAGTTGGCTGTACCATTTCTTTTAGTAATTTTATAAAGTGTATATTTTTATTGTTTATTTGTTTTTTAAATTTACTGCATGACTTATGAATTCCTGTCCCCTAGGTTGGTGGCTGTATGATGAACGCACAAATATGGATCTCGAGGAAATGTTTAAACTTGGAGTGTCGAGTTGTGAGATGCTTATATGTGGGACTCTGTATGTGATTGACTTTAAAGAATATCAGCAATACAGAAAAAGTGACCCTACAAAAAAGCGAAGAATCAAACGTGATCTTAAGACAGCTGAAAGAAAAGGAATTGCTGGGCTGCGATGAAAAAGAGTAGAAATGCCAACATTTGTGCTTGAGCATAGATTTAGTAAGAACTGCTGGGAAGGGCCAAAAAATTTTAAAACACCAAATACCAATATCTTCATCCTACAATGTATCCAGATCTTAACACTCTTTAAATATCGTGCGTAAAATGTTATATCTCATCTCCATTCCCAAACAATGGTTTAAACTATCTGGTTCTGTAATGAGAACCTTTATTTTGAGGATTCAGGTCTTCTGGCTTGTTATGCTGAGTGGCACGGTTATTGATTGTTGATGTTTTGGAGGAACATAGCATCTTGGTGTACAAGGATTGAGTCCTAGGATTTCTCAGCCTCTGAATATGAGATGGCATGTTCTTTTGGAACATCAGGAATCAGTAACCCTGCTATTTACCGTAACCACCCAGAAGACCCAAATCCTTAGCATAAAAGCCATGGAAATCTTGAATGCCATGTTGTTGAGCCCTTTGCACTTGTAGGATATTACATGGCATAGTTTGGTAGTTGGTTACCAGTGTTTCAGGACCATCTGTTGGTCCCACTTTCAAGGGTCAAGCACTCAAGCAAGAGCAATGCAGACAGGTGGATGTGTTCTTGTATAGCAGATGGTGTGGGCTGTGATTAGTTGTCAGGGTAAG
>Ga0136643_10005926_pt1 | contig 17387 bp, 21 predicted proteins | sample TergutLab28metaG_FD_96883 | JGI IMG/M metagenome (GOLD analysis project Ga0136643, IMG submission 96883) | Labiotermes labralis P1 segment gut microbial communities from Petit-Saut dam, French Guiana - Lab288 P1 (version 3) (version 3) | ecosystem: Host-associated > Arthropoda: Insects >... | reverse complement strand
CTCCAACATGTTTCGGATCACAAGGGATCCATCATCAGGGAGCTCCATACAGTACTTGGCTTGCAGTGTGTACTGCACAATTTACAGAGGCACTCATGTCTCTCTAGACTGTGAACTACACACACGTACCACGGACAAATATGCTGCCTTAACACCGACTACGTCCATATGAACGGACACGATACCATTAATATAATTTTAGACAAGCACCGTACAGAACAATCTGATGATGGTTCCGTTGTGATTCGAAAAAGTTGGAGCAATTTTAAATGTCTTTAAATATTTAAAATATTCCTAATTTTATCTACGAATTATACATTTGTGCATCTGTTGTATAATAAAGTGTTTTAATCCATCTAGTTTTTATATGCTTTTTTATGTTTAGTAACTCCCTGAAAATGATAGATATAGATCGAAACTTGTCGGTTATATGAAAAATTGGGCGTGAAAAATATAATCATAACATTAGAAAGTTTGTTCTTTTATTGTGTGAATTGTTATTTAACGTAAGGAAATGAATGCTTTTAAGTTTTATAACTGTATATTTTGCACTTTCCTTGCAAATACACTACAAATTAAAATCTCCCGTTTTTTCAACATTCTTCTGTACAGTTTATCCGCTAACACAGTCGTCAGATCACAACATGTTAATACCGGAGGTAATATGAAGTACGGCATCAGCAATATTTATTTGAAGACATATCAAAAACAGATTTAAACCCACCAAAAATTTTCATCGGATGTATTTTTATTTTATTACAACATTTCTCAATTTTTAGGTACCTTTTTAACCTATAGAACACATTGTTGTGTACAGGTTTCCAGTGACTTATTTTTATTGTAACCTGCAGAAACCAGCCACATATATTGTGTTGCACGGGTCACTGGACACTGGATGATGAAAAGCAGCAAATCCGCACACACAATAAATTCTCGTTTGCAAACGCTTCAGAGACGAAATATTTAAACAACACGGACACTGTAAATACGTTAAATTTTCAATAATTTTAATTTCTGTGTCAGCGAAGTTTAATTAGCATGTTACCTCTAGTGCCAAATGTCTTTTACGCCAAAACTATGATGTTGTACGGTGATTCTACATCCTGTCCAACGGGGGGGCGTGGTTGGGAAACCGATCAAGGCCTGCTGGACAATACCGTGTTGCTGAAACACCTTATATTAAAATAATGAAACTTATGTTACGTTGATGGAACCCCACAGCTTACAGCACGCACAGTTATGTAACCTGCACATTTACACAGCACTTAGTTAACCCTTTAAATCCTAGCGGTTTCTTTACGTACTACCAGGTTTAATAATCGAAAATTTTACATGTTTTTCGCTTTGCGTTGAGTGTTTTGTACGGATCTCAGAACAGACATCGACCTATCCTTTATACGTCATTAACTGATTAGTTTTTTCAACCATGGTGAAAAGTGTTTACAGCGCGGTAGGAACTGTTTCATCGTATAAAGCAGATACCGCATCGCTGTTGCTAGCTTCCGGGCTGTTCACTAAGCAACCGCCAGCTTTCATCTGCGCGTATATAAATTTTAGATTTTGTAAAATTTTTTTGCCAAAAATATTTTTTTCAATCCCGTAAAGGAAAAAGTGCGCTGGACAGCACCTCGTCGAGTGAGTTATTACCGTCAGTACTTACATTCCATAACAATTAGTACATTGAAAGATCTGATGCTATAACATTCATTCAGCACTTTACACTAAGTGTGTTTCCTATTCCAGTATTCCTAATTTCTCAATGTATATGCAGGCAAACGGACATGACATTACTCTTATTTGATTCCAAGCTTATTTCCTTATAGCGCACGGATCACACATCTGACCTTTGTGAATTATTTATATTCTGTTGATGCTTTTAACAGCTAAAGCGCAATTTCGCAATCCTTGCTCACTTGATGGCAGTGCTGACGTAGGCATGACGGCGCACAGTCATTATTTGCGACACGAAGATACCGGGGTCAACTAAATATACTGTGTCTTTGGAAATCTGGACTTTACTATTGAGGAGTGTCAAATAAATATACATATTTTTACGAAGAGGATATTGACAAAACCCGTTCATATCCCGACACACTGATTTAAGAGGCTAACTCAGACTGTGCTAACGACACAAATTGAGAAGATTTTATGCTTTAACAAACATAATTCCTACTCATGTCATTAAAGAATATGGAAAAGTGGAGGCAAAAAACCATTAAATTTTGACTGAAGCATTAGGTGGATGTGTGGGGTAAGCTTCAGGCTTTGACGTCTTTATCCCACCAAAAATCCACCTGTACTCCTGAATAGGAGTTTGGGTGGATAACAGCGTCCGTCTGGACTCTTCGGAGACAAAAAGAAATCCCTTCTCCCCTCTGGTACTCAAATACGATTCCTCGGACATGCACCACATGGTTTAGTCGTCATACTGACCACGTGATTTTTACTTTGAATCGTTAAACTTTCAACGCATCAAAAAAATATTTCAAGTAAGATTTGAGGAAATAATCCGTACTATACAGGGTAAGATAATGAGATGCCAACTTAATTAATAATGACATATTATTAGCTGTTACATGCCAAATGTTAAAAAAAAATTGCTACAATAAGAGAAATGTTATAAAAACCTACAAGCACGTAAATTGAAAATTGCCTACATAACAATCAGCTTGCGTAAAGAAAACTAAAAGTACATGGAACACAAAATCACCCTCTACTGGTCTGGAAATAACTGGATACCAAAACTGTCAAGGCATGGTACACAAATTTCTCTTGTCTTATATTTTTATGGAACTCTTTCAGCAAGTACTATGCTGAAACTATTCCAAAGAATTCTTACACCGGACACACAATTTGTCTTGCTTAAGTCCACAAAATTTCTGTGTGTGAACAAACCACATGCGGAATTTTCTTTTTGAGGGGGGAGGGTTGGGGGCACACTACGTACAGCGACTTTCATGAGAACTGAGATCTTCTTGGTTATTAGGAAATGAGTAGCGGAGGGTTGCAGGGAAGGTCCCGGGCATGCATAATAATAATAATAATAATAATAATAATAATAATTTAAAAAAGGATCGGCGTGGTTGGGGGCAGCGGCCATCGTCCAGCTCGGTCCTCCTCCAGGCACTGGAGCCAACTACGGGGCCTCGCCCTCTTCAAGTTTGGAACCAAGAAACTTACGATATGGCGGACGTGCCGTGACGAATATGTTACAGTGATGCACGGACGTTGAACCTGTGAAGAAATATACGAAAAGATACAATGTGAGAACAAAATAGGCGTAAGGGTAATGTACATTATTATTAGCGAATCCGGATGGAAAATAAAAAAAACATACAAACGTCCTTTATTTTACATGTAGCAAACGGCGGAGGAGGAGTGTCAGCTCCCTGTCTGGGAGCACGAGGCCTGCGAACTGTCGTCGTCGTCGGCGTCGTACTTCATGTGCCAGTACTTTAGGGGTCAACAAAGTTCGGCACTGCTAGCAGCGGATAGGACATCCCGAGTAGGCTAACTGTACATAATTGATTACATAACGTAAGGAAGCGTTGTCTCGTCGTGCCGACATGCGAACTAGGGATGTTCGTATCCGCTGCCAGCAAGATTTTCCGAAGGTCCGACAAGATGTTGCGTTCGGGCTGTTCCGTGGCCAGCATTTTGTGCGCTGTCGGGCGATCATTCATGCACCCGCAACGGGGGATGATAACAGGCCGAACCAGACGGACATAACATAAACAAAAGAGCATGCTACCAGATAACCTCAAGTACAGTCTGTCTTAGTAACTTCATTCCTACACTAATTTACGTTCACTGAGGATGATCCCATAGAGGGATTGAAACATGTAGGAGATATTTTAAATCCATTTTAATCAGATAATGTGGTTTTAATGGTTTGACATGTATGTGCAATTAGTTGGTTTTAATAAATATTGTTATCACATTCCACGGTAATAAAATGAAAAAAATTTAAAAGATAATTGTCTATCCCGGTCTGAGCTGGCAAGACATAATGTTCGAAGGGCAGGTCCACTCGGTCAAACGAATTAATCTGCTCTATGACGATGTCGAAAGACACTATCACGTAATCACAAATCTTACAGGTGCCATGGCAAGAAGGTATGTGTGTAAAGGGTGCAACATATCATCCAGACGTAACGTCACTCACACCTGCGATCAGACGTGTAGCGACTGTGTGGCACGCTCCCCGTGCGTATTCTCTCATTTTCGCTACCCCTGCCTAGAGTGCAATCGGCACTTTCGAATTCACACATGTTTCGCCAACAACAAACAGAGCACCTCGAAGAAAAAATCAGTATTTGAACGAAAGCGGTGTTGTACGGAGTACGGATGGCTCATGACGCGCGGAAATCACTTGTGTAATAAAAGATTCTGCGACAATTGTGAGGAGAACAAGGAGATAGGTTACCTGTGCTATGAGCCCTCTGAAGGACGCGTTACTCTTCGCTAGTGATAAGGTACTGTACGTCTTTTACGATTTCGAGACTACCCAACATATCGAGTAAACGACCGAGGCAAAGTTACACGTAACTAAGGTCATCTGCGTGAAGCAGTTCTGTTCACGATTCGAGGAAGTGGAAGACTGCTTGCGATGTGGTAAGAGGAAGCACTCGTTCTGGCCAGATTCTGTGGGGGACCTGCTTACATATCTGACCGAACCACGCCCCTGGGCCGATAAGATTGTAGCTATAGCACATAATGCCAAGGCTTTCGATCATCATTTCATCCTGAATAGGGCGATCCTACTGAAATGGAAACCCGAAATAATTATGAATGGGCTTAAAATTATGTGCATGAAAGTGGAGCATATAGTGTTCCTGGGTAGCGAATCTTTCCTTCCGTGGCCTCTGCTTAAGTTGCCCGAGGCCTACGGTCTGACGGCCTCCAAATCGTGGTAGCCTCACGTATTCAATACTGAGGAAAACCTAGATTACATAAGTCCCATTCCCGACATTAAGTATTTCGGCGTGAATGCGATGGGCGAGGAGGAGAGGCAGGAGTTTCTCGCGTGGTACGAGAGCCAGAAATAAGAGGAGGTTTTCGACAACAGGCGCGTGCTTGAAAAATATTGTTAGGAAGACGTCACGGTCCTAAGAGAGGCTTGTCGATTCTTCAGGCGCTAATTCATGCAAATTGGGAACATAGACGTGTTTATCGAGTCGATAACGATCGCGTCGGCTTGCAATAAGGTGTTGCGCAAACGATTCCTGCAGCCCGACCCTATCGGACTAATACCGACCGGGGGGTACACATGTAATAACAATTATAGTAAGAAGGCCTTAATGTGGCTTCTGCATATGTAAGAGACGGACGGTGTGAAGATAATGCATTGTCGCGAGTACAGTTTGCCCGAACTGCCCCGCTTTAGTGTAAATGGGTATTGCCCTGAGACACGCTGAGTCTACGAGTTCTTTTGTTGCTTCTATCACGGCCACACGTGCCAGCCGTTCCGTGACGTCGCCACCCTGAGATGCGATACGCTAGCGGAACGCTACGAACAAACAATGTCGCTCTTGGAGAAGATAACGCGAGCGGGATACCTGGTTAAGGTCAAATATGAATGTGAGTTTGACGATGCATAGTGCAACAGAGTCCCCTGCGGAACCGTGATGCCCTGTACGGAGGTCTAACCGAGGCCATGCGTCTACACTATAAGGCACGCGAGATTGAGACCATTCAATAAATCGACGTCATGAGCCTCTCCCCGTACATATGCAAGTATTTTAAGTTCCCTGTCGGTCATCACGTAGGCGATGAGTGTAAGGATATAGAGGCGTGCCTGCGTATGGATGGCCTGATCAAATTTTCGATCGTTCCGTCAGAGAAGTTGTATCACACCGTCCTCCCTTTCAGATGTGATAAAAAAACTCATGTTTTGCCTGTGTAGAACGTGTGTCCTCACCTCAGATAAAGAATGTGTCCATACCCAAGATGAAGATCGTGCCCTCACAGGTACGTGGGTAATGGACGAGTTGAGGCTGGCCGTCGAAAAGGGGTACCGGATACTCGAGATATATGAGGTGTACGAGTATCAGGTCGCGCCATACGACCCCAAAACAGGCGAGGGCGTACTTTTCGTCGCCTATATAAACACGTTTTTTAAACTGAACGCGGAGGCTAACGGTTGTCCCTGCTGGGTCCACAGTCCCGAAGACGAGGAAGGATACGTGGACTCGTTTTGGCGCAGCGAAGGGATAGACTAGATAAGGAAGCGATCAGGCATAACACTGCCAAAGAGGGTCTGGCCAAACTCTGTGTCAACTCCATGTGAGGCAAATTGACGGAGCGGAACGATCGGACAATGACGAAAATTATCACGGAGCCGAAAGAACTGTACGGATCCCTAGGCACGCCAGGCGTCGAGGTGATGAACCTCGCGTTTGCCAGCGATGACGTAGGCTACATCTCGTGGAAGCGTGGTGCAGAGTAAGACGTGCCTAATCTGTGTCATAGGAACGAGGTGATAGGAGCTTACGTCACCGCCGGGGCAAGAATCCATCACTTTCGCTACCTCGACCGTCTGGGAGAGAACGCGATGTATTGTGACACGGACTCTGTGATATACATTCAGTCGACAGATGAACCCCGCTGACTATAGTCACCGAGCCTGAAAATAAGATATACAGAATTTCGTTTCTCAAAAGGCGGCGGTTAGGTAATAATAGTCCGTCCCGTTTGGGTATAAATAGGGGTAGGGTGGGAGAGGGTCGTGTTATAGCCCCTGACCATCCATGTGGGATGATGATGATCTGAAATCAAGCATCCGTTCTCGTGTGAGCGGTCCAAGTAAGTCGGGCAAAAAGTCGTTCTGCATACGTTTGCTACAGAATCTCGACTCACTGTGCACCGAAAGCGAATTCGGTGGCAGCATTATCTGGTGTTACTGTGAAAAGACTGCCGTTCCTCAAACACCACATATCACGAGGGCGTACCGGAGAACTTTGGTGGTGGTGCTGGTGGTGGTAAACCGCGCCTCGTTATCCTAGACGATCTTTTTAACGATGTCTATGCCAAGCAAGTGTGCGACTTGTTTACGAGAGGCAGCCATCACAGAAATATCAGCGTGATTTTGATTACGCAAAATCTGTTTCATCACGACCGCTACTGTAGAGACATATCGTTGAATGACCATTATGTGGTCGCATTGAAAAACGTCTAAGATAAGAAATAGTTCGCGTACTTGGCCAAGCAAGTGTATCCCGAAGATAGTCTCGGGCTGTATAAAGCCTACCTGGATGCGACACAAGACCCTACGGCTACCTAATCTTGGATCTGACACAAGACACGGATGACGGTCTGCGGTTTCGAACCAACATTTTCCAGGAAGAATATCCTCCACTCGTGTACTCCGATATAGGCAATGAAGCGTGTGAAGTCGAAATACCACTCACTTCACGTGCTCAATTCGGCCGAAACGAGATTGCCTAAAGCCCTCATAACTAATTGTAAAAAGGAACTCCTGAACTGCATAAGCGAATGTGTGTTTAACGTGCTTAAACGGCAATTTAAAATTGTCAGACTTAACACGCGCAAGCTGCAGAAATACAAGTCAGCGCTTCGCAAGGTCGCCGACAGGCACGTGTCACTCTCGGGCAAGAAGCGACACATAGTAAAGCGCGGCGGATTTCTGCTGCCCCTACTGAGCGCCATACTGCCAACGATCGCCAGCTTAATCTTTATACCCCGGTAAAAATGTTAGGTAAGTTGTACCTCGTCCCGGCCGATCATTACCATAGGGGAGACGCTGCCCCTCGCCTCCCGAGCGTAAAAAGAAACACCATCCGTATGAAGAGTGGGTTAAGTTGCGTCATACGTTTCGCGACGCCAGTATCAGACGGAAGACGCGGACGAAGGCTATCTCTTTTTTCCTAAGACGAGTGATGCCCGACATGGAACTGCCCGCCTCCTCCACCGAGTCTGAACCAGAGTTAGCAAAACAGTTGATTGTCCCTAAAGTCGAGGCGAACACGCCTCCGCCCCCTCCCCTTCCTTCGACCCCTAAACGAGGATACGATGATGATGACGTCACGGAGGGAGCTCAGAAGGAAGAAGAAAACGCTAGTCCCCCAAGGCGTTTTCTCGACACAAAATACGGTATCCGTGAGGATGGCGAGCAATTGATGATTGGTGATTACCCCGTGTTTGTAGATCCCGATGATAATATCACAATTAAGGGAACAGTGTTTAGAGGAACGGAGGGGCTGTGAGAACTGCTGGCGTGTAAGAACGTGAATACGCAACTTGTAGGCAAGGAGGACCTGAAGACATATAAAAAAATATTGTTATTTACCCACGCTCATTTGAATAGATATCAGTCGGCGATAACATTAATATAACGCGAGGAAAGAAATTTCGCGATGTCATTGCGCCACTCTTCGCGAAACCGAAGGGACGGGGTGTCGAATCAGCGTTACGTCGTAAGTGGGTAAAGTATTAATGACAACTATTAGCAGGTTTTATTATGACCTGACCAGACCGTTGGCCTTCTCGACTCTGTGGAAGCTTCGGTCGGCCACGGCGAAGAAGAAAGTTAAACTGGATGTCATCAAAGTCTGGTTAGAGAAGCAGGATGACTATACGCTTCATAGACCGGTGAGGAAGCGTTTCGCACGTAATCCCTATACAGTGTCTAACGTGATGAACGTGTGGGAATGCGATCTGTAGGATGTGCAGGCCTATGCAAAATACAACTATAAATACAGATACATTCTTTCGGTAATAAATGTATCATTGAAATATCTACATCTGATTCCCATAAAGACAAAGACTGGGCCGTCTGTCGCCTCGGCGTTTCGTTCCATATTCGATGACCCTAAATATTCGACAGGACGTCATCCCACATGGGTAAGCACCGAAAAGGGCAAGGAATTTTTGAATAAGCATTTTCAGGACATGTTACGGGAAGAAGGCATTCAGTTTCAGGTGTGCCGAAACCCCGACTTGAAATGTGCGATAGTGGAACTTGTGCATCTCATGATTCGCGATAGGTTCTATAAATATTTTACGTATAAAAATACCTACAGATATATCAATGTCTTGCCGAAATTTGTCGAGACCTACAATTACATGGTTCACCCGACGACAGGCACGGCGTCATCGTGAGTCACCGACTCGTATGTCCTGGCGATATGGAAGAGGATGGAGGCGGCCAAGGGACGCGTTCGCGTCGCGAAAGCAGTGGGGTTTGGAGTGGGTCAGCACGTGCGCATCAGCAAAGGTAAGATGCGGTTTGCCAAAGCTGCCGAACAGAATTTCAGCACCGAAATTTTTAGGGTCGCGGAAGTAATCGATAGGCGGCCGCGAGTCGTCAATGAACTCGAGGATTTAAATGGCACACCAATCGCAGGTCAGTTTCATCGTACGAATAACTGACCGGACCTTCTATAAGATAGATAAAATACTGAAGAAGATCAGACGCGGCATTCGCGAATATCTCGTCCGCTGGCGAGGTTACAGACAACTCGGTGCCTGCAGATAGCGTGAATTGGTTCTAAGTATGGCTACGCAGTGCCATTTTTACATCACTCTGTTCAGCAACGCCCCGCGCAACATCTACGAACAGAATACGCACACTGATTTCCCGGTGAAACTGGCTCAGCCCGTGGACCTGGGTTCGACCTCAAATTGTGAGGTGGGGCTGTGTGAATTTTCGTGTTCCAAACCCCCACGAGGAAACACTTGCCCTAATATATTGTAACCTGGTATCACCGCAATTCGTGGGCGACAGCACCATCCGCAGCATGCGGAAATACGTCTTCCCATCATCATCATTATGTCAGCACGAATTTCAAACCGTGTATTACGTGCTTGTCGAACAGCGCAGATTTCAGGATATCCGAATAGAATTCCTGACGACCGAAGGCCTGCACATCCCCTTCGAGGACAGCACGACGCCCACGACGGATGTGCTTCATTTTCGGAAATATTTTATGTGGTAAAGTGTATAATACGGGTCGTCGCCATCTTGAATAGACCATTTATAGCTATGCATCCATTAGAAATGTACTACCTTAATCAGGCGGGTCGGGGCCTAACTTCTGCGGGGATCGGTCCCGTCTTCTCCACCCCGCTCTACCTACAGCGCCGACTTGGGATCGGCAATTTTTTGGCAGTCCTTTCCGTTGGGTCCGGCCGCTCCTGTGGAGCTCGGCCAAAGCAGTGGGACGCGAGACGTTGCGTACCGGTGGCAAAATCCTTACCGATATCGCTAAATGCGACGACGTGAGTGCCGGGGATAAAGTGTCTAAACACGTGACTGTAACCACCCAAAAGATGATTATCAAATTGCGGGGCCGGGGCCGGGGCCGCAAACGTGGCCACGGTGGTGCTGTGGCGGGAGGTAAGGAAAAGTGGAGGAGGAAGGAGTTTAAGCATGCCCCGAGAAAAATAATAAAAGGGACCTTTTTTCCTGGTTTCACTTCAGTCACTCTTCAGCAATCGGTCATGTCTGCCGCTGCGGAGATAACATCCGTCAGTAGCGAGTTTGACGTCTTTGCACATAGGCCCATACAGACGTCTGTACTCGGGACAAAAGAGGTCGCATACAAACCGATCGCCCCCGTCGATCAAAATGAACTGGAATTTTTAATAACTTGAGATAACGACACGTACATCGATTTAGATATCTAACTGTACATCAGAGGTAAATTTATATCGGCCTCGGGAAATGATGTGGATTATTCGGACCACTTGGGCGTGACAAATAATTTCCTTCACTCCCTATTCAGTCAATATAACCTCATTCTGAATGGCGTCAACATCACGCAGGCCAGCGAGCATTACCAATACCGCTCATACGTCGAGACTCTGATGACCTACATCTCAGATGCCGCAGCCACTCCTCTCTCGAAAGCCTACTGGTATCTCGATACTGGAGACATGAAACCGTCGACCTCTCGGCCGAGAATGTGACCGCCATGACGAACAAGGGATTCATCCTTCGTTGGAACACCATTAGCGCGATTATGGAAGTCTAGCTACTCAGTCGATTATATAGCGACATATGTAACGTGCCATATACTTGCTGCCGGGCGTCAGGTTACATATCACGTTGCCCAAGGCTCGTCTAGCTTCTATCTCATGAACAACAGCGACCCTTCAAAGACAGTTTTCAAATTTCTGAATGCCCAATTACTGGTTAGGCCCGTCAGGTCGAACCTCGTCATATTGCTGGCTCATACTGCGACGGTGAAAAACAGGGCGATTCTCGCGGCTATAACCTGACGAGATTCGAACTCAAGACGTTCACATTCGCGGCCGGATCTAAATTCCTGTCCATATACAACGCCGTCCTGAGTCCCACCTTGAAACGTCTGCTGTTCACCATGGTTAAGAACACAGATTTTAATGGTTGGTTGGACAGCAACCCGTACAAATTTCAGCATTAAAACATCAGCGATTTTTCGCTATTCCTGAACGGTAAACAGTTCCCTAACGAGGGCCTAACTCTGGACATGGATAATGAAAAGACGTCCGTCAAAGTCTACAGGTCGCTGTTCGAGGCGTCCGGCGTACATCACTCGAATATGGGACTGCAGATAACACACGATATGTATATAAACGGCTATTTCATGTCACTCTTCGATCTAACACCTGATAGGGGCGCGTCGGAGTGTCATACGTCCAACCCCGAGAACCGCAGTATCAGGATCGAATTGAAATTCAATATGCCATTCCCTGAGGCGATCACATGCCTGTTGTACCTAGAATTCGACAATTCATTCATCAGAGATTTCGAAAGTACAGACACGACCGACTTTTCAAATGGACACCGTGCAGATACTGTGTAGGCTGCGTGACGTCAGCTCCTACCTCGACGTCTTCCCGTCCGATTTCCTACCACAATCAATCACGCGTACCTCCACCGTCATCATCAATGCTGATCCCCACACACAGGGAGGTTCACACTGCCCAGGCGTGCACTTCCGCCCCAAATCTTCGAGTGCCTACTACTTTGATTCATACGGCATCGTACTTCTCGTACCCAGCATCCAGGCATTCATCGATCGCAACTGCACGACCTGGGACTATAACAGGCGAGTGTTGCAATGCCTGATGCCCGACGTCTGCGGGAAGTATTGTTGTCTATTCGCCCTCTACATGGATCGGGGCTACACACCCCAAAAAGTCATCTCCATCTTCGATGGTTGCATCCATGCAGACCAGCAGGTGGAGCAGATGTCACGTGGCGGCTGGAGTTGATTCTGCCACAGGTGCCTATAAAATGTAGGTACTCTACCCGGTTTTACTTATTCCTAATTTAACATGGCTGGCAGGGAGGTCGTGATTGATTACGAGTTCTTGCGGGGGCGCCAGAACGAGACGGTCGTCAAGGAATTGTGCGTGGCCAGCGCCGCCGCGTCCGAGACGTTCCGTTTCAACATCCCCTACAAGATGGCGGATCACGGGTCGTCAGAGAGCGGTCTGAATTGGGCCGACAGGCATATAGAATATAAGGAATTACAAGCGGTCGCCACTGAGGCGGTGGCCGGTTTCGCACATCTCTACGCCTACGGCGTCTCTAAATTACATTCGTCGCCGGACTGAAGTCACGGCCGATCCATAACCTAGAGCATATCGCGTGCCCCCCACCCGTCTCTTTCAATCAGAAACACTGGTGTACAATGCGATGCCACAAGTTTCCCAAATTGTCTTTCGCAACCATAACCTTGCATTCACTCTACGATTGGTTGATGTACATTCTGCAGAAGATGGATTTCGTCCAATGTCCACCTGATATGACATGTCATTCTGCCGAATTTGTTGCAGCTCTATAAAAACCCCAGATCGAGCACGTCCCACATCACTCTGCTGCTGCTGCTGCGATGGCTACTAGTCGCCAACAACCTGCTACTAAGAGCAAGCGCGCCCTGGAGCAGTTGCTGCCCTACTTCTTGTCCGATATCTGCCCCTACTGGCCTGCCAATACAGCCTTCGATCCCCAGCGAGTGCTGCTGAGGCGCCTGTTTTTTTTATCAACCTTGACAGGACCAAATACGTGTCTGTCGGTTTCTACCCTGCACGCGACTATCAGCCGCTGGTGGAATTCGGCTCCATACGGAGGGGCGGGTCGAAATCCATCGTTCTCAAGGACGAGCATATCGACACGCTGGCGAAATGTCTAACCAAGATGTTCGTTTCCGTCTGCAATGGAGGATGGACCGGCGCGGGGTGCATGAGTGGTTCCTTCCGACTATCGCCGCTGAAAAACCACGGGTCGGCAAGACTGTATTTCGGCACGCAATATATTAGCCTAACTATACTGGACCTACAATATCTCGCACGAGTATTTCACATAGTGCGCGATTACACTACCGCTTTGCCGGACTTACTGTCGTATGTTACATCGTCCGTAACTTCAGTGACGTATGTCGAACCCGTGCCTAACGCCACTGACCACATAGAATATAATCATCTGTTCGAGGAACTCGTGACAGCTATATAAATTTATGTATCACTATTGCTTAGTTCGCGTGCGGACTAAGGTCACGGATTTTAGTTAATTGCTTAACCAAATAAACACCTCATTTAACTGAATTGTGTTTTCTTGGGAGATCACACATAATATTAAAAATTTTTACTGCACTTACGTTACACCCCGCCACGCGTTCTTCACACAGGAGCAGCGGCAGCCACCGGCGCGGATACAGCAGCAGCGAAGACAACGACGGCCATCTCGGCAGCCACCATGACACGGATGCAGCAACGACCACCTAGGTGTAGTCTGACATCAATTCTCTCTCAAGGGGGGGTTACGCACATGTTTCAGAATGATGATCTCAGGAATACAAACGCGTAACTTCGCTTATGTTCACATACAGACCTGTGTTTGAAGTGCCTCTCCTTGTGGTTACCGAGGTGCGAAGCAGAGGAATATTGTTTGGCTCAATGACCCGAATTGGAAGCACCTACCGAGAGACAAATTAAATGGCAATGGAAGGGGAGGGGGAACAGTAATGTTAGTCACCGAACCGCAAGATAAAATATATCGAATTTCATTCTTCAGAGGAGACCTATCGTGAAGAAGGTTAACACGTATGAGGAAGCAATTGTCACCTAGTCGTCGCCTATTCAAGAATTTTATTCGATATATTTTATCTTCGGCTTCAGTGACAATCGATACGGTTCCCTCCCCTTCTTCTCACGTGTACTTTTCCTCTCGATATGTACGTTTACAACGGTGGGTCATTGAACCATACGAATTTTCCTCTGCCCCATGCATTCGGCCACACTAAGCAGAGGCACTTCAAACAGCGCAGCTATGTACGGGAACGTAAGCGATGTTGCACGAGTGTATTCGTGACGATCATGTTGCAACCTGTGCGTTGACCTTTAAAAAAAAACTCACTGCACTGAGGTATCATGTACAAACTTCAACTACTTCCTTTCTACACAGTAGCAACTTCTAACACACACACACACACACACACACACACACACACACTATCAGCTTCTTTCACTATGCTGGGGAAGTAGCAGCTTCCGATGCACACACTAGAGCGTCCACCACAACAATGCTGTGATGGGGCGGGGTTACGTTTTATACAGACACCTAGGCGTCGGTTCCCCCTTCCCTCATTCGATATATCACAAGAACCTGATTGGGTCAATGTTACGTCAGTGGCTTCAAAAGTAGATGTCTGCGTCAGTTGGTGACATCACTTTCCTACCTGTGGCAAGCCCAGCATTGCTGATATTGCAGAAAGAGGCACGCTCGTATAGGTGTTTAATTGCAGTTAGATACCTAACAAGGAGAACGTGCTTAATTACTATTCCAAATCTGCGCGTGACTGGCAACTGTTTTTCCCCAGTATTTCATTGCACATGGACTGCCACAGGGGTGAACAACACACTTGCCGTACGTCTCTTAACATTATTATTTTGCTAAAGAAAGAGTAATGCCCGGAAACTTCCCTGCAACCCTCCGGAACGACCAAAACTGTGAGGCGGCGGCGACAGCTGCCGACACCCCCAACGTCCAACGCCTTCTCACACTACAGTCGATGCTAACAGACTAAAACCTATCCTTCCTTATTATTATTGCGCAATGCCCCGGCATCACTTATGCCCTGGGGCCACACTACCATACTGCACGGGGGCACTGTATCCTTTTTAATAATATTGTGCGCTCAATAACGAGCAGTGCGCGGGACGCATTTAGGTCATCCTTGCAATAAACCCTACCATTAGATTAGGGGTGGGGGAACACAGCTACCAGACTGTACTGGGGCTGACACCCTCTTTAATATTATGCTCAAGAACGAGCAGTGCCACGGCATCACTTAAGATCTTCTTGCACTCAACCCTACCAGAACTGCAGTACCAAACTGTTCGGGGCCTGATACACTTTTTAATAATATGCACTCAAGAACGTGTAGTGAGAGGGACGCATTTAGGTCTTCCTTGCACTCAACCGTACCATCGGTGTAGGGGTGGGGGACCACAATACCAGACCGTACGGGGCCTAACTTCCTTCCTACTATTATGCTCAAGAACGAGTAGTGCACGGGACGCATTCAGGCCATCCTTGCATTCAACCCCAAACTTCTACATGTCTGCACGCTACCCGGGGGCTTTTGCAATTTTTTGGGTTTTGGGGCCCACTGCAGCTACCCAATTTTGAATTTTGGGCACGGGGGGATTACCCCTGGGCAGGTTCGGGCTTTATAGTTACAACTTGGGTGTAAAAATTATAATCGTAATATTAGAAAGATTGTTGGTTTTATTGTGTGAATTGTTATTTAACGCAAGGACATTACGGCTTTAAGGGTAAGATTTGTATACTTTGCAGTTTTCTTGCAAATATCCTACTAAATAAAATCTCCAATTTTTCAAGATTCTTCCATACTGTTTATCCGCTAACACAGTCGTCAGATCACAACATGTTAATACCGGAGGTAATATTAAGTACGGAATCAGCAATACTTATTTGGGGACATATCAAAAACAGTTTAAACACCACCGAAAATTTTAATCGGAGCTGTAACATCATTTCATTAACAAATAACACAATTTGTGGGTACATTTTTAACCTATAATGCGCATTGTCTTGTACACGTTTCCATTAACTTATTTTTTAGTATAACCTGCAGAAACCAGCCACATACATTGTGGTGCACGAGTCACTGGACACTGGATGCTGAACAGCAGCAAATCCGCACACACAGTAACTTCGTCGTCATCGTCGTCTTCTCGTACTCAAACGCTTCAAAGACGAAATATTTAAACAACACGGACACTGTAAATACGTGAAATTTTCAATAAGTGTAATTTCTGTGCCATCGAATTTTAATTAGAACGTTACCTCTAGTGCAAAATGACTTTTGCGCCAAAACTAAGATTTTGTACGGTGATTCGACTTCCTGTCTAACGCGGGGTTTAGGGAAAACGATCAAGGCCTTTTGGACAATACCGTATTGTTGAAACTACTTATATGTACAAAAGAAAGCTTATATTAAGTTGATGGAACCCCACGTCTTACGGCACGTATAGTTATGTTACCTTCAGGCAGCGTTCATACGCGCGTATTTAAAATTTTAGCTTTCGTAAAATTATTTACACCACACTGTTTTTCAATTCCGTAAAGGCAAAGCTGCGCTGGCAACAACGCGTCGAGTGAGTTACTAACATCAGTACTTACATTCCCTAACAATAAGAACTTTGAAAGATCTGATGCTATAACATTCATTCAGCACTTTACACTAAGTGTGTCTCCTATTCCCGTGTTCCTACATTCTCAATGTATATGCAGGCAAACGGACATGACAATACACTTATTAGATTCCAAGCATATTTCCTTATAACGCACGGATCACACATCTGACCTTTGTGAATTATTTATATTCTGTTCTTGCTTTTAACAGCTAAAGTGCATTTACGCAATTCTTGCTCCCTTGATGGCAGTGCTGACGTAGGCATGACGGCGCACAGTCATTATTTGCGACACGAAGATACCGAGGTCAACTAGAATTTACTGTATCTAAGGAATTTTAAACGTTACTAATAAGGAGTGTCGCTGGGAGTGTCAAATAAATATACATGTCTTTACGAAGAGGATAATGACAAAACCCTTTCATACCCCGACAATATGTGTTAAGAGGTTACGTCACAATTCAGGTACCGTCCAAACTACAGTCACGAAACTATGCTGTAAATTTACAACAAGTCATATCATGTTGCATGCTTATTATGCATGCGGGAATCTAAAACAAGATCCATATTTCCAGACAACTTATAATAATTGGCCTCAGACTGCGAGAACACTGTGGTGGCTGCCATAATATTCTCTTTAGTAAAATCATCCAATGGCCAATCCCCATCGCCGCGCGGTCTAAGGCGTGGGTCTGCGGCCGCTCGCTTGCTGGGATTGT
>Ga0136643_10005925_pt1 | contig 17388 bp, 6 predicted proteins | sample TergutLab28metaG_FD_96883 | JGI IMG/M metagenome (GOLD analysis project Ga0136643, IMG submission 96883) | Labiotermes labralis P1 segment gut microbial communities from Petit-Saut dam, French Guiana - Lab288 P1 (version 3) (version 3) | ecosystem: Host-associated > Arthropoda: Insects >... | reverse complement strand
TGGACCGTCCAGCCCGTAGCTCAGTCACTATCCCAACTGAGCTACCCGGCAGGTTTTGGGGGGGGGGGTAGGTGATAATTTTGCAACAATGTCTGCAACACACCTTTCCTTATTCACTTCTGATTTAGTCTTTTTATATGTACATTAGTTTTGTAAAGCACCACATAGACATGTGATATTTTAAAGCAAGAAAGATACTTACAAGGATTTTTAAGAGTTTCTGAAAAACCACTAAATTTTAAATGTTATTCTACTGATGTACTTAAATGTTCAGAAATTTCCCTCAACAATAAGGAACCCAACACAATATTGGCTATACCTAGCATCTATTGTGATACTAATTCATAAAGGGACTTTAGTTTATCTGAAGATCACTGCTAGTCACTTTCTCTTACTTCTCTGCACTTCAGAACTTGAATGTGTGATGAACATGTTCGTCAGATGCAACACATGACTGCAGCCTGTGAGTTGTCAGATAAAATAATGTTCCACACTAGTTACTAAATCCAATGTGCAATACACTACATAACACATCTAACTGCTCAGTGAATCAGAATTTTAAACATGCAGAGCCACATCTGTACTTACCTGCCAGGCTACACAGAACACATCCCACAGACTACTGGCAGTCCTAATATTTTACCTCTTATCACATATTATGGTTCTGCAATATCTACCGAAGGGGATTACAACCAGGACTATCAGAATGGCTAAATGTTGTAATCAGCATCTTAAAACAGAATGTGAAACGTAAGGGAAGTATATCAGTCTCTACAAGCCATAATGTTCTGAAACCACAGGCACTAACTATGTGTATCCCCCCCATTTACATAATTTTGACTTGTGCAGATTTTGGGGTTAATAGAATTTTCATACATGTCATTTAATTTCTTCATCAAAGACTACAAAAAATAATGTCTTTGCGTACAAGATTTAGAATTCTGTAACATATCAAGCAAGTAGTTTTTCAGGTACCTCACAACGTTAGCTGAATTATATATCTTTCACTGTAAATCAGTGTCACTGAAAATATATATATCAGGGATCAAAGGCTGGTACTGGCCCCAAGGGTTATTATCAATGCCAACATATAATAGCCACAAATCTTGGGAAACACCATCTGACAAGACATCGGTCAGCTCTGCCAGCAAATCCGACTTCCTCACGTCCTCGATCGTGATCCCTGGGCAATGCAACTTTAGTTGTAGCAGAGAGGAGTGGATGAAGGCGAGTCCTCAGCGCCTCAAAACTGAGACCTTAGGCTAAGGGGGCACACACCTACAGAAAACGGGCACATTTGGAGGCCCTGAGGTTAGCTACCACCAAACTTACTCAGCGAGGGACTGGTATTCCATCCTGAGGACACCCTACCCAACTCAGAATCTCCAGAGGAAGTACAGGACTGATTCACAAATCTCTTACAGGCATACTAGATAAGATAGATGAATATAGACGGAACTGGCTTTCACACTTGCAAAGAAGAATGCCACAAAACCGAATCCCTTTGAAATCATACCACTACAGACCACAAGGAAGGAGAACAATTGGAAGACTGAAGAAGCGCTGGCATGAGCAGCTGTAACTCTGGAGACAAAACGGATCAAAGGGTCTAATCCTTGATGTTTATGATGATGACGATATCAGTCCCATTACAGGCCTGAAGTGCCCAGAGGGTTCCAGGAAGTTAAGGTTCCCAGAGTACGTGACAGTGGCCCAGGACGGCGGTAAGTTTGTCAGCCTTACACACCAGCCACTTTTACCCCCCAGCAAATACTCCTGGTACTCCATTCTGTTACAGGCTGAGTCGACCCCAGGGCCATAGTGCGATCGGAAGGATTATGCCAATGAAAAATTCAAATGACACCATCTGGAATCGAACCAGCGACCTTCCAGCTTGTAGCACAGCGCCTACTGGAAACAGGCAAATAACAAAACCACTGCATGACAGCAGTACCCTTGACAACACGAAACTGCTTAAGTTGGGTCTACGATGACACATGCATTTCACATAATACAACGGAGTCTGCAGTCAGAACTAGGTCTCTCTCTTTCTCTCTCTTTTCTTGTTTATTTAAACAATAACAGAACAAAATCACAAGCTGCATACAAATTTACATTCAGAATCAGTCCTACAAGCTTTGTCATGATTACAATAAACTTTGCACTGTGTTGTTCAAGTCTTGGAATGAGACACGTTACATATATATATAAATAAAATTGAACAGTTCAAAGCCAATTGCTATACAGCTTAATCAAACCTATAAATGTCATATAATTGGTGCTGGTAGCGAATGTTATGTGAACAGAATTTGAATTGGAGAGAAAAGTATCAATTATATGTGGAATACATTAATATAACATAATATATTAACCCAGGATGGTCCACTGTGCCATATAATTAATTTTATCCTTTCAAATGTAAGGTATTACTGTAATAACATTTCTATTCAAGAAAACTGTCACATATTGCACAGGTTTGGTGGTCAGGTTTACACTGTCCATACTCTTTGTATGTACTTATGGTTTAACATTGCTGTCTGCTGCATATGTAGTATAGAATGATACAAAGATCAGTGAATAATGAATTGCAATGATGTGGTAGTAGTACAGTTTCAGCTACTATTGACAGAGACTGAGAAATAAAATGGAAACAAGTCATAGTAGTGTCCCAGTTGAGATCTGAACCAGGCACAACCCAAATAGAAGGCAGTCTTACTGTTAATTCTCACCGCTCAGAAAATTATCCCTAGTTTTTACGCCTGTGAATGATGAAGAGATTTAACGACAGTCCAATAAAAATATTCTATTTGTTGCTAAAATATAATGGTGTTACACATGTAGCCCTCATTATCCAGGTCAATTTGGACCAGCAAATAATCACTTACAGGAAATTTCCCTTAAATGAAGAATTTCTGCAAATAATAAATAATGTAAGTATGGGTTGGACCAGGCTGGTTTGCACAGTACTTTGTTCACACAAAATGTATCATGGCTCAGGTCTGCCAACTCACTACCTTAGAAGCCAGTTTTATTGTACTTCAGAGCTAAATACGTTTAAATGGTTAAATGGCTTACAGCTTAGACCCGTGTTGAGGGAGATCGAGTCAGTGTCTCTGAAATGTCAGCTGATTTAAACCACCTGATGTGGCCATCAACCCAAAAATGTAGTATTCAATTTTGTTGCTGTGAATGCTTCAATTCATGCAACAATGTTTTGGTTATATATCTCCCAATTTCCGGCCACGACTAACTGCAATATGCCTCACTGTTCTTCCAGCATGCCAATATGTCGGACAATGATATAGGACTGTAATCTGATCATTGAATACACTTGAGTTACTAATTAAAAAATCGCTGACAATGAAACTGTAAAGACCCTATACAACCCCCTCTCCTCACCCATACGCGCCACATGCCCAGCCCATCTCATTCTTCTCGATTTTATCACCCGCACATTATTGGGTGAGGAGTACAAATCATTTAGCTCCTAACCCTACTTCCGGTATAATTCCTGTTAAAAGAGTGTCCCTATGTTAAAATATGCATGATATGCAGGATGGCATGAATGTGCTTGTGTATCTGATATTTACCTGACCAAGTTATATCTCTTATAATATGGTGAGCTTCTAGTGCCATCAGATATGTGTGTGTCCTGCCTGGCCTCTTACGACCTCCACAAGGGCATAACTAATTCCTGGGATAGGAGGCATCCTCAGGGGGTGGATTCTCTTACACCCACTAATAGGATTATCAAAAGCATGTTGTCATCAGGGGGAATCTTCAGCCTACTGCAGGCTCTGAACTACCAGGGACGGAGGGCTAATATGATTTCCTTTCCCCAGGTATTTTTCTTCAATAGCAAAGCAAAGTAATCCCATTACAGGCCTTGACAGGCCCAGAGGGTTCCAGGAGGTTGAGGCTCCCAGATTTCAAGACAGTTGGCACATGAAGGTGGTAAGGTTGTCAGCCCTACGCAGCGGCCGCCTTTACCCCCCAGGAAATATTCCTGGTACTCATCTCTGTTAATCTCGGTGGGAACAAGATTTTCCGCCCATCCAGGCTGGCCTGGGACCAACCCAACCCCCTGTAAAATGGGTACTGGGTCTTTCCCAGGGGTAAAGTGCACCCAGGGCATGCTGACCACTCACCCCCTTCTAGTGCCGCGGTCATGGAAGAGTAGATCTATACCTCTACCCACCCTCTGGGCCACACCGGGCCTGTAACGGGATCTCTTTTTACCTTTTACTCATTTCTGTTAGAGGCTGAGTCAACCGCAGGGCCATAGTGTGGCTGGAAGGATTATGTCAATGAAAAATTCCAATGACACCACCAGGAATCGAACCCGCGACCTTCCGGCTTGTAGCAGTGCCCCCTTTTTCTATAATAGGGATGGAGAAAAATATCTGCTCATAGATCTGACATGGTATCAAACTCAGAACTTCAGAGAATTTTACATTTCAGTGATGAGTTGGTGAGTGTGATTTATTTGTTGGTGTTCAATGAAATTACACAACATGAAGCGACTTCACACTTCGAACATGCTGGCAGATGATAAGTGACGAAAAATCTCACACAACAGAACAAAGTCATAAGTCTCGAACACTGCTCTTCTCACATACTTCACACATTTGTGAGGTAGATTACTGAACGCAACCACAATCCTGTGTTAATTTTTCACTTTACTACTGATAGTCAGTGGCGTTAAAAATTGCTGAATTTAGGACGCCAACACCCCAAGATGTTTGGAAAAAAGGCAGTTAAATTCTAAAACTACCTAGGTTCGCAATTGTTTTACATTAGCAATGACAAATAAATTGGTTGTTGTCATAAATAGTCTTATATAAAGTACCAAAATTAAGAAAATTTTACTATATGAAATGAAATTTCTTGTACCAAATTACAACTGCCTCCAGAACCCCTGACTAGGGGGCTACTGCCCCCAGATCCCTGTTCTCTCTGTCCTCTGTCCTCAACTGAATTTGTTGAACCCCCCCCAAACAAAATGCCTGGGTATGCCACTGCTGATAGCGCAATACATTTTTCAAAGCAAACATACACCTCAGGAACAATACAGTAAAACCTCACCAGTCTGATCACTTGCACAGCTGTCTGTGGACATGCACGCACTAAATGTTCCTCATCCTGTCCAGTTTTGACTGTCAAATATAAGTGCCATGTCTTCTGAAACATACTCCGAAATCATGGAAACTAATTAAAAATAATCAAGGTTTCAAGTGCAGTAGTAGCTGTAATATATTACCAATTTTTTATGATTATATTGCTGATCTGGATTGTGGCATAATCCAGACGACCCTCAGACAGTGCAGGTTTACTGCGTGAAAACACACTCTTCAGCATGCCCCCAAGTTATACACATTAAGCTGACCTGAACACATGGGCTAGACCAGTTTTATCTCGCCACTAACCCACCTCACCATTTATCACAATAATTATACACACAAAGTGTGACAATATGTTAATAAATTGGTTTGTTCTCTCTGGAAGTACAGGCTGCATCTCCCTAATCCAGAATTCCTTGATCTGGTACCACCCACAGTCCAGCACAATCTAACGAAAACCACAACAAATCTATGATTGATCATGGGTCAAGTTGCATGTTTTTGTCACTTCGTCTTGGATCATATTACAATTTTGTTCCCCTCTTCATTCTGTCATTTAAGTTTTATGTTCTCTACAAACTTCATAAATCTTAATGTGTTTTGGTCATAGGCAGTGCATTCTTTGGTGAGTGAATTCACATTTATCAGCCCTTTCCTTGTGCCAGTGCATTAAAATTGTGTGCAACACCAACACTTTACTTAACAAAGTCCCATGTAAGGTGTTTTGACAACATAATATGTCAAACATCAGAAAATTCCCTGGTCCAGCATCGGCCATGTCCTGATGGAGCTGGATTAGGGTTGTGGCCCTGCAGTTTCTGTGAAAAATGCTATAAATTTTCCAAAAAAATATTTTAGTTCAAGTAGGGTGTTACACATACATTAAAAAGGGAATCAAGTACTACAATTTTGCAATGTATTTGTTACTTCTTGTGATTGTGTTTTTGTGACTACATGGAATTCTCTGCATGTTACGAGTGCTCTGTACACGTCAATACATCTGAGTGTTACACTTACATATTTACACTTCTCAAATGTGCTTGCTGTAGCAAAATTTGGAATTTCATGGACAAACATCATCTCTGTTACACAGCAACATTATGTTTAACATTTTCACGTGCATGCACATGCATCCCAGCAAACTTTTCTGCAAAATGCTGAGGACTGCTTGAAGGGATTTTGCTGCCATCTATTAGTGACACTATGAAACTAACGAGTCCGGTAAGTCATGTAGGCTGTACGTGACATCTAAGAGACACGTAAAAATATTTTGTAATAATTCACAAACAAGGACCAAAAAGAATGATTATTATTTTCCTGCTACTGGCTATTTTTGAGGTAGGTATTGACGCAGAGGGTTAATATATTTAAATATAAGCAGAAAAACTGATATGATAATGATATGATGAATCACAGAGAGTAGTGGGAAATGAAACAGACTAGACCTTTATATTAACAGCAGTAATTTTGCTCACCATGTAGATGTTGCAAGTCTTTGTACTTTAACATGTTCTCTCCCTCACTGTAAGTTTATATTATCACTGAACAATATCTTAAGACAATGTTAACAGTCACAAATGCTGTCTGAAAGTCAGAGAGGATCACCTATGTAAATACACTTATGTTGTGCTCTCTGCTTTCTTACTAAGTGTTTCCACATCATAATCAGTACACAAGGGCACTGTAATACTCAACCATGTACTGATCTTTTTTTGGACATTCAGAGGACCAAGGCATCATGAAATATTCTTGTAATAAAAGCCGACAATGTATTAATTCTCAACTTTATTTTGGTAAAGTACTCTGTTTTGGACAGGCGTACTGTCCATCATCAGGAGTCTAAATACTGTACTCACAGCAATAGGTATTTGTCCTACCAGTTACGTTGACTGTCTGCTAGCGAGGTCAGGATCCATCCTGACCTCGCTAGCAGACAGTCAACGTAACTGTATAACAAATACCTATTGCTGTGAATAACAGTATTAAGACTCCTGATGATGGACAGTAAACCTGTCTGAAACATGTAGAGTTCTTTACCAAATAAAGTCGAGAATTAGTGCATTTTGTTGGCTTCTATTATAATAATGTACTCTCCTATTTTGTACATTTAATTTAACCATTTTCCATCTTTACCATTTACAACCTTACTCCTACCAGCTATACACAATCAAGCTTCTTGAAAATGAAATTAAAAACAAAAAAGACACTGCTATGGGAAAACACCTAACTTGTCCCATCTGTTCTTCCTGTGCGCAAAAAACTATAAAACATATTGAACAGTGTACACAACATAAACAACACATGTATGGTCATGTATTTGATGTCAGGCCTTCAACCAGACCTCCACAGTGAAATTACAATTTTTGAGGCCATGACAAGGCAACAGGAAAATAATAATGTTTATTCCAAAAACAATATTTTATGTGTATAACACCCACAATATATTGTTCTACTTAGACCTCTCTTATATGTTCCTGAGAGCATAAGTTACTGCCTGATGAGGTGTATGGGAATGTGTCATCTTGCCATACATCCTGTTAGAGCATGGATTATGTGCTGGTGTCCCCATGACCATCAGACAGACAGTGAGAGTTGATGTGTATTGGACCATGCTTCATCTTGATAATTGAAGAATAAAATCCAACTAGATGCCACTTATTACTTTATTATGCTTATGTTAGGCTCAACATGTTTCTGGCACCATTATGCTCATTATATCAGGAGGTCACGACGATAGCGTTGGTTACCACATAGGCCGTCTGGTTCTCAAGTTGCTGCTGGTTGGAAGTTAAGTGCAGGCAGGATGGATGAGTGTCCAACCAAAGGCTGCAAAGCAAATACATACACATGTTGCAGCCTTCAGTCCGGACACTCAACCATCGTGCCTGCACTTAACTTCGTACCAGCAGTAACTCAAGAACCAGACGGCCTATGTGGTAACCAACGCTATCATCGTGAGCTCTTGATGACGGGCATAATGGTGCCCGAAACATGTTGACCCTAACATAAGCATAATAAAGTAATAAGTGGCATCTACTTGGATTTTATTCTTCACACAGTGAGAATGTCTCCTTGCAGTTGTTACAACAGAATAACTGCTTATATTATGGTCCTCTGGGACATGACCCCACATTGTCTCATTTACAGGTTCCTGTTACTTCCATCATCAGAACCAGACAATATAGCATCATGTCCCAGAATTTACTGCTGTAAGAATCTCATATCTCAATATTATTCTTCGCACAGATTTCTCACATTTATACCTTTGTCTAAGTAAACACAGTGAACAAGGGAAAATCAACAGGTTTCCTTGTCATGAAGGCCAGCAGAAAGCAAATACATACAACACTGAAAGGGCCAATCACTGCTCCAGATTTGTGTCTGTGTCATCTTCTAGGAGTCAAATACTCAAAGCTGAAAGCCATCAGCACACATAAGAGTAACCTACTTAAATTCAAGGTCACAATAACAAAATAAATGTGATAATCATACACGACTGAAATACATCTACAATAAAGCAACACACTTGTTCGAAGGCTTTCTATAACAATCAAAGAGCAAGTATAATGGCAGTATGAATTTCACTCCTTAAATTCACCCACTTCTTTCATACAAGTTGGTCACTGCTTTCTCTAGACAACTCAGTTTACAAGAATAATGACCAACATATAAAACATCCTAATATCTATCATGCTAGTTTCATATACATCTGATGATGAATCACACCATAAATGAGTCTAAGAATAAAGAAGCACAACATAAAATGTCAGGACAATTGCTGACGATACTCCCGAGGGACAGCACGTGTTCAAACGAAACCGAGCAAAAGGAACGTAAAATAAAACATTCTCCCTAAAAGTATGAAAAGCATGAGAGAAAAATTGATGTCGCAGTTACTAACTGAATGTGTACACATGTTCCTAAATGCGAGACACACACGTCACAGACTCACATGAAATTCTGTATGGATCAGTATTATATTAATGGATACTTCACACAATGACAAAAATTAATATTACCTCCATAATATGAAATTTGTATAATATAATATTATATACCGTCAATACACAACATACACCAAACAAGATGCAATAATTACAATTAGGTAATATTTGGCTACATGTTACGGCTGTGACCGGCCATCTTCAGGGCAACTAACAACAACAATTAAGGTAATTCTTAGTTGGCCCGAAGATGGCCAGTCACGGCCGAAACATGTAGCCAAATATCACCTAATTGTAATTATTGCATCTTGTCTGATGTATGTTGTGTATTGACGGTACATAATATATTGTACAAATTTGATAATACACAACGGGATGGCCTCTCTCAAATCCGTAATATGAGAACAATCATGTATATGTGAAGTATGTCTCCCTCCTTGAAATGCTACAGATGATGCATACTTTCAAAAAAGCATACTAATGTACCCACACTTTAAAAAAATACACCATTCCTACATCCTAATTCAATGTAACAGTAACACAACTCAGTGTTCACATACGTCACAGTGCAATGTCTACACATAACTGGCAAATTTATAACACGTCAGCTACTGATGCAAACATGGCATTATGACTTATTACATGAGAAAGTTACCTCTTAGTCCAGCTGATAACACTTCCACTTATCCGAGTGCATTACAAATGTCTACCCTTACATGAGTTCGCAAGAATATCTGTTAACTTGCAATTATTTACACCGGTTTACACTGCATTTACATGGCTTTCATATCCACACATTCATGCCTTAAAGTTGGAACGACTAAGGTATGTGAATACTACTGTTACGAATACATATAATATTACAGGAGCTATGTCAATGACAGCTGCATTACAGTGAGCAAAAGTGACATTTTCATTCTATTCCACCCCATATTTTATAATCACTTTCTCACTCAACACATTTTCCAATATCTGCTTATTATTGCTATTGTGTTAAGTTGAGACCATACTACTCATCCAAACTCCTGTTAAACCAAGTATGTTACAGCATCAACCAGAAGGCTCATATACAGTAATTTATTTCTACAATGGTTTTTCCTTCCTCTACCTGTTTTCAATTTCCAAGTGCTATCTGCACTCATCGAACATGGATCAGTCTCTCTCCGTGAAACAAAACGGAAAGAAGGGTGAAGAATGACAAAAGAATGCTGATACTGACCAGCAGTATCAGGCAGCAGCCACTGCTGGTTTGGTATGTGCAAGAAAGGCTGCCAGAGAGAGCAACATTAACACAGAGCCAATGAATAAAGAAGGGTGAAATATTCGAGCAGCGGAATGTTACAGGCAGCCCATGGCATCATTCATATCCTTACTGACGGAATGTGGACAAAGAAATATCCCACAAGCTATGCGAGGCCAAATAACAGCTATATTTTCATATAAAAACTGGACACACACACACATAAAGTCATGAAATTCTTGCCTGTGGACTACATATCATTCCCCAATAAACAAAAAGACAAAAAAATATTCCTTACAAAATTTTTCACACACACACACACACACATATGCACATAAAATGTCAGTGTAAAATGTGATGTGCCACTATGGAATGAGTATTTGCACCAATAGACTCCACTGTTTCTGTGTTCAATACTAAGACAAAGTGCAACAGAACAAAATGCTGAGATCCTGGATAATTTCTGCAGACAACACGTTCAACTTTAATAACGTTTTCCTAGAGCAATTATGGGCCATTTAATGTTACCACAATTCAGCAGTCCCATACAATGATAACATCTACCATGCACCAACAACAAAAGGCATAGGTTTGCCAGTGATTGCAAATTCTTCTATATTCAGAGCCTTTTCACCTCCCCCTCCTCTTTTCACTCTCAACCCTCTATGCCCAGCTACCCTGTCCAGGCACTTCAGAAACCTCTACATGTGTCTATTCAAAATGATACTACATAAATTGGGGAATGGTAGTAAGGCTAGTCACAAACTGCATGACTAATGACTACTGACTCAAATTCATATCTATTTAACAAAAAATTTGTGGTGAAAACTTAGAGGCTAAATATCGTATTTAAGTTTCTTTTTAAATTACTGTACAAAAGCCAGGTGTCTAAATTACCCAGAGGCATCAATTATACAAATAAATATGGTGATTTAGAGAATGCAGCAGCAGCCCAACTAAACACAATAAAAAGTACATGTGACAGACTTACCGGGGTGCTGATAAGTCTTTAGCCCAACCTGGAAGGAGACAAGCTCGGAAGCGTGTCAAGGACGCGTGCGATTTCAACAACGTTGGGACACGAGCTGTCATCAAGTTCGTTTCCCTGCAAGGCAAGGTGCCAAAGGAAATTCACGCCATTCTGACAGAAACACTGGCTTGTTTCCTTCCTGGTCGGGCTAAGGACTTATCAGCACCCCTGTATTTTATCATGCATTTTAACAACGAGACACGAGCTGTCATCAAGTTTTTTTTTTCCTGCAAGGCATGGCGCCGAAAGAAATTTACGCCATTCTGACAGAAATATTAGCTTCTTTCCTTCCTGGTCGGGCTAAGGACTTATCAGCATCCCTGTACTAAATTTTGACACTAATTTTTCAACTAATTACTGCATCTCACACGCAAAACGTGACAGTTGGTACTGTCACCATCATATCATACTGAATGAAGCTTCTCACAAATGAATACCAAACGCAGCCTTAAGAACATGGTGAGTTCACTATGCATCATGTTGTCAACTCTGTCCAGAATGGGAAAAGATATAGTTTGAAGATTACTATTTTGTGGGATGTGACCACATGTAATTTGGTGAGGAAGTAATGTTTTTGGAAAAATCTGCCATTTCCACATAAAGAGTAAAGTGGAGGTTGAGGCATTATATTTCTCAGTTTGTACCAAACTACATGCAAACAAATCTAGTAGGCGGTAGCCTTGATACTGACATTTGTGAGAACGCCAAATTCCTTATTTATCTTTGGAGATACACCATATTACTTTGAATTCAAGACACACCTTTTATCGCATTTTTCAAAACCCAAAATTAGGGAGCATCTTAAATTTGAGGTATTATTTTGCACTCTTCAAAAGTCTCAAAAACATAATTTTCCCCCACAAGAACAAGGTGGCGTTACTAAAAGGGTAGTAAATTTTTTGGACAGTGAAATGTATTGGCTGGCACACCTTGTCAACAAACACAAAAAATTTTTAAATACAAAAGGACCAAGTACGTATCATACAGTATGTACAGAATGTGTTATGGTATTAGCAAATAATCTTTAAAACGATGTTTATCCACAGCAGATGATGGAAGGCACAATGACATTCTTCAGAACAATAGGGAATCAAACAATGACAATGCTTCAACTTCAGAATAAGATAGTGAGTCAGAAGAAAATTGGAGGAGCATTCTGATTTAATAAATAAAGGTAAAGCAGTCCTGTTGCAGGCCTGGAGTTGCCCAGAGGGTTCCAGGAAGTTTCCCAGATTTCATGACAACGGCACAGGTTGGTGGTAAGGTTGTCAGCCTTATGCACCGGCCGCCTTTACCCCCAGGAAATGCTCCTGGTACTCATTTCTGTTAGAGGCTGAGTTGACCCCAGGGCCATAGTGCGATCGGGAGGATTTCATGTGAATGAAAAATTCCAATGACACCGGCTGGGATCGAACCAGCGACCTTCCGACTTGTAGCAGCACAGAACCTTAACCACTGTGCCACCGCGGTCCCCTGATTAAATAAATAAAGCAGGAAGAAAGATTATTTTATTGACAACTTTCAATTTCTTGTATATTTTACATATATTTTATTATATATCATTTGAAATACAATATTAACATTTTTAATTTGTTAATAAACTCCTTTAAAACATACTTATTCATCTTTCATTATCATCTATTCACCCCCCCCCCCAAAAAAAAATCCATTACCAAAAGTGGGGTCCATATTAAATCAGAGGGCATCACAAATTCAAAGTAATACGGTACTATAACAATAATCATGACTCTTCTACCTGCAGGAGAAAAAATACAGTGAGACAAGGACATATTAAATATGTCAAAAACAATGTAATGTTTTCCAAACAAAATGATGAGAAATTCCACAAAACACTGCATATTACATCCTTATATGAATTAAATATATACTGAATAAATATGTTTCCATACCGCAATATGCGAATGAAGTTAATTGTGAAATACTAATTAATTGTAAACTGGCAAGAACATGACACCTTCCACAGCAAGAACCAAATCATATTTGAAGCATGCCATCACAGTAATCATACAAGCTGAAGCAAATATCCCTATTTGACACGGGCAGTCTGTGAGGGATGCACCTACCAATGGCTTATAGATAAACACCAAGTCCATATCCCTTTCATACCCTGAATGCAAAACTGTCTGGGAAAAGACATTCTGTATCTTGTCATACCAAAATGCACGTGTCCGAATCGCATGTCTCTGTCTTCATTACGAATATTTTAGTGCTCAGTTCTGACTCCAAAAAAACGAACAAAATGGAGAAGTGAAATAAATTTAATCTACTTTAGGTCAAGATCGCAGTCTTCTGAGATGTGACACCATGTAGTTTGGTAGTTGGTTACAAACTATCATATTTCTGATTACTTGTGTCTAAAACATAGTATGCCGTACTGGACCAAGGTTTTTCATCTTCTGGTACGTCACACAGCGACATACCAAAAGATACAGTGACATTTTGGGACGGGGCATCAGTCCTATGTCATGGACATCTGGATCCTTACAGATGGAACTGACATGCTGTCCTAAAACATTGGTTAACATACCACCCACTGACAATGTGCAACACCCCAGAAGGTTGAGCACCTCAATTACACTGCAGTCACAACCTAAAATCTCACATCCTATCCACCAGGTTGTCTGTCACACACACTGGTGAAGGCTGCCACTCCTAGCAGTGTTTCTCAAACCCTCGGGGACCAGAGTTCTGCGCAAGTCATGGCGGCACCCACTCCACGATTCTTAGGCACTTGAACTGAACTCATTGTCATTTGCTGTTCCACATGCATCTTACCATCATTTACGTTACAATGGCATCAGTAATAAATATAACTAAGTGTTTGTTGCATGCGTTTAAATGTGTTCGAAGATGTGGTATTTACAGACGTATGATGAAGCTAAGTGAAATACTATGTTCATTATCTCCCTTCCCTCACTGAATAGATACAATTATACACGTGTACACGTATGCAATGTCCAATGAAATATCTAGCCCAAAAAGAGCATGGTAACATTCTGTAATAAACTGATGAACTTTCTTACCAGAAACACTAGAATTTTCAATTTAACTTTCTCTCATTTTCTCTAGGGACATCTCGGTTCTATTTTTTTGTCATTTTTAACACGTGCTGTCCGCTGTTAGTCATTCCCTGTGCTGATGGACGCGGAAACAACTGATTCGAAAATGCTTGCACATCTGGCGCACCTGTAACATAAGAGATTCATTTTAGGCCTGTTTACTTGGGGATTTATTCACCAGTGCACTTCCTCATATTAAAAAAACCCACAACTTCCCACACACATGCAATCCACATCCATTTTCAGGTGCGAAGGATAGACAATTCCTACTCTTTTGCAGCTGTGCAGTTGAGGCCTCTATTCTTTTGAGACATGGCACCAATCACCTGGTGGTTCAGTGGAAGAATGGACACCTCAGAATCATACTATTGGGTATCTGGATGGAGTATGGATTTCTATATGTAATCTCCACCTGATGATGGAAGTAGAACTGATTTCTGAAATGTTGTGGTTTTAATATGAGAAATACAATTTGACTGATTAAGTAAAAATAATTACTCAGTAATTCCAAAAACAATTCAGTCACACACACACACACATACACACCCATTTTTATTACAAAAACACTTCTGTTTTTTTAAAAAAAATTCACTATAGTTTCTTGTAATAAAACCAACTTGATGCACTAATTCTCAAATTTATTTTGGAATAGAACTCCCCATGTTTTGGGCATTTCCTCTGTCCATCATCAGGAGTCTTTAACTCTACACACAGCAATAGGTATATGTCATATAGGTTTTGCTGTGTGTACAGTGAAAGACTCCTGATGATGGACAGAGGAACTGTCCGAAACATGCAGAGTTCTATCCCAAAATAAATTTGAGAATTAGTGCATCTAGTCGCTTTTATTCCAAGAATATATCACGATGCGTGGTCACCTGAACGTCAAATTCAATAAATGTTTCGACCTAAAAGTTCCTCGTCAGACGAAGCTGTTGCAAAAATGAAGGCACATGTAATGTTGAAAGAGGCTCTTTTAATATCAGTTCTCCTTCAGTTGACAATGACCTTAAAAGTTTAAAAATGTAGCAAATCTTTTTAAAAACAGAAATGTGTTTGTAATAAAAGTAGTCGTGTTTGAACCGTTTTCAAAGTAAGTGAAATGTGACAACAAAGTGGGACGTCATTTCCAAAGACAGTACGTGTTAGTCAAGCTCCCATCATGAAGCAATATAAAACTTTCAAATGGAAGGTGCTCAAATGCTTCTTACAATATTAGTTCTGCCTTCCTTTGTACACTGCTCTAACAGCTTCGCTTGATGAAGACCTTCCACATCAAAACACGTAGCGAATTTTTGTAAAAACAGAACTGTTTTTACAATAAAAGTGGTCGTGTTTGAACTGTTAATGGAATACCGTATTTACCTGAATGCAAGATGATGGTTTTCCCTTAAATTTGGTATTTAAATATGTGAGGTCATATTAAATTTGTGTGTGAAGCACCAAACTGGACCACACCAAACAAGATCACTCTGAACCGGACCATGCGGAGCCAAACCAAGGCCTGCAATGCCAACTCATCATGTGCAAACAAAAGAGGGGACAGAGAATGACTGAAGTTAACTGACAAAATCTTCTTTTTTGGGACTTCATCCTTTACCTAATATTTTACAGCACAACATTCTGGTAGCTGGCTCTGTTCCTATCTTCAGACAAAGGAACACCTAATATGGTGTACCCCTTAGTTCGAGCCATTCCCAGTCACTGGGCACCACAAAAACTGTAACATGTTAAGATATATACCCAAAAACAGATCTAGTATCAGAGTAGTAACAAAAATATGGATATTGAAGCATTAAAAATAACCACAAGACTCAAAAATAAAATTTGGACCAATCCACAGATTAAAAACCACAAGAAGTGCCATGAACTCACATTGATCAGATGACAGACGCCACACAAAAGTCCAGAATACATGTATTTAAAATTCTTAACATAATTCACACAATCTGTAGAGAAAATTGTGAAACCCCTGTTTGGGTTCAAGTAGTTTACTGAATCAAGAAATATAAACATATCATTCAGTAAATGTGGATCATAACAGCATGGCATTGCATCTCACCACAAGTGACTGTAAAGGGTTTTAAGAAGTGCTGTGTATCCAGTGCAGTGGATGGGACTGATGATGTTATGTTGTGGAATGGCTGTGAAGATGGAGATGTTAGGAGTGAATGTGAGGAAGACACTGACTGTGGAGATGGAAACAGTGACACTGAGTGGTAAAGGAAGATAGAATGTGACATGCTCTGTGTATTAAGTGTTTGAAATTAATAGTACAATATATTTTCTTAGCTGACATTTTATTTCTGGGGGGGTGGGTTGTCTTAGATTTGGATAAATACATTTTCACTTGGCAGATGTGTTTTATTTGGGGCTCATCTTACACTGGAGTCGTCTTGCGTTCAGGTAAATATGGTAACTGGGTTCCAGAAACACAACTGAATGTCATCTCTGGCAATCAAAATCAATAACTTACAACAATGCATCATATCATCATCAAACATCTTCAGTTTATAAGTCTTGAAGCTTTGGGAGCAAACGAATTCAACGAAATGAAGGCTTACCGACATTTCAGGGACCGACTACGTCCCCATCGTCAGGACATTGCTGGGGGTTTGGTAGAACCAGAACTGATGACTGGATGTCCTACCGTGTGTTGTACACATATTCCTTCAGAATAGGCGCGAGATGGCATGTGACCCCTCTGGTCACTGGGAAGGGGGGTATCAAGAGGTTGTTGCACTTGGCCTGGGCTGTCTATTTTTGGTTGTGGTCAGTGTTTCAGTAAACTAATTACCGGCTGCCACATATGACTTAACCTTTTGGCACCGGAATTATTTTTTTAATTTTTGCACACCCTGTATATAAAATGTAAATAATACAGGAACCAAATATGTTAGAATTATGAAACAAACTGCATTTTGAAGAGAAAAAAACGGAGAGTATATACCATGTTTAAAATATTCAGTACCTA
>Ga0136643_10005924_pt1 | contig 17389 bp, 14 predicted proteins | sample TergutLab28metaG_FD_96883 | JGI IMG/M metagenome (GOLD analysis project Ga0136643, IMG submission 96883) | Labiotermes labralis P1 segment gut microbial communities from Petit-Saut dam, French Guiana - Lab288 P1 (version 3) (version 3) | ecosystem: Host-associated > Arthropoda: Insects >... | reverse complement strand
CATATTGTTACATATGTAGCATTGGACTTGTCCACCATATAATGTATAACTGCTGTATATACATACAAAGTCTCAGACTGTAACAATCATACTACACATTACAAGATTACCATATATAAATACAAGATACAATCATACTACCCATTTTAAAATTAATGTATAATTACAAAATCTCAAATTGTAACAAACACAAAGTAATTATACATATGGTGTACCAAGACAATAATCTCAACACACAATCCAGTCCAGCACAACAGCGCGACACACCAATAATCTTATTCTTCAAGTGATGGTATATTTTGTGGGTACATATACGCTAAATAGGTATGTTCTGTCTTCTACATTTTACCATAATGTAATAAAGGGAGAATATTTTATCTTGTCCTTCAGCACCAGACCAGTAAGGGAAGTGGTAACACACAGGAAGCCTCACGTAAAAGCACATGTATGGCTACTACTTTGTAGATTTTTAGTAAGGTATAGTTTTAGCATTTCTACAGGGGTCTACAGCTTTTCCAAAAATCTACAAGCCACCTCAAAATTCCAGTTGTCAGAAGGTGACAAGAAGAAAGAGCTGTACTGTCAACCCACTAGTAATGGGCACCACTGTGATAAAGTTTAGCCATGTGGGTCACCTGGCCCCCAGGATTTGTGCATCCCTGCTGTAGTAATAGGTCCTTTATGCCAGTTGTTCTATAGATAATGACTGCCATATGTAGACTGATGCATTTCTTTCATGTAAATTATACACTGCATTATGCTGTATAGAACTTTACAGGCATTAATTCTGTAAGCACAACTTACTGTTATACATACTCCATCCAATGGGCATGTTAACTCATGTTTATTTCCAAATAATTCTGCTTGAAGTAGCAGTCATACATTTATGTCACTCTACAATACAATCTCCTACATGTTTCGGCTATCCTTAGCCATCTTCAGGGAGAATTTATAATAATTCTTAATTTGTGAAAAAATATCGACATGAAAATACGAAATGATTACAACATTAATGAGTATCTTGTTTTTATTTACTACTTGCTGTACATATGGTATTATTTATAGTTATTTTTTGCATCCAAACATCTGTATGTGTATGCTCATCTTGGATCGTAAGTGAATCCGAGTCCATATGTTGGATAATAGCGTGCACTCTGTGATAACCCGCACTTTACTCTGTGTGTATTGTATCTTACACCATCATACAACAAACAGTTTTAACACCAAGTAGTATTTTAATACTGCGAATGTTATGTCACATTTTTGACAAATACTTGCTATAATGAAAATGATAAGCAACATGTACCACATAACATGTAGAACTGAGATATAAATTGTTTAACGTGTGGAGTGGAAATGTATATTTTTAATCTGATGTTTATTGGACCGCGCATCATTGTGATAACTGAAGAATAAAAAACCAACTAGGTGCCACTTATTATTTTATTGTACTTCTTATAGGCTCAACATGTTTCGGGCATCACTATGCCCATCATCAGGAGCTCGCGACTATGATGTTGATTACCACATTGGTCGTTTCGTTCTTGGTTTGCTGTATGTGATAATCAACATCATAGTCGCGAGCTCCTGATGATGGGCATAGTAATGCCCGAAACATGTTGAGCCTATAAGAAGTACAATAAAATAATAAGTGGCATCTGGTTGGTTTTGTATATTTTTACTTTTTATGATGGTAGAAAGCCTTAAGGTGGCCAAGATCAGTTGAAGCATGTTGCCTGAGTAACAGTTGTAGAATATATATAAAATTAAAAAAAATTGTATTGATGATATTAGTGCCTTTATGGATATAAACTGACTGCCTTTCAATCTGTGTTCAGTAATACCAACCGGTCAACATCGAGAGATGGGAGAACGACAGGCAAGCAGCGCCCAATCTCCGTAACAATAGGTGAATATCCATCGGGAGTAGAGAAGAGAATTCCAACACGGTTTGACTTCCTTGCAGCACCTGCTACGGACGTCAGGAAGTCAACGCCATCAGTTGACGGCTCAAATGTCACTGGCCAACTGCATTCTGAGCTGGCTCAGACATTGTCTCGATCAAATCTGCGAAAGCAGACTGATTCGCAGGTAAATTTATTCCGTGAGAATTGACACAAGTCGCTATTACTCAGTCCCTGAGAGTGCTGCCTGTATAATACTGTGATATATATATATATATATATATATATGTATATATATATGTATATATCATGACTACCTTCTGTTACACCTCACCCATTTCATTTTCAGTTATCCTTTGATATAAAATATATGAAATTAATGTAGTGCTGTTGAGTAATCAATCTGAAGTATAGGGAAATATCTGATTCTTTCTGTTTAATTTAACATATTCCCACTCTCTTTATACAATTTCTGTACTTTCATCTCAAGTTCCCTCAATTCAGTGTTCTTTGAACCAGCTCAAATCCACTGTGAATTTCTTGATAATTTACTGTACCATTATTATTATGAAATAATTCAAATGAATGCCACAATAGCTTATTTATTTATATATTTACTGCTGTCTTTTTTATTTATTTATTTATTTATCATTCATTCATTCCTTTGTTAAGTCATTAATAACGTAATAGCCAGCACTCCTGTATTGGTTGTCCATAATCTGATTACGTGGCAGCAACTACAGGAAGGACAGAAGGGTATATTGGTGAAATAAGATTATTGAGTATTCCGGTTTGAAATGTAAATCATGAAATATTAAATGCAAATAATATAGTATATGATGATGAAATATTAGAGATTAGTTGGGACATGAATGAAGTCAAGAGTTGTATAGTATGGCCACTGTCTTCAGGTTAGACAAGTTATGTTGGCCTTAATCATAAAATTAGAAAGATTTTTGACCTTGAAGTGTGGCTGTAAGGAGACTTCAGTATAGACATAGAAGTGGTCTGATATTATGGCAAATATGTGTAATACACAATATGAAACAGGACAGTACAAAACATGCCTGTAGTCATAACCTCATGGGCTTTCCCAATGGTGATTGTAAATGGAAATTGTGTTGCACCATTAGTTGGCAAAAACACTTCCATACCAGCATCAAGAAGTGAGAATGACCGTAGTGATCAAGATGACAGATGTAAAATGATTTTCATTGCTGATTGTCATACATGGGGCTGTGCAAGTGAACCAATACAAAATCTGGACAAATCATATAAAGTGGTAGGTTACGTGAGACTTGGTGCAGGTGTGTCAGCATTGGCAGACACAGCTAGTTAAGAAATGAACAGGTTAACAAAGGAGGATATAGTGATTTTTGGGGGGAGGCACAAATGATGTTGCTAGACATGCTTTAAATAAATGACTTCTTGAGAAGGAATCAGCATACAAATATTACATTGATTTCTGTTGCACATAGGTTTGACTTGAACCATCACTGTTGTATCAAAATGGAAGTTAGGACATACAGTAAGAAATTAACCTTTTGAAGCCTAATGTCAACTATAGTGGTCGTACCGCACCACTAACCTCTAAAGTTGCTTTTTATATATTTATTCAACAAATATAGGTACCGAATATTTTAAACATGGTATATACTATCAGTTTTTTTCTCTTCAAAATGCAGTTTGTTTCATAATTCTAACATATTTGGTTTCTGTATTATTCATATTTTATATACAGGATGTGCTAAAATTTAAAAAACAATTCCGGCACCAAAAGGTTAAGTAAGATAACGAAAATTTTGATAATGTATAAATAATAAGCATAGTATTTGAAAGAGACTTATGTACTAAGCATGGCCTTCACATGATAAAGAAAGGGAAAGAGCCTATAGGTACAAAATTAGCTGATGTAATATTTGTATTAGTAGGCAAGCACAAAGCAAGTGATCCTGTTTGTTGGACATGGCAGGAGGAATTTGGAAATCAGCCAGATTACTTGCATGAAATCAATATGTCAAAAATAAGAAACAGTGATGTTAATAAAGTTAGTAATAGTAGAAATACAAATGAGGAGATTACACTGGATTTAAGTATAGAAAATAATGAAAAACTGACCTGGATTAGACCTGACTGTATATTTGATATCACTGTACTGATATATTGTTGTGTATTGATGGTATATAATACATTATACAGGCCTGGATTAACACAAAGACAAAGAAAATGTCCAGTAACAAGCAATGAAGATTTTGTGTGGAATTAGTATCAAATAATAGTAAAAGGAAAGTGATAACCTGATTAACTTTCATCAAAATGTAAGAAGCCTAATAATCAAATAGATGAATTAAGCCGTATTGTTTTGGAAGGTCATCTCAGTCCTCATCTTATATATATGTATATATGAGTGTGTGTGTGTGTGTGCGTGCGTGCGTGTATGTTTGTTTTGTGAGAGATTACCACATTAAGAAACGACAAGAAACGAAATTTTTCAATGCCTGGATATGATTTAGCAGAGAGCTTTTGTCGAAGCAATTATTTTAAAAGTAGGTGTGTGTGTATTCTTCCAAGAAAATATATAATATATAAAGAAAAGACCTAAAAGATTATGTGGAGGCAAATTGTTTGAAGTATGTGCACTCAAACTAAAAACAGTTGCATCTAGTCTAGGTATTTGTTGCATTTATAGAGCCCCATCTGGTAATATAAATCAGGTCCTAGAACTTTTGGACGTTATTCTGGAATGTTCACTGCGGTCTGGATGGTCCGGGGATCACATACCGGTGTGGGGGGCAGATTCTCCACATCCATTAAGACCGGCCCTGGGGCACACCCAGCCTCCTATACGGTGGATACCGGGTCATTCTCGGGGGTAAAGCGGCCGGTGCGTGGCATTGACCACCCTCTGGGCTGCAGGCTATAGCATGACTCGTGCTATAGCCTGCAGCCCAGACACTACCCCAACGTACCCACACCTAACTTACAACCTACAGCAAACCAGGAACGAAATGACCAATGTGGTAATCTACATTATAGTTGTGAGCTCCTGATGATGGGCATAGTAGTGCCCAAAACATGTTCAGCCTATTAGAAGTAATATAAAATAATAAGTAGCATCTAGTTGGTTCTTATTCTTCAATTGTGGTATGTTTTATATATATATATAAAATACAACATACCACAATTATTTTAAACAATTCTCGTGCTGCATGGAAGGAAAGACTGGTGGTTTGGACCTTCAGGTTTCTTCACCAGCTGGGTTGCTGTCAGCTTTCAAAGAAGGCCTCTGCTGCATGCAGTCAGTTTGTTATATTTAGTTTCATTACAGGATCCTCTTCAAAATGGAACTTCAAAACAAACAGCTTCAGCAAAAGGCACTGTAACAGTCTCTGTGAACTGCCAACATCCTGGACAGAAGAGCTCCAGTTCCAGACGACCACACAGCTACATCAGCGACCTCAAAGCTACAAACAGTGCAAATAAAATTCATATTGAAAGTGATAACAATCCTAGGAGTAAGCTTCCAATTACCTCAACAGAAAATAAAACTCATGTTCCAGGATTAATGAAACCAGCAATACAAAGTGTTGCAGAAAAACTAACAAAATCACTGGGAACAAACAACAGGGTAACCATCACAGTGCCAAATGGTGTAAAGTCCAGTGAATAAGCATTGGTTACAGCATTTATTTGTGCAGATGTGCTCACTCAAACAAATCAGTATGCACTGTTACTCAAGATGTCAACCAGATATATATGCAGGTGTCAATGTAATTTGATCGTGATTACTATTTAGGTTTTGAATGTACAGTCAGAACCTGCAACAAAGTATATGATACAAGCAAATATATGTAAATGGGTAAGGTATATTTTTAATAAAGCATTCAAACTTTATAATAATAAATGTGAATCGAACAGTGCACTCCAGTCTGGAGTACATATTGCCACAATGAGTTCTTCATGACTGGGAATCTCTTACTGCTTTGGATGTCCATGTAGTGTACATGCACACATATATATTGTTGACGAAGCCAATAAACAGTACACACATATTATACAGCATTAAATATTTTTGATGTACATTTTTCTATGTTATTTATGATAAAAGCTTTTTGAAATGAAATAATGTATGGTAAGTTCTGTATTAGAATATGTGCCTTTCGAAAGCCATTTTTATTTCTTAAGTGAAGTCCAGTTTTATATCTGCTTATATGGACATACTAATGTGTACAAAATTAAATGATCTTGAAGATTTTAATCAACACTGATTAAGAAGATTAGACTTTTCTCAGATGTGACACTGTGTCACTGGGAAAGAATATCAAAGCTCAAGAAGCTTCTCATATTTAATGAGAATCCAGTCAGAAAGACTTTAAAGTAAATATGTAGACACTGACAGATCCTGCAAACCTGATATAGTTATGGTCTTAGCCATGCCCTGTGTCTGTATGCCAGTTGTATCCTGCTATGCAAATAAAGATATACTCCCTAATGGGCTGTCCAATAACTTGCCAAGTAGACACCGAGGGCAGATAGAGGTATAACCCTGCCCGTACTGAGCCTCAGCACTAGAAGGGAGTGGCTCATCATTGCCACACCCCAGATCTCTACTGCTGGGAAAGGACATAATCTAATTGAGACTTTAATTCATGATCATTCATTTCCTTTGTTCAACCTTTAAACAGAGGTGATTTAAATACCTTGTAGGTTCAATAGACCAGAGTTTTGTCTGGGGTCTTACATGCTTGTTGCAGTGTGCAGGACATTTTTGAATATTTTCAGGACAACAACAACAATAATAATAATAATAATAATAATAATAATAATCAGTGTATGAAGATAATTGCAAATAAAACAGAGAGAGACCATAGTCTGTATTTTCTTACAGTATAAATGTTTTACTGCAGTTCAAATGAAGTCATCTAATGACATATTTCAGTGATTTTTGAGTGACTGGTTTTATTGTGTTTCATTTTTCATATCTCATTCTCTTTAGCCTTAAATTCAGGTACCTTCCTCCTGAATTCATCCCACTGTTATGTGAGAAGTTTTATATGGGAGCTATTGAAAAAGAAGTTCAAATGTGACCATCAGGTGTTTGACTGTTAAAATGAACATTATTTTGTATTTTCACCACAGTTTCCCCAGAATTCAGCCTGTAACACAGTCACTTTCTTGACTACACTGTACCATTTCTGTAATTTGTGTCTTGCCTGTTTTATCTACAGCTTGGTGGGTTTGATATAGTTTCTGCCAGCAGCCAGAAAATTTATTTAGGTGGGACATGTGATGAAGATATACATATGTAGGTATAGTAGCTGTAAACCACAATGATTTTTGTGACAGCAGGAAGTAACAGTTGCATTTTGCTTCATCAGTGGAAGTACCATATTTTGTACTTCATTTTATTCTTTCTTTGTACCTCTATTTTGACTGGTCTTCAGGTAGGAAAGATAAAATTGTCCCAGTGCACGCCCTGAAAACACAAGAGGAAGTGGAAGTACAAAGTTCCATTCATTAAACTTGGCATTAGACAGAGGAGAGTGGTTAGCGTCATGCCCTTATCCGTGGGTGACATTTCAAAGTAATGTTATGTGCATGTGAATATCTTGAACTAATAAATTCATGAAAATGCCTAGCCTTATGTTCTGACAGCCTTTACCAAGAAAAAGTACTGGTACCTTATGAGGTCTAGTTCTCCGTAGTGGTTATAACACTAGTGTCATATTCATAAGGGTCCATGTTTTGAGTCCAGTGTTCAGAGATCATGGATGAGGTTTCCTGGAACTTTTCTTCACACCCTTGGGGGTTGGGGTGGGGGGGGGGGGGAAGTAAGGGATAATACTAGCATAAATTGGGCCATTACTGTCTGCTATCATATCTGTTCCAGTTTATCACTCACACTCATCATACTGTGCAGTGTTATTTGTGTGTGTAAAATGTGGCACTGCTATGGCTCCAGAGCTTCTGTAAATTTGGTGGTAAAAAAAATGACCTATCCTAAAAACTTAACTCTGGCTGTCTGGTCCAATGCCAGCAACTTAATGAACTGAGCAACTGTAGATAATCAGTCACACAGTGGTATCAGTAACAGTCTGTGACAGTGTTGCAAAACATTGTAGGTGAAAAAGTTTGGAATGCAACATGAATATCTGGGGTGCACAACTGTCCTACTGCATCAAAATTAGGATGGGTATAGTGGTAAGTAATAATGTCAAAACATGCACAGAGAGATAGTATAACAGGCAGGCAGGGGGCAAAAGTGTGATTGTACTACTGGCAATGAAAACTTCTCATTGCATATAACTAGAAGGCACTGAAAGCTAGTGTCACAGTTCTTGTAGAAAAGACTGTATTTGACCTGGGACTTGGCTGATTGTAAGTGTGAGGGGACTGGGGCACCACGTTTGAAACATGGTCAGTGTACCCCAAGTTGTCACACCAGTAACATTGTTTAAATGTATTCTGTGCAGTATGCAGCTTGCCCTATGTTTGGGTTCACAGCGCTGCGTTGTAGCCAGGCCATGCACAGATATGTTTCTCAAAGCAACACTGCCATATGGGCATGACTTGGCCAAAAAGACTTTCCAGATGTTAACACTACTGAATGCCATGAACATTATCTTGGCGAGACACAAAACAACTGATGTAACAACTATGGTGATGGAAAAGTAGGAAACGCTGGGTAGTGGACACTGACCGATTGTTGTCTGCATGACAGCAGAAATATGTAACCCAAGCAGTAATAATGAAAGTTTCAGCATTCTTAGGTGAGAGGATAATATTAACAAGGATCTTAAGTGAATAGGATGAGAGGGCATGGATTCGATTCATTTGGCTCTAGATAGAGACAAGTGGCTGGCTCTTGTGGACACACTAAGGAAGCTACCATTTGCATAAATGTCAGGAATATCTTGCCTAGCTGAGGACCTGTTTCTGTTTCCCAGATATATCATGCTGTATGGAGTTAATTGGTCAACTTCCCTGTGAGGGACATAGACTATAGCACAAGACAACATAATTTGCTAAGTATCAACTTTGAGCTGTTACAGAACAGTAATTTTTATGTCGTCCACTATGTGTCACACTCCGATGACAGAAATGAAATTTACAAACGCCTAATACAAAGTGACATTCACGCCTGTTGTAGACAGACATCGCTCACGAAACAGCAGTTTGTCTTAACCCACTGACAGACAAATCTACAAGAGAAAGAAAAAACTTGACCGATACTTAATAGACCAAAATGCAAGCATGCTATGCTTTTACAAAAATATAATTAGAAACAATTTTTTGTGGACACAAAATTTTGACAGAAGGTGTGTTTTAACTGAACTTTCTAGTAATGCGAGAATCAGAATTTGATGAATTGTGTGGGGTCACAACAAATTGTTGTTTCATGAGTGACACAGGGGATAACATTATTTTTTATTGGCATATAGATAAATATTTTAGATCTAAGAAGTGGTATGCAAATTTTTTTATTTTTAAATAACATAATTTTATCTCTTTCTTTTTGACATCTCTTTACATTGTGCTGCACTCTTGTGGCAGAAAAGACCGGTGGTTCAGGCCTTCAAATTCCTTCACCAGCTGAGTTGCTGTCATTTTTCCAAGATGGTCACTGCTCCATGCAGTTACTTTGTTGTACTTATTTTCTTCACAGGATCATCTTCAAAATGTAACTTCAAAACAAACAGCCTCAGCAAAAAGGCACTTTAACAGTCTCTGTGAACTCCCAACATCCTGGCCATAATATTTCAAGTTCCAGACCACCACACAGCTACAACAGCAACCTGAAAGTCACAAACAGTAGTGTAAACAAAATTTATATTGAAAGTGATTACAATTCTATGATTAAGCTTCCAGTTGCTTCAACAGAAAGTAAAACTCATGTTCTGGTATTAATAAAATCAGCAATATAAAATGTTACATTTAAGCTAGCATAATCACTGGAACAAACAACAGGATAATCATTGCAGTGTCAAATGGTATGAATTTCAGTGAATAAGCATTGGTTACAGGGTTTAGTTGTGTAGATGTGCTCAATGAAACACATTAGTGTGGAATGTTACTCAAGATGTCAACCAGATATATGTATTTGTATATATGTATATGCAGGTGTCATTGTAATTTGATCTTCTTCTTCTCATCCTTCTTCTTCTTCTCCTCCTCCTCCTCCTTCTTTAGGCACTGAACTTCCTTTAATGTTTGAAAGTTATGGCCTTCTCAACAACATCTTTCCATTTCTCTCGATCCTGGACACAGGTTATCAAATTTTTAACCTTCATCTGGCAAATGTCCTGTTTGACATATTCCTTTGTACACGCTTTCATCTGCATCCATTAAACCGTCCAGTTCCATTCCTTTGTTCAGAGTCTTGAGCTTGAAAAGTTTCACATGGGTGGGTAGCTGGCCCTTCACATAACCCCCAACCTGGAGGACAAGGTGATTTGTTTTCAAGGTTTTCTTCCTCTAGCCTTTACAGATCCCTCTGTCAACCGCAAGGCGGCATACTGGTTTTGGTCTGCCCCGGGTATTTTATTTCCCCGGTACCCTCCATATCACTAGATATGGAGGGTATCCACCACCTGGGGAGGCACCCGATGTGAGACCAGTAACTCCACACAGGCACTGTAATTTGATAGTGATTACTATTTCGGTTTAGAATGTATTGTCAGAAAATTGAACACATTGCACGATACAAACGAAGGTATGTAAATGTCTATGGTATGTCATAGATGTGTATAGGTTGAATATCTGGTACTGACACATGATACACATAAGCATAAAACATGATCTTTATATAACAAACTTTCTAAGCAAACCATCGTGTGTTGTTTATTGAAAATCTTTGTTTTGGCTGAAAGGTACCTTAACTTAGTCAGAGGCCTGTAAAGAAACATTCCATTCATCTATCCATAAAAATACCATCTCATAAAATCATTTAATGCATATATATGTGAACATCCTACATGTTTCAGCACTACTGTATCGTCTATTAGATTTCTTTTTGAAAAGCAGAAGCATCAAAGTTTTTTCGGTAGAATTTCACACATCAGAATTACCAGAATCACACATATGTGTGTGTGTGTGTGTAAGTTGTATGGTTTTTACAACAGTGGTGAATTGGATCCTGTTTATTATTAAAAATATGAATATTTTAGCAGTAATATGATGGTAGTTGGCAGGAATTTATGCTTCACTGGCCTACTAGTATAAGTGTAGCTAGGTAACATTTTAGAAAGAACACAAAACTTCACAGATATACAAAAAAAGATTCTTAATGTGAAATATTTACTTTGAACTGCAATGCTTACATTCATAAATGTTGCTGTAAAGAATACGAGATGAAACAGAAGGGTCCAAATGTAAATGCATTGACTTCATTAGGTTTCATTGTTTTGAAATAACTGTATTGGGTCGTTTATAGTTAAAAATACAGTGGTAATGTCTACCAATTTTAAGATAGTGTTAGGTTGCAACCCATAAGGTTGCTCCACATTTTGGAAAGTAGGCCGCTTACGCTTACGCATGACAACCGTAGCTGGGAACAAACATCTTCAGAGCAACGTCAAACGCATAACCGTCACCCATTAATTACACAATTAATACAGAGCCTTATTATAACATTTCCTATTTGTGGTTCGTGGAGGTACGGTCCCTACTCCATGACGTGGCCATATGCGCAAAAAATAAATTTTGGCTCTCTGGCCGCTTTGAACACAATGTGTGTGGGGGCGAAGTAACGACAGTATCAGTAATCGTGGCAGTATGGGATATGTATTGGTATAATTATGGAAATATTTTACATCTGTCACTCGTCTGTTTACAGTGTAATATTTTAGGATTTTCTTCCAGAAGACGAAATGTGATCTTCTCTCTGATACGACGAGTAAACCACTGAAAATGACGTCATGACAACTTCGACTGCTTGACCAATAGCGTTGTAAGGATCCATGAGTCCATGGAGTTGAGTAGTTAGAAGGCAGTTGGTCGAGTAACTGAATTGGTAGCTGTTTTAGGCTGTATTGGAGCTTGATTTCGTGGACGGCAAACAGACATTTCGTGTTCAAGGTATGGTGTATAAAAAAAATGGACGGTTGTTAACTGTGTGTAAGGTATCTACAGTTCAGTAATATTTAAAATGGTTGCGGTAGGTGTAGGGAACAATGGCGTTGTGACTACGCTAAATGAGTTATAAGGATCAACGTATGATTTCATTTACTTTGTCCTAACATTTTGTGTTGGTTGTGAGTTATACGCATTGCAAGGTATGTCAACATTTAATAAAAAAATTTAACTTTATTCCAGATGCCCAACATTAAGTTACAGAGCTCAGATGGAGAGGTTTTTGAAGTTGATGTAGAAATAGCAAAATGTTCGGTGACTATCAAAACCATGTTGGAAGATCTCGGTAAGAGTTTGAACATTCTTACTTTGTATTCATATCGGAAGAACCTTCTTCAGTAGTAGTGTATGGATATGTAGGCAGTGTAAAAGTTGGGTGCCATTTAACAAACATAAGTAGCACACTTTTTTAAATTTCGTTGATGGTGAGGTGCGTATTAAATGTAGGATGTAAATGTATATGATTGGATTTTGGTTTGCTGTTGGATGTTGGAATTCGTTAGAATCACAATCTTGCTGGATGTTCTATCCTTGTGGCACACAATGAAACGGTATAGGAAATAACATTTCTGCAACATATGTCCCAATTTTTCACTTAGGGTTGGGTACTTTTTATAAAATATGGTTAATAGTGTGTTGAAGGTAACCTAACAGTATAGGACATGCATTATTGAGCAACAATGTTTTGAACTTATTACCCATGAGCACTTTTGCATCCGGATTTGAACATCCACGGTCCCACTTTACTCAACAGCCAGCTACCAGTCTTATACTAAAGACAGACCTTATGTTTGTGTGAAAAGGTAAGTTTAAGTGTTAGCACTTTTTCCGACAAATACATATTTCACTTTTACTTCAGGCCTGTGTTGCCGTATTGCGTGTACATTTAGGAAAACATACACATTACTAGTTAGTGCTGCATACAGATTAACTTAACCACCTTCAGAAATCACTTAGCAAAAGACCCAACCCACTGTAATAGAACAGCATCCTTTAATGGTGGATGTAACTCAAACCTTCATGAGTAACCTGGTAATGTTGTGGAGGTGGTTACTAATCCATGGGTGACATTTCTGTTCCATCGTGCTGTGTATATGAGGCACAATATACATGGTGCATTATTATTTCGGCTATACTGCAGAATTGTGGCCCCGAGCAGCCGCTGACCAACACGTGTGGTGCTGCATTTGTGCTGCCATGCCATTTATCGAGCAGGTGAAGGTTAGATGGGTGTCGGGCTAGTTGTGTATTAAAAAGTCAGGATTCACTGCCTTCATTAATCGTGATAGATTAAGGTTAGATGGGTTTTAGGCTAGTTGTATATAGAAAAATCATCATTCACTTCATGTTTGTATCTTCAGGTTTTCATGTTTATGACAACACACATGTATTCCGTTCACGTTAATCTCTGCGTTTTTTAAGTACCACCCATAGAACATCATGCTTCATGTAACGGTCTGTCAGCCACTCCTTGCGCGGTAATGCTACGTTCTTTACAGCGTCCATCCCCTTCTTCGCAATTTGATGGTGCAGAAAATAAGTGAAGTTGTTGTCGAGTACGAGAAACACCTGGGGGTGATGCCGCTCATTCCGAGGTTGTCATACAGACGTTAGATGCTGCGGGAAGACGGTGGACTGAACAAGTAATTTTTCACATATCTGTTCTGTGATCAGGCCATCGCTATACATTTCATGAAAGACATGGGCTTGCTTCGGAGTAAGGTGCAGTGGTGCAATACCCGTGGTGGAGATATGACGTGGTCCGCACAACCCAATATTCCTAAGGGATTTCGTTGGCGATGTCGAAGGAAGGTCACTGGGGCAAAGTGTTCCTAGTCAGGATCTGTCAAGCACGGATCTTGGTTCCAACAGAGTAATCTCACCTTTCAGGAATTTTTTTTCCTCACATACGACATCGTGCGTCGCGAAACTGCACACCATATCCAAAATGAACATTGTTTCAGGTCACATACCATCTGTGACTGGGGTATGTTTTGCAGGGAAACCATGATGGTGTTCATGGAGGGCTGCTCTCAAAAGATAGGTGGTCCTAACAACACCATCGAGATAGACAAGGGCAAGTTCGGTTGGCAAAAGTACGATAAAGGGCACCCTATTAAGGGTCAGTGGGTGTTTGGTGGTGTTGAACAATGGTCTGGTAGAACATTTCTTGTTCCTGTACCGGACAGAACCGCCGACACACTGATACATGACTGGATCTAACCAGGCCCATCAGTCATCAGTGACAGCTGGGGTGCATACCACGATCTCCACACTCAGGGTTTCAGACACCACACCATGAACCACAGCATCCACTTTGTCGATCTGGACACCGGGGACCACACAAATACCAGTGAGGCCACGTGGCACAGCATCAAAGTCTTCCTGGGCCAGTACAACTGAGGGGGGTTTGCCATTACCATCTAGCACACTACATGTTTGCAGCGAGGTTCAAGGCTCTAGGAATACCACCCAATTCCTTCACCTCATCACGAACACGGACTGGTTGCAATGCGATGTGCCTTGCTCATCTACACGCACCACATGATCATCCTGCCATGGCCCACACCCCTCCTCAGCATCTTCCAATTCAGGTACGAACTTTGTCATCTGCTACAACGTAACTTCCGTTACGTCATACTACCTCCCGCTACTCTCAGGGAAATAACGCCGTCGTGGATTACTCTTCTGCTGGCAGCCGTCTTGGGGCACGATTCTACAGTTCAGCAATTATTTCTTGATGCCACCACAGGACGAAATTAAGTAAATACCGTATCTTTTCACATTGCCATTAGGTTATCGCTACATTGGTGTCATTTATCATTATTTAGTTTGTGTTTCATTAATTTGCTACTACAAGGCTCTGAAAATTCAACAGTTGTCTCCTAGGCACTTAACAAAAATTCACTTGTCCGTGGTCTCAAGGGTTTATTTTATACAGATATTCTTATACTGTCTATTATCATCTTTAAGTTCTTCATGGCATTTTTTTTGGAATTTTATGCTGATGGTATTAATTTACCATTTAAGTAACTTGTTATGATGGGTGACAAGTAACTGCAGTTATACCGTGTGTTACTGGATCTATACCATTTTCCATTCCACTGAGCAAAATTTGGATTTTTATGTTTGTGCACTTTGTAGGTATGGATGAGGATGAGGAGGAAGCAGTGCCATTGCCAAATGTGAATTCTGCTATTTTGAAGAAAGTTATCCAGTGGGCTACTTACCACAAAGATGATCCTCCTCCACCAGAAGACGACGAGAACAAGGAGAAGCGAACAGATGATATCAGTAGTTGGGATGCTGATTTCCTTAAGGTTGACCAAGGAACTCTCTTTGAACTCATACTGGTATGTTTCCTTGATGAGTGTGTTCTTGGCCCTTGATATGCATGTGGGGAACAGCATAACATTGTGCTGTTACACGTGAGTGCACACACATACGCCTGTAAAACATCTGCTGCAAATTTTGTTGTAGAATTCACATTTGTTCTTGCTTATCAGATCCAACGCAAATGTGGCATGAAACATGAGGAGGCAGCTCTTCTTACAGTTGTGATGATTTGCAGTGGTCTGTACGTGATAACGCCACTCTGGGATATGCCGCATAATTATGATTGGTTCCCAGCATTTTGAGGGCACTATAGTTCTCCAGAACGTCGGGAACTGATCATGCGCGATGCAGTGTCGTGTCCCAGATGGACAGATTCCTCCAACACACTGCTGTGAAAACCACAAAATTTGCATGAGCTGTCTGTTCAGACTGTTACGCCTTTCTGTTTTGATCATGAGTTTGCAGATGTGTCGAGGCTAAGCATGTTTGCATACATCTTTGTTACATCCGCAGGATGTCTGGTGGTGAATAGCGTTAAGTGTGACGAAACAAGAATGAGAGGTGTATAAGCGACCAATCGCCACATGGGAAAAGGTACCACCAAGTAGTTTTATTTCTTGTGTCGAAATGGCCATCTTCATATTTTGATTTTATATTTGTGTGATCATTTGGTGTTAAAAGGGTTAATACTAGCCTGATAACGTCTGGTGGACAACACATAGTGACATTACGCTGGAATACACCGGTATTGCTACCATTTGCATTGTGTTGTATAAATACTGGTGTTTGCGATGTGTGGGAAGTAACTCGATATACCCTGATTTGTTTGGCTTTTCACTTACCGTATATAACTGTATACACTGTGGCTTTAGGTTTTATGTTGCTTTATAGGCTATTTAATGATGCTGTTCCGGTTGCTTAGGTCTACAGCTGGAAATTATTTGGAAGATGTCTTATGTAGTTTATTGACAGGCTTGGTGAATTTGTCTGCTGAGACTGAGAAAAACCAAAAATGGCTTAGGGTGGCTAGATGGCTTAAAACTCTGCTGACCTGAGACAGATGTAGAGTGTTACTGCTGCGATGTTATGGTTGTGAATGTACTGTCCACAGGCTGCAAACTACCTGGACATTAAAGGTCTGTTGGATGTGACATGCAAAACTGTAGCAAACATGATCAAGGGGAAGACGCCTGAGGAGATCCGGAAGACTTTCAATATCAAGAATGATTTCACTGCTAGCGAAGAGGAGCAGGTTCGTAAAGAGAACGAGTGGTGTGAAGAGAAATAAAATGGTTGGTCCTTTAATTGAAACTTTTTACTTTCCCAGCTCCAAACCTACTGTACGTGTTTATTTTGTATGTTGGGAAACAGTTGTTAAACATGAAGTCTTTTTTCTTTTTTCCCTCTCACTAATTATATAAATATACACAAAAGTTGCCGATAACAGTACTCAGTGCTTTCTACATTTACCTCTGTATAGAGTTTAGTGCTGTGTGTTGTAAGGAGCTGTAAATACAGATGTAACTTTGTATATTTTGCACTGCGGCAGCTATCACTGCTTGGTTTGGGAAGATAAATGTCAGATTTGTATGAACCGAAGAGTGTTTTTAAGCTTCTGTTCCTCAGTTTTGTGGGTAGACGTTACTGAAAATAGAGGGTACGAAAGTTTGGTTGATGTGGAAATTAACAAACTTGTTGCATTGTGAGGGATGTACTGCACCATAGGAAGATTTCAGTGTTTAAAATAAATTTTATTACCAATTGCCGCTGTTTGATTCCTGACATCACTGTCCTAGTTACTGTCATCACTGTTGCTCTCGTACCATGTGTAACAAATCACTGTAATCGTGTAAATAAAGCCAGCTTGGTATACAGTTTATTCTTAGTATATCTGTTTATAAAGACCGCCTCTGTGGTCTAGTGGTCAGAGTTTCTGGCTACAGATACAGAGGTCCCGGGTTCGATCCCCGGCGCTACCAGATTTTCTGAGTAGTAGTGGGTCTGGAACGGGGTCCACT
>Ga0136643_10005920_pt1 | contig 17394 bp, 11 predicted proteins | sample TergutLab28metaG_FD_96883 | JGI IMG/M metagenome (GOLD analysis project Ga0136643, IMG submission 96883) | Labiotermes labralis P1 segment gut microbial communities from Petit-Saut dam, French Guiana - Lab288 P1 (version 3) (version 3) | ecosystem: Host-associated > Arthropoda: Insects >... | reverse complement strand
TCGCTAGCTCCTGAAGATGGACGTATTAACGGCTGAAACATGTTGAGCAATATATAATAAAGCAAGTGTCATCTAGTTGGTCAACCTTTATTCAAGTGACATTTTATCTTTTCGAAGCTTACGGTGAATGTGTGAGTGCAAATGTTAAAGGAAGTATCTCTGAATGGAAAAGCCAGGACGTTTGATTGTATCCTGGGTTTAACCATGCTTGTAATATCTGGGCAGTCCTCACACACTCTGTACATACTGAAGAACAGAGAATCTCTCTTTCAAACCCACATTTTCCTGGTCAACTTTAAAGGTTGTTTACTTTATTAAATGCCTCCACATTCGCTTCGTCTAAGCAATACTGACCCAAGTTGTAATTCACAGTGCTTCGATCGCTTCAAGGAGATATATCCATACGTGACGGCCACACCGAATTTAACCATTTACAGGGTACTCGGAGAGATAACTCACACAGAATCATTGGTTTTTGTAACCTGTTTTTATTTACTCTTTGCTAACCCCCAAGGTCATATTTCCCAATATCTAGTGGCAAACAAACTGTGTATACCTCGAAGCAGGTTTGGACGTGGTGGATAAAAGAAAAATACCTCTACTTGTTGGCAAAAAGATGTTTGTAGCCCATGTCTTAGCCAGTCACCTTACCTACTGAGACACACTTATGTTATAAATGTATATCAAAGGTCAGTTTACTGCAGATGTACTGAATTATAGAACCAGCATGTCTTAATAATGTACATAAATGGCTGTTTTATTCAGCTGAGATATTGAAGCTGTCTAGATTAGTATATACATAAGTACGTTTCGGAGAAGCTTGATGATTCCATCTCTAGATTACTCGGTATTCCAGTTTAGTAGATTAACTTGAAGAAGGAGACAACTAGCCCTTCTGAAACGTTCATAATTACACATACCTGTACACAGCACCAAGCCCTAGAATGACTGGTTGTTTAACAACTCTGCTGTAACAAATTCACATTTCGCCAGTCATATGGAGTTACATCCTACGTATTAGGTGCAGGAAATAATCCAAGATAATGAATTAAGTGGAAGTGGTGTAGTGTGATGTAACCACATCATATTAATTAATGTGGTGTTATGCCATAATCATTATAACTGCACCTCAGCAACCAGTTCCATGAACACGGCGAACATATTCTATAATTCAGACTACATGAAGGTTTACCAGCAAGTAGTATTAAACAGCTTTTGATGTTTTGCTGATCGCGCGTCTCAGTATTATCTCAGCAACTGACCAACATAATGCACAAATTCTGGTGCTATAATAAGTTTATTATATTCCTGTACATGTTTCGAGCGTATAGTTCATTCGGTTCGTCAATTGTTAAGATAATATTAAACAAGTTGTGTATAGGGATAGGCCTTGCAAAGGTGCAGTCATTTGCTTACAGCTTGATACGGGAAGAAAATTAAGAAATACATAGACGAAGCTACTAATATAAAAAACGAAACCTTTTTTTTTTTTGTAAAATTAGTTAATATATTTAGATTTTTTAAAACTTCTGCATTTTGTTTTAGCGATCAGTGAGTGACATCTGTTAAGACAAATTTGAATTATTTAGATGAAGTTTGAAGTCGTAATTGACACAGAATATCTTGCTTAAAACACTCATCTAATTTTGTGTAATTTCTTCTGAATAAATAAAAATGTTCTTTTGTTGGCTAAAGTACAACATTTCGATTACAAATGCACCATAAAATCTAATTTTATTTCAATAGGAGAAGTCACGACACAGTGCAGAATTTACACGATGGTGAATCTATAGTGGCCAGAAGTTTTTTAGACTTCCGTTGCTTCTTCTGTATTTTCATGTGACAAGGGAAAATACATTTACATTCAACATGACTATTTATTCTCCAATTTTTACAGTTTATTTGACTGCACACAATGATTCCTATTATCTAATCTGATTATAGAGATATCCGTCAATGGTAAGCATGTTATTGCAAAATCAATGGATTAGTTACATAGACGAAATAAGTTTTGAATTCCGAAGCTTGTCATTGGTCACGATCATGAATTAGTTAGTCCAAATTTCACATTCACAACTTTTCTAACATAGATCCCTTTATTGGCACGCCTACTTCTCGCTCTTTCAATGACATTTTTCGTTTTCCGACTATAATTCTGTACGAGTTTGTATTGCTTTATTCAGTAACAGAATATCAGCATGACATTTTATAATAATAAAATTGTTTTATAATTACTTCCAGTGGGTTTATTGTTGCTGCTTTTGTTATGTCTTGTTATTTTGTTTGCGTGGAATAAAAACGGAAAACTCTGTAGTTCAAGACAGCAGCTTTAGACGGCAGGAAAAACAACTTTGTACCTGGTGCTCTTCTGTCGACCATTGTTGGTCATTTTACCTGTAGATCTTACAGCAAAACACTGTTTATTCTGTCAAGCTGCTTTACGCTATTTTAAGAATTCCACATTATACTCGTATATAAATATTTATTGGATGTTTAGAGAACAACATAAGAGTTGAATAAGATCAGACAACAACGAAAGGAACGTCATTGTTTCTGTGCCGAAGATGGGTACCTTGAGGTCTTTTTTTTCGGGTTTCCCGTAGAACGGCCTGGTTACAAAGTCTTCAGATTTCTCCCCTAGAGGTTTTAAAATCTTGGACCTCAGAGAAACAACTTGAAGAAAAACTGAATGCTTGAAAATGTTGTATATGTATGAACATACTTAAGCTCTAAAACGCCGCTGACGTCAGTCGTCTCTCAACCTGTGCACCGGACGGCCACTTACAGGTGTGATGATAACAAACGCTGCATAATACAATTTTGATCTCCTGATGATGAGCACATGGTGCTCGAAACATGTAGAGGTACTTATTATAAAATAAGAATTTTTGCATTAAGTTGGTTAATTACCAAGATTAATGTAATATTTTGTACAAACCCAAGACAATAAATCCAAGATTAGGAAAACCTATAGTAAAATCCTGTGTGCTCTAGTAAGCAAAATCTACAATGGGCTATAACAATTTTACAGGTAAGCGGAATCTGTGAATTCTTACAAGTATGAATTCATTATTTATTCTTCCAAAATTTTTGAAGAAGACTCAATAATGTTGCGAACCCTGGCAAGGCCTTGCGGATCCGGGCCACAGCATATTTTAGATTGACATTATTATTATTATTTTAATCATCATCGTCGTCACTAATTTTTGCATTTATCATGAAACAATTACCTTTCCGCTGGATGGACAACAGCTGAGAATTTAATAATCGATAATGCATAATTTTTTTCTAAACAAATCAGAACCTTTAAAGAAGTTATAGGCTTGTGTTTCCTCCATTGAAATTTATGAGAGTCACAGGTGGATAACTTGTTAATTAAATTAAGTTTTCTACTATTTACATTAGTGTTTTAGGTAAAGAAATCTTAGAACAAGACTATTTTAACTTTTGGTTTGCGTATTGAAATATGTAGAGGTGTAAATTTTGATGATTGTTACGTTGCGTTTTTGTGCGTTTTCTTTTGGTTTGTAATGTACTTTTGTTTACTCTATGCTAAGTTTCGTAATTGGCAATTTTGCTTTAGAAATATCACTTTAATAAACGAGAATTAGATTGTATAACGCCTGTGTCCCGAGTCACCCTGGTATGTTATTATATTTATGTATCATATTATCTAAAGTGGGTTTTTGAATGAATATTAATGTAATATACAACTTTGACACCCATTCCATTAGTCACTCTGTGTTGTGTTGGTATCAGATTTTCAAATCGCCATGTTGCGCCAAATAATGACAAACTGATATTTTAAGCAACAAGAAAATGTCTCGTCTTTGTCAGTGTTTTAATAATAATAACAACAATAATAATAATAACGCTAATAATTATACTCACCACCACAATGACCACAACCTCAACCACCACTATTCCTATCACACCAACACCACCATAAAGGCTAAGAAAGAATATTCTCCGTGTTACGAAATTGTATACGTATTTCCATCGACATATTGGGTTGATTAGAGTAGGCTAGGCTAGGGTAGGTAATATTATGTTATGTTATGCTACGTTAGATTAGCTTCCTTTGATGGTGTACGTAAGCTTCTTTTGATATTTATTTTGTCTGAGATACCCAAAATGAGAAATAAAGAATATAAATTTTCAGACTTTAGCTTCTTAAGGTTCTGAAATTTATGAAAATATTTTCTCCAAGATATCTTCGGTTTCATCATAATTTATTTATTATACAGAATATTCGTGATAAATAAGGTACTCTTCTGCAGTGATTTACTTTCTGTCCTGATGTAAGCTTGTGGTTTTCTTCAGTAACTTCTTATTAATGATATGAAAACATCTAAAATATATTAAAACTTCTGCTTTCAAAATCCTTACCTGCTCCCTATTTACGACAATACTTAATCATCTGAAGGGGAAATGAAAGAGATTTTTTAACCCAAGACTAAATTGTATGTGTGTTCATGAATCCGATATCTGTGACATAAATTCACAATATTCTGTATCTTTATTCTCTTTACCCACGAGAAAGACCCGGTACCCATTGTATAGGAAGCTGAGTGGGCCCCAGGGCCGGTCTGGACAGGTGCGGAAAATCTCACTCCCCACCGGGATTCGATCCCCGGACCGTCTAGCATGTAGCCAGTCGCTATATCGACTGCGCTGTCCAGGCCCACTATTCGTGTTGCACGTGCCGAAAATTATGTTATTGATTTTATCGCACAAAAATATAGCGTGTGGTGAAAATGACAAAGCTTTAATTTCTCCAGATTACTGCAATTTTTAGTAGCCTGGAAGAGAGAAATAGTTTACAGATGACTTAATCAACCCGTACACATATCACTTAACTCTAACTTCTCCAAAAATCATCATAAAATCACGCAGTATTTTGCAGGTTGACGTTCATCTAAGCTTTGTATAAAGATTTAGTACCTGCCTCACAGAAAACCCCCGTCTTAGTTACAAAGACAGATTTGTTAACTTTGTTTAGAGAAATTAATCTCTCTTTTTAATTGAGAATCTTAAGCACAAAAATGCAGGTGACGTGTAAAAGGAAGAATTTCATAATGTTTTAGCGGATAGATTCTTTAGTTATGTCTGGTCTTTAAACGGTTAACTATCATAATATGTATGTTAAAAAATGACAACAGTTTTTCACTACACGCTTAATACAACCGTTTGCTACAATGTGAAAATTGTCGTATTGTTTTACATTTTAAAATTTTCTGACCTCACAACAACTTAAAGATGTCCATAAGAAGTAATTGTATACCACAGAGTTACTGCGGAAGAAAATTATGTTCACTGAATCTTCTGAATCCACTAAACAGACGTAGCAAATGAACAAAACCGAATATACTTTGTACCTGGTAGCAAGACACAGTCTTCGGCTACTGTCTCGACGACAGAAGCTTAGACAGCAACTTAGACCTTCTCTGAAATTTAGTCTATTACTGAATAAATAATAAGTACATGCTTTAACTGTGGGCCCGGTAGCTCAGTCGGTGTAGCGACTGACTACGGGCTGGACGGTCCGGGATCGAATCCCGGTGGGGACGAGGTTTTCCGCCCGTCCGGACCGGCCCTGGGGTCCACACAGTCTCCTGTAAAATGGGTACCGGGTCTTTCCCGGGAGTAGAGTGCGGCCGGGGCGTGCTGCTGACCACTCACCCCCTTCCAGTGCCGCGGTCATGGAAGAGTAGAGTTATATCTCTACCCACCCTCTGGGCCACACCGGGCCTGTAACGGGATCACATTACCTTTCACATGCTTTAACTAGGTCTTGTTTAGTGGTCCACCTTTAAGAAGTATCAGGGAGGTAGGAGCGTATGACAGAAGAACCAAAGACATCTCATTTCCAATAAACTGTATCCAGTGGAAGGTGTTGAAAGTTTATGACGGTTACATTATAAGTAAATGCACGTGCCACAAAGTTCTGACCCGTTAAGTACTGCATTTAATGTATATTATGCCTGTATATGTGTTGGGTTTGTACCGCAGTTAGAACAATACAGGCAATGTACGAATGGCGTAGCTATGTGATGCCGCCTTGCAACCATTTTTGCCGTGAGAAGCAATAAATATTAAATATTATGAGTATGTGTGCCTGTGTTCTTATCTTAGTTCTCCGGCGTGCAAATGGCATGCGACTTCTTATATTGCCGTACGTGTCCTGTCTGGTTCTACCATTCTATTCACATTATCTAAAAAAACAACAGGATTTTTGGAAAAAGCTACTGAACAAAAAAATGTGTTTTGATTTTCTTTACAAAATGTTTTTCTGAAAAGTTTCTATTTTAAGAAGAATCCAGGGAAATATTATCATAAATGCTCATAGCTTTTCGTGTACAGTGGGTAATTTACTTGTCATATATTAATGAAACTTCAAATTTCTGGACATATTTTTAAAAAATCCGAAAATATCGAATTTCACACGAGAATCCGTGCTGTGGTAGCCTAGTTGTTCCAAGTAGACAGACGGTCAGACTGACAGATATGACAGAAATGTCACGTTTAGCAATTTTGCAAACGCGCCTAAAATCTATTCTGTTATTCGTGCAGAAGTAAGTAGTGGACACTTGTTGTGTGTATCTTAGGAAAAATGCAGAAATTTTATCGTTCAACCTGGAAGTACAAGTAGAAACAACTAGTTAAATAGGGTTACAAATTTCTTCGTAGACAGCAAGCTGACAATGACTGATAATACATTCAAAGGAAGCGACAGAACATTATTCCAACACAGGGAAATTCCGACTGGAAGAAAATATACAACGGTAATATTTTTCAGTGTTCTTCACGTGTATGGCGTGCCAGTGACATAACTTCCGTACCGTTTACTGGAGACAGTGACATAGGGCAAATTGCTTTTCTGAGACCAAGAATAAAATGAAAAGAACTTCAGTCCGGCGTTTATTTCAATGGACGAGACAGTGATACATTTGTTAAATACTTTTCTGTATCTGCAAAGAGCACAAGGTCATATTTCGTATTTCGTCATTAGAGTCTGATCGAGAGTATCTTGATTTATGTAATCACAGTACATAAACTGACCAACAGTGTCAATGGAGCGGTCTTCTTTAAAAGCTATTGAGACCTCAGCTAATCAAGATACACTCCGGTTTCTTTTGGAGATTGTAGAATTTATTACATATTACTGCTGAATCCAGGTAGTAGCCCCAAAATTTATTTTCATAAAATGCAATTTCATGTTTTATTTCTAACTTTTTCGATTTATTCCAAGTGGTCTCTTCTATTCGGGAGGTCCAAACATGTACAGTATATGCATGCTCTGCTCTTCCGGAATAGGAAATACAGAATTGGTAATCTTTTGCAGGAAATTAATACTTGTGTTATTCTTACACCTACCAAGATGTGGGTCCTTTTTGAACTCCTATGAATCAGATAATGATCATCCACACTTGGTGAAGGGCGGGGAAATTGTTAGGCTGCTTAGCGACTCCCAGCTTCTTAGTCGAAACAAATCTGCGACAGTTTAACCCACTCAATTGCATTAATCTTCACACAGAAGCCATTTTCATCACGAAAACGTAAACTGTCACATTCTTTATGCAGAAATCGGTATTGCACACAAAAAGCGAAGCAGATTCCGTGGCTGCGATACGATTCAATGTCCGGGGGGTAACTGGTATTCATTATGACTGGATGTAACGAAACTGGAAAACGTAACCACAATTCAGCACACAAGAATATGATTTTTGTATTAGAGCTGAAGTACAAGGCGCAGAAAGGTTTAAATGACGTGAAATGTTCCAGAGTCCTGCAGCGTATAAACCATTACTGGAGCGTTCCTGGGTTAAGAACGTTACAAATAATATTTGGTACTTTTGTAACGTGTGTAATAAAGAGGGGTGAAATGTACGGCTCTTTGAAGTTCCAGAATTATTTCCCGGAAGAAGCATGGTCAATATTGGAGCTCATTGGCAGAATGGTTACAAGGGCCGTTCTTTTCAAAACCCTAATAGCACATATTTTTGAATTTATGGCCGCAATCAGACCTTCAGGTGAAAAGTATTTCGCAGCAATATTCTGCGCCGTAATCAGCTCGTAGTGTATGAAGGTTTATATTCCTCTATTGTTTCTAAATTAAGGCCCATAAATTAGCAGCTACTTTGCGAGGGCTTTTTAGAATTAAATTTATGTGGGGGAGGGGTTTTGGGCTTGTGAAATCACTTATGTTTTCAGACGTATGTCGTTCAAGGGTTTTAGGAATGCAGCTACCTGCAACAAATCTCGGTACACTAATTCTTACAACTTGACTGGCTACCAATAAATACCGCTGAAAGAAGAGGAAAGAGAAGCCGTGAATTTCAAGCTTTTATTCAACAAGAAGGGGAAAATATAGGGGAATAATTTGATATTTATGATTAGAAGTTTTCGGACCTGTAAATTTGTGGTTGGCAAAGTGATATGGTGACAAAATTTTATATAGTTGCTTCTGTTTTTCGGTATTGCTATAATTCCATCAATGGCACATTGCCGCTTTTATTTCTCCACAATGAACTCTTTTTGTTCTTAGTCATTCACAGCACTGGAAAATAACACTAAAAAAAAAACCAGCTGAAAACTGCAGTGAAGTAACACTTGTCCGGGGACCGTAATTTGAAAGACAGAGAGGCATGAAATAATCACACATTCTTTTTCTGGGCAAAAGTAAAAAAAAAAAATATATAATATAATTTCCTTAGCTTCTTTTCTTTAAGTTTTTGTCAATTGAAAAATTAATTACAAAACATATGGAATTTAATGAGATCTAGAGGAATAACTTTTTATATCGTGTACAGTTTGTAGTACGTAGTAAATTGGATTTGAGCTTTACCCACAGAAGTGCCTACTGTTTATGTGCATTAGATCGATGAAGGGCCAAAGTGGAGACCTTAAACAAAATAGTAAGAGATTACTAAGTGGTTTGTGGAAAACAAGATGGATGAAGTTTTTAACGCTCCTGTTTCTAACTCATCTCAATTGCATATATTTATCAGAACCCCGAATATCCTCTGTCAGTTCGCTTTTTTTTTGTCCAATCCCTAAAGAAGAGTGTCAGTATGCAACATTAATTAAGCCGTGACCTCTCTTTTCCTTCTCTCCTATATCATTAATTTATTCGACAGTATACAAAATATAACCGAATATTATTTACAAACTTTTAAAAGGCTGCAGAGGGATAAAATGTGGGAAATTTTAGACAAAGGACGCCTTCTTCTGTACCAATTTAGTATCAATACGGCGGCTGAGGAAGTAAGCAACATATGAGCGCTCTTTCCGGAGATTAGCAATATTTAAAATTTTTTTACTTTGTTTTAATAAATGTTCATCAGTTTTACACCGTGTGTAGAATTTTTAATGCTATTATTGTCAATTAATTCTGTGGAGCTTGTCGAAATGGCTGCCACCAGCTTAATTTCAGTAATTACAGTGACGCAACTTGTTCTGGCGCACCCACACATTGATCTGTGACTCGTTCTGAACAGTATAAGAGGCGGCTTAAATTCTAGCTATTAAATCCGCTTCTTATTTTGAGGATGGCCTTTAAATCGGATTCTTTGAAATGACTCCAAAGAAAGCAATACCGACTACGATTATGGTATGAAAGAAGCTTCTCTGACAACACGTAATCCCGCCACTGACCCACCTAAAACATCCAGAAGTTTCAAAAATTTTTCAGTTATTTTACGTATATTCTAAGTTACTGAGAAGTAACCAATATGGAAATAAATATATAAATACATTAAATTTGGAGATAAAATACGTGGACGGTTGAATAAAATGCACATATTAGGTTAAGAAACATCCAGCAAGAACTTACTTTATGATCTTCGTATATAAAAATATAGAAATGTGGTTTTATAATTTACACAGCGAAAAAATAATATACTACAGAGAGATAAGGTCTTTCTTACCAATAAATGCTTCAGATTACAAATAACGTACTTATGACAACACTGAATAACAAAATAATTTTTGCCACACCAACTAAAGTAGGTAAACCGAATAGAATTTTTTTGCGCCGAATTCAAATACTTTGTTAGTTGTTTTCTAACAGGCAACGTTTTAAAGTGAGGCGCCATTGAATTTCTAAGAAAAAATCTATTTTCGTTATATGATAGAGAGTATATACATAACCTACAAAGTAACAGTGGATGACTTTCTGCTAAAGTTTGCCCGTGGAATGCCATTTCTAAATGTCCGGCCATAATCAGCCTGCATACAAGACTCCGTACCGCTTTTCTGTGGTGGAAATTGGCTGGTGAAATGGCTCTCCGTGCTCATCGCTCAGTGCCCCAGATTTTATGGGAAGAATTCTAAATGGTAGTCTAAGAAGCCCACCTGTAAAGATATATTACACCCCACAGCTTTGTAGGATTTTCCAAGATCTTCCACCATATCACAAAAGTTTTTGCCCCATGGTTTCTTAAAAATGACGTTTTTTTAAAATTAATTTCCATTCTGCTCTTTCCACTTCATTTAGCTGGCCTTCAAATTTTATGTCTAGTTTTAACTCTCTAATTTGAGGCCCAACAAATAATCCTTCTTTGGTTTTAGCGTCACTCATCGTGGGAAACTAATTTTTTAAATACGTCAATCGAGTGCCATTTTGATCCAGTACCTTGACGAAATTTTTTTTTCGTCCAATTGTGACGTGCAACGAGGGAACATAAACTACTTCAGAGTACATTAATGGAGTATTTAACACATTTTTGTGTTCTGGAATGAGTGATTCCTGTTTAGGCAACTCTTTCTGGATGTAATCGTGTGTTCTGTCCCTATTATTCCAGCCTCACAGAAAGCAACAAACTTTGTATAACCAAGCTGCAATCCAAGCAAGAGAGTAATGACCTCTAAATCCTTACAAACGTTCCACTTATATTTTTCGTCGTGGATTTTTCCAAAAGTAGTGTCATATTTTCGTAGAACTCTTTCATGTTAGCGGCATGGGCTAGGCGTACAGATGGAAATTTATTCCTGTTATGTAGAAGAACGGCTTTTGTTCTAACTTTTGAAGGGTCAGTTAACAAAGGCCCCTGATATCGTGTTGTTGTCCAAGAGTCTTTATAAATCAACAAACATCTTTTCAAAATATCTGATGGTTTTCTTGAGAGAAGAATTTTTTGAACTCAGTTTGGCGATTGCGAAAGAAACATATTTCAGTATTTGGTGAGAAGATTCCACCGTTTAGTCTGGAACCTGAGAATTCAGCTTTTTTTTTTAGACACATTTAAATCAAGGAGAAGGTCGTTAAGATGTCTTTGTGTTAATAAATGGTGGTCAGATGAGGAAGAACTTGCTTCAAATGTCGGATCGCATTCAACATTACCCCCTTCTTGCTCTACGAGATCTTCATCAAATTGTTATCGCTAAAAGTCAGATATTCCGAAGGGTTTGGTGCAGGCAACTCTTCAGTGTGTGGGACACAGCGCTTTGCAGTTGACAAATCTGGGTTTTTGACTCTGTGATTGGATTTGGAGGTGATCCTCGCTATGTTTGTTCAACAAAATAATAATCGGATGAGTGGTCTTTTGGTTCCCTGTCAACCATGGGAATGGCAAAGAGCATTTAGGGCGAACCATTTGCCCATCCCATGTGAAGCCTCACACATGTTACACAACAAATGTGACGAGCTCAAATTTATCTTCATCACCGCTTCACATTCAAAGCAGAGCTCATAACATTTCTCTACGAACGGGATAAAATTATGCCTCTGAAATTTGGTTAGTTAATCACACACGCAACAGAAGTTATGAGTACGATTTAAACACTTCCTTGACATGATGAAAATATTCACACAATCCTTTTACACAAAAACCTCACTAAAAAGAAAACACAACACTTGAAACTTACCACAACGAAGTCCTGATCACCACAAGCAAAGCGGTGTTCCTCAAGCAGAAATTCCTGTTAGTGTTTGGCAGTAATTGTCTGAACTTTTACAGTCTGGCTTTCTGTGATTGGACTCACATGCCTACTGTCTTCGTTTTGGTTAACTTTCATACCCATACTATGTTTACAACGTACTTAATTGCCTCAGCCATATTTAAAGCCTACTGATGGCGTGAAAATAAAACTAAATTCACTAAAAATGCATTTTAAAACTTGTGTCACACAAAAACTGTGCGTGATAGATCGATTGTAATAACATATTTGAATTCGGCGTGGAAAAATACATAAGAAACAGTAATTAGTTTCCATGTGACAAAAATAATATTTACTCGTGTGGTTATGAATTTTTTTACAATTGAGTAATTTACTCGTATATCTAGACATGCAGCAAGCGTCAGTAAATGGTCAAGAAAGGGGAATTCTCGTACATACTTTTGGATTCATTATAAGCGTTTTGCAGTCATACAGGTGTTTTGTAATTAGAAGAATACAATTAAGGAAAAATAATATCTATGACAGTGAGAAAAATAATGTGGACTACTAATTGTAAAAAAGAGGACGAAACCATATTTATATACACAGTCTCGAAATACTTACAGGACGCCGAGAAATACCTTAATTTATTTCTCATCCTGAAAATGATCAAGACCATAAATATTTTGTGGGTAACAAGGAATACTTTCTCATTGGGAGTCCAAGGACATAAAACGGTAGAGTCTAATATCAACAGTACATATTCGTAGACACAAAATGTGTCCACCTATACAAATGTAACAATGGTGACGTTAATAAATGGGAGTAGGTCTGTCTGTACGCATGTATCAAATAACTTGCAAGCCGCTGGACCTAATTTCATGAAATTTGGTATCGATAATTAAATCTTCAATAAGGATGAGGCTTAAATTTTAACTACCATCAAAGACAAAGGGGTTTCAAAATTATGGTGACGTTGACTGCATGCACGGCCTTATTGTACATCGATGCCGGCAGTTTGTTAAGCATTGAAAGGTCCGTACAATGCACAGGGTCCGGCGTTGAAATTGTATTAAGACACCAAAGTTTTAACTCGATGCCCGCTTTTCATAACCTGTGTTTGGTTAATTTACGAGTAACGTCAACTGGCAGGATGATTCAAGAGTGAAATATTGGTGAGTATGTGGAAGGAATATGTTGTGGACTAATCGAGAATGTATTCCGTCCATTAACAGAAAGGGGTGAAGAAAAGTAGGAAATATTTCATTCAGTTTTGCAGATGACCTGGCCGAGAATGGAAACAAAGATCTCCGGAGTACAAGCCTTGTGTTACCTTTAAACCTATCCGTTTGCTTCTAACTTCTTTATTAAATTATATCTGTTTTAATATTCTTATGTGTATATCTGTATTCACTCAACACTTTCATCAACTCATCTATTACCATCTAATATCAACAACACTAAGTAATTGTAAGGGTAAATGTGTCCCTATATAAACCATGAAGGTGTGGGGAGGACTCGAGTTATAGTTCCAGACTTTTAAACCTCCTCAATGTAGGGCGTGAGCGATCAGCTTCTTTACCCGGCCGCTTTACCACGAAGAGAACGCAGGTGATACAGGAAAACCCAGCACCGCTCAAAAGGCTAGGGAGACGAGAATCGAAACAAGGTTTCTCAGATGTCTACCCCTTAGCGTAGCCACTGTACTGACTACGATATTCTGGCTCCCCAATACGTACAGATACTCCTGAACATACTCATTCAATTTAATTGGCAAACACATTCAGGTGAATTACAATTTACTGCCGGTGTGACTTGCAATTTAAACTGCATTACGTTGAACTGCAGATGTAACGTAGGTATTTGCGTGACGTTTAAACTTCTGGACTGTCGCAACAGTCTGATACCTTTCACTCGAAGAGATCGATTTTATGGTGGTTTGATGTCGCCGGGAACAAAAAAAAAATTAGTACTTCAGTAAAGTGTTGAGTATTTTTGCCCGATTTCAATGAAATCTGGATTTTCTCGACAGATTTTCATATAATTCCGCAGTATAGAATTATACGGAAATATGTCAAGTGAGAGCCGCGTTGATACCTGCGGACGGAGAGACAGACAAACAAACGGACATGAGGGATATAACCCGCCTCAGCAAATCAGTCTTTTCGCGTGTCCTAATCTCAGGGAATCTAGATGTTCGAAGTAGCAAGACGGTAATTTCATAAATAACTGGACACCATAAAATATTCTTTGTATTATTTCACCAGATTATTAAAGTTTACAGATGTTTGCATGTATTGATGCGCCGTTAAACTTCTACTCACTGCCAGCCTCATTGTAACTTAAACACGGTTTATCACATCCTAGGTAAAAACACAAACTTCTCGTTTACGTTAAGTTTTCAAACTCGCCCAGTTTCAAATCCACCCCTCCCCCCCTTAAATATACTTACTGTTCCAAATTGGCTAACTGTTTAATTTCTCTACTTTCTAATAGGTCCAACATTCAAATTTTGAATACGTTATTTCTATTTGCTCTTTTTTTTTACTTTAGATGCCGGACTGCTGACTAGAAGTCAGTATTCGGAAGGTCCTGCGACCGACCACCTCGACACAGGTTTTTCTTGGTTTCCCTGTGCCTAAAAGCAAATGCTCAGATGGTTCCCAACATTCCCAGTTGCCACTACATGCTTCTCATGTAGCCCTCCCGACTTAAATTTATTGGTAACCAATTTCATATTTTGTATACATGTAAAATAACCACTGCCACCGGGTGACAACCCAATTGCAGTAAATAATAATAATAATAATAATAATAATAATAATAATAATTATTATTATTATTATATAGGTAAGTGTTTCCCGTGTCGAAACTTGTCTGAACTCCTGCACGCGTCCAACTAGTTCTCTCTCTGTCTGTGTCTCTCTAAGCTGCTATACAAACTCATCACAATCGCCTTTTCGCCCAAAACTAAATTACTAATTTTAAACAAATCTGTCCTATCTACTAATGTATAAGTTTTACACCTAATAAAAAAATTAAACTAAATATAACGTTTAATAGAAGGTAAAAGCTGACTCTCGTGGTTGTGCGAACGCGCCTAAAAACGCGAGTATTAATTGGGAGGTCTCAATAGAGGAACCGTATTTTCAGGTTCGCTCACATTTACACTTGCGCCCGCAGTCTAAATGGTGAAGACTCAGCAACACATTCGCTGTCGTTTAAATTGACGAGGCACAGCAGTCGCTGGCTTGAAGGCTGGTAATTTGTTTAAGGAGGAATTCAAAGCAATGCAGCTTGATGATTAAATTTGCCGCTGTGGGCCAAACGTGCGGAGTTGGTTAAATTACTTCCTCCCCCCAGCACTGACTCTAGGCAGGTTATTCTCAAACCCAGCGTTCAAACTTCAGCTCTGGTAAGATTCTGAACAATCAACAGATTCGGTTACATATGATGTATGTTACAACAAATATGTGGCAGATTTTGTATTCGTTATTGTAGCAACACTGGGCCATATATTTTACACGATGCTGAAGTCTAATTTTTTACAGTTTTAAAAAATTGCTTGTGCCAAAATTGTAATAACCGTGTAAGTAAAGGCCGAAACATGTAACATGCTTATAAGGGTAACTAATTGAATGAAAATAAAGCATATGTTATGTTTGACTAAATAAATGTGTGTTACGGAACACACACACACACACACACACAAACACACACACACACACACACACACACACATATATATATATATATATGAACGAGATGGGCTGGGCATGTGGCGCGTATAGGTGAGGAGAGAGGGTGTATAGGGTGTTGGTGGGGAAACCGGAGGGAAAGAGACCACTGGGGAGACCTAGGCGTAGATGGGTGGATAATATTAGGATGGATCTCCAGGAGGTGGGATATGGGTATGTGGACTGGATTGGGCTGGCCCAGGATAGAGACAAGTGGCGGACGCTTGTGAGTGTGGTAATGAACCTTCGGGTTCCGTGAAATGCGGGGAATTTCTTGACTAGCTGCAATCCAGTTAGCTTGTCAAGAAGGACTCTGCTGCACCATGGAGTAAGTATATATATATAAACACAATTCGCGGTCTCCATGTGCAGAATCAATCCATACAAAACTACTGATTTTTCATCCATGTCTTGGTGTAAACAGAATTACTCGCAGAGGCGATCCATCGGATGGTGTGTCAACAGGATGCCTGCCCCAGCTTTAACGGGAACTGTTGTTTTCGCTAACTACACCTTTATCTTACATACAGGGGTTTCTTGATGAATGTTCGTACATAACCGATGGCGCAAAAAATGACGTCCCTGTTTCCTCAAACTTTGCATCGTTGTAATTTGTAGTGTTACATACCTATTTCGAAAATATTTCATACATAAAAAATTCTTGTAGAAGGCCAAAAACTAAAAATAATTTGACGAAGCCAAAATTAGAGGTTATTTCGTTTTTGAGCCAGACGCAATTTATGTAGGCTACAGAAGCCGACATAGAATTCCTAATGCGATTAGTAGCCCCATTCAGTGAACTGTAAAATAAACCTTTCCATGGGTTTCTGTTCTTCTGGCATTTGACGCCGCGTCACTGGATAATTAGCTATCGATATTCCAGTCAACATAGTGAACCTCATGCCAAAGTTCCAAATTTTCAAAAAGAATCGGAAGCCAAAACCTTACAACTCGCAAAACACTAAAATGCTCTATCAGATACAGCCCTCAGCATTACCATAATGTAAAAACAGTACACGTGTTTCTTTTTCTGTGATCATAGAGGCCAAGTCGGGCATTGGTCGCTTGATTAATGAGATTTCCAAATTACGCGCAGACACACGAACACACCAGGTAGGAATCCTCTGAAAGTATACGCCGCTCAATACACAAAACAAAAATTTAAAGGGACGAACATCCATGTCCTCCGAGGAATCTGAACCCGCGATTTCAGCAATCAATAGGCCGCAGACCATCAGATGGTCGTGGCGGTGTTGTAATCCTCAGTAATGTGACTACGAAGCAGATAATTGCCAGCTGCAGAAGTTTTCTTCCCTCCCCTTCATGGGGTTCAGAATGGATCTGTGCTCCATTTGGCAGAGGGCACAGGAAATCTTCCTGCATATTGAAGTTTAATTGTTCTCTGCCATGAGTAGAAATTAAGAATTATGTGTGGGGGTTTACTTCTCGTCGGCCATACGTCTTCATGTCGTGGTGCTTATACACAGAAACAAGTTTAATGTCGTAGTGTAATGTATCTAAGATTAAGATATATAGAAGTATAATCTTGCCTGTTGTTTTGTATGGGTGTGAAGCTTGGTCGCTGACAGTGAGGGAGGAAAGGAAGCTGAGAGTGTTTGAGAATATGGTGTTGAGGAGAATATTTGGACCTAGAAGGGACGAGATAACGGGGGAATGGAGGAGACTGCATAACGAGGAGCTAAGTGATCTGTACTCCTCACCCAATATTGTGCGGGTGATAAAATCGAGAAGAATGAGATGGGCAGGGCATGTGGCG
>Ga0136643_10005917_pt1 | contig 17395 bp, 15 predicted proteins | sample TergutLab28metaG_FD_96883 | JGI IMG/M metagenome (GOLD analysis project Ga0136643, IMG submission 96883) | Labiotermes labralis P1 segment gut microbial communities from Petit-Saut dam, French Guiana - Lab288 P1 (version 3) (version 3) | ecosystem: Host-associated > Arthropoda: Insects >... | reverse complement strand
GACAGACCGCGTTGATGTGGAAAATGCGCGCGTTTTTGATATTGTTTCGCTCGGTCGTTATCCGCACACACAGTGGTGGGGCGAAATTTCGGCAGAGGATGAAAAAATTATTCGGCAAACAATAAAAATGGTGCATTTGGAGGAAAAAACAAATCATTTAATGGCTCAACTTTCAGACGGCGAGCGACAAAGGGCGATGATTGCGCGAGCATTGACGCAAGATACGCCGATTGTTTTGCTCGATGAGCCGACTGCGCATTTGGATTTGCCCAATCGCGTGGAAATTATGCTTCTGCTTCACAAACTCGCGAATGAGACAGGAAAAGGAATTTTACTTTCCACTCACGAATTGGATTTGGCACTGCAAGCAGGCGACCGAATTTGGCTGATGGACGAAAAAAACGGTATCGAATGCGGAACACCTGAGGATTTGGTTTTCAACGTCAGTTTCAACCGAACTTTCGAGAGCGAAAATTACATTTTCAATCCTGCCAACGGCAATTTTTCAATGAATTACAAATTGCAGAAAAGCGTTTCCGTTTCGGGCGATAAAGTGCGAATGTATTGGACACTTCGTGCATTGGCGCGCGCCGGTTTTCAAGTGGTAGAAAATGCCGACACGCAAATTTTAGTCAATAAAAACGATTGGTTTTTGAACGGGAAAAAAATAAATTCGGTGGAGGAATTGTTGAGAGAGTTGGAAAAATAAAATTGAAATCTTGACACTTTTTCGGTAAACTTTTATTTGGCTAAAATCTCAACTTCTAACTTCTCAACGTTATCAAAAAATGTGGAGGGAGGTAAAATTCCATTTTTTATACATACATTTTTCTGTTTCAAAATAATTCACTTAATTTGCATTCAAAAAAATATGACTAAAAATTCAGCTTCCAAAATAGCTTTCGGTTTTCTTTTCTTTTTCATTTCTTTTGCCGTTTTTGCTCAGCCAACGCACGACAGACCGCGACTGGTTGTCGGCATAATGATTGATGGATTACAGCAAGAACACATCAACGAGTTCTGGCATCATTTCGGAACGAGAAGTTTGAAAATGATTATCGAAGATGGAACAACGCTCAGCCGAGTTCGTTATAACATTGTTTCGGCAGGAAATGCTTCGGATGTTGCCACTGTGATGACCGGCACAACGCCGAAATTTCACGGAGTTGCCGGAAACCAATTTTTCAATCGGAGAACAGGTCGCGAAGAATCCATTTTATTCGACCCAAATCAAGTTGGTATCGGCACAACACACGCCTTTTCGGCTCGCAATTTACTTGCAAGTACGATTGTTGATGAACTTGTACTTTCCAACGCCGGCAAGTCGAGAGTGCATGTAGTAGCTATCGAACCCGAAGTTGCTATCATGATGGGCGGACACACGGCGCGAAGCGTGGCGTGGATTGACGATGTTTTCACGCGCTGGGTTACAACCGGTTATTATTCCGAAGGATTGTCGCGCCATGCCGACCGAATGAATATCGACGGAACTTTCGCGAACATTGCCGATACGCGCTGGCAACCGCTTTTTGCGCCGAACTCATACGTTTGGAATTTTGAAGGAACAAACAGAAGTTTCGACCACAGACCTTCAACCAGACGAGAACGGAGCGCATCGCAAACAATTTTGAGAAATACGCCTTCGGCAAATACGCTTGTTACCGAGTTGGCAATGACGATGATAAGAGAAGAACGGCTCGGACGAAATGCACGTCATACCGATATGCTGTTGCTTCAATATACGGTACGCACGCCGAACGAAATGTTTTCGAGCGTTAAATCGATGGAAAAGGAAGATATGTATCTGCGCCTCGACCGAGAAATACAACGCCTAATGGAACGAATCCGTTGGGATGTTGGACTTGAAAACACGCTGATTTTTGTTTTTCCCAATATTTCGGGTACGCATACACCGCTCGAACTCGGCAACAATCAAATTCCTTCGGGATATTTCAATGCCAACCGCTCGATTGCGCTTCTGAATACTTATTTGATGGCAATTTACGGACAAGAACGCTGGGTTGAAGGTTATTCGGGGAAAAATATTTTTCTCAATCGCCGACTGATAGAGGAAAGACGGCTGAATTTGCAAGAAATACAGCAGCGTACAGCCGATTTCATGATTGAATTTGAAGGTGTTCGCGCTGCTTTCACTTCTGCGCAAATATTAAATCAACCGCTTTCAAACGACCGCGATGCGGTAAATATCCGCAATTCGTTCCACAAACGAAGCGGAGGCGATGTGGTTATTTCCTTGCTTCCCGGCTGGCTCGAAGTGGATAATGCCAACAATCCAATCGGCGAAACTACAAGCACAAACACCGAAGTTCCCGTTTATTTCTACGGTTGGCGAATACCCGCACAGCGCATAAACCGAGTTTTGGACATAACGGATATTGCGCCGACGCTTTCGTTTATTTTGGGTATTCCGTTTCCGAATGCGAATCTTGGAAATCCGATAGAGGAATTAATGCCGTAGAAGCACGAAGGCACGAAAGGGCGAAAGCACGAATTGTAGGGGCGAATTGCATTCGCCCGAAAAAATACCGTCATGCTGAACTTGTTTCAGCATCTCCTCGATTATGAGATTGCGGGTCAAGCCCGCAATGACGTACTGTTTGTATTCCAAAAATTTTTATATAAATTTGCAACTTAAATTTTATTTAAACATAAACCAACAAAAAAACCCCGATTTATGAAAACTAAAAATTTATTTCTTTCAACAGCTATTGCTATTACAGCATTGTTTATTTCGTGTAACGAACCGGAACAGCAACCGGAAGTACAGCCGTTTTTACGAGTAAGTACAAATACACTTTCTGTACCGCCCGAAGTATCGGAACGTAACTTTGTGATTAACTCTAATGTTGCGTGGGAAGTTTCTATCAGTGATGATGCCGATTGGCTTACAATAAATCAAATGCAAGGCGATGGTATTGCTACTATTCGTGTAACAATAAAAGCTAACTTTACAACAGAAGCGCGCAACGCCGTAATTACCGTTACATCAGGTGCATTGAGCGCAAATGTTACGCTCACACAAGCAGACGCAAGTCCGCGACTTTCTACTTTTCCCAATTTTATTAACGCCAATGGTATGGGAAATCTGCCCGGCGGAAAAGTTGAACACAGACTCAACGTAACAAGTTCCGTACATTGGACAGCCGAAGTGATAGATGCCGAACTTCAACAATGGATAAGCATTGAGCCGACTTCGGGCAGTGGTGGTGGCGTGATTACGATAACCTTAGACCCAAATATGAGATTTGCACGCCGTCACGCTTTTATCTCTGTTTCGGCAGAAGGAATACAGCAAACAAGTACCGTTTTTCAACGAGCCGCACAACGTTTAGAGCCTGACCAATTCACAGCAGTTACTATTAACGGCATTACGTGGGCTACAAGAAATGTAAATGAGTTCGGAACTTTTGTCCCTTTTTCCGAACCGCATAATCCGGGTAAGTACTTCCAATTCAACAGACCAACGGCTTACAGTGTCGTAGATGGTAACATTACACCACCGCTAAAATACAATGATATTGATGAAGACAGTGATTGGACAATATTAAATGACCCTTGTCCGTGTGGCTGGAGAGTGCCGACACGCGATGAAATGGAAAGTCTCCGCCACTCCGGTTTTCGCTGGGTAAACGAACCTGCCGGAGCGTGGCTCGGAACGGATGCTCAAACTGCTACATTTGAAACACCAGGAAATACTATATTTTTACCTGCCGGAGGAAGGCTTTCGGATGGTGGGTTGCATCTTTTAGGAGTAGAAGGAAATTATTGGACAAGAACTCAATTTCCACGCTTCGGAGGTAGATATATAGCTGGGTATAGGCTAGTTTTTACACAGTCTAGTTTTCTGTCTGATGGTATGGGAAAATCATTTGCTTCTCCTATTCGTTGTGTAGTGGAATGAAAAAACAAATAAATATGGTTGAGGTTATATAGCCTCAACCTAACTCATACATAACCAGTAATTTTTTAGTCATTTATGAAAAAGGCGATTTGTTCAATATTATTGTTTATTTTTGCGTATGGTGTAAGTTCTGCCCAAGAAAATACGCACATCATAAGACCTGCTCGCGCCGATTTTCAATCGGTGTGCCAAAATTGTAAATAAAAAAACGCACCGATTGAAAATCGGCACGAGCGGAATCAAACCCGCAATGACAATTATAAAAACAAAAAAAATATGAACGTACGCATCGACGAATCTTGGAAAAAAGTATTACAACCCGAATTTGAAAAACCGTATTTTAAAGAATTGACGGATTTTGTTCGTTCCGAGTATCAAAGCAAGAAAATTTTTCCGCCTGCAAAACTCATTTTCAATGCTTTTGACCAATGTCCGTTTGACGAGGTGAAAGTTGTCATTCTCGGACAAGACCCATATCACGGCGACGGACAAGCGCACGGATTGTGTTTTTCGGTAAATGACGGCGTTCGTTTTCCGCCGTCGCTGGTCAATATTTTCAAAGAAATAGAAAGTGAATTGGGAAAACCATCGCCTGCGAGCGGAAATCTCACACGTTGGGCGCAACAAGGCGTGCTTTTGCTGAATGCCACTTTGACCGTTCAAGCGCATCAAGCCGGTTCGCATCAAGGTCGCGGTTGGGAGCAATTTACCGATGCGGTTATTCAAACACTTGCACAACAGAAAAATAATCTTGTTTTCGTACTTTGGGGCGCGTACGCACAGAGTAAAGCCGCGTTTATTGATGCAAGCCGTCATTTGGTTTTGCAATCGGCGCATCCATCGCCTTTTTCCGTTCATCGCGGATTTTTCGGCAACAATCACTTCATTATGACCAACAATTATTTGAGAGAAAAAGGCTTGAAAGAGATTGATTGGTAATAAATTTTCCTTTTTCACGACTTTTTTTGTAATTTTGCATGATATTTGTTACAACCAGAATTACAATGAAAGTTAGGACTATTCTCATATCGCTTTGCTGTGTAGGTTTTTTTCCGTTGTTCGCACAGGAGGAAAATAAGATTGTTGTTGATACGGTCGAAATCTCGCATGGTTTTCACGATGTTTCCAACGGCGACACGCTTATTTTAGAAAACGAAACCGTTCTTGTTGAAACTGAGCCTGTTGAAACGCACGTCGAAACTCCGCCTGCACAACCGGAAATCAAGCCGTTTGAGCCGATTGTATTAGATTCGAGGAAATTTTCGTACAATCCGCTTTTTCTCGACTTGATTTTTATGGGAGTAAATATTCAGCTCGATTGGAGAGAATACGGTAAAAATCCTTTCTTTGAAGGAAAGCAACCGAGAACGCTGAATCAGCCTTTCGACCCGATAGAAGTACAACATCCGATGGAAATGTTGACCCAACTTCGCAACGATGCGCGCGACCACATTACCCGAACTGCTCCCGGACTTTACAGAACAACGCTTGACCAACTTGCCGATATCGATTGGATGCATCAAACTCCAATGATTGAATCCTTGCCGATGGAACAATTATTGTTGGAAGAAAGTACTTTCGCGCCTGTTGTTACAACAGACCGAATTTTAATTCAGAGAAGACCGGTAAGTTATTGGCAAAATCGCGCGAATGCTTTGCTGCAATTTTCACAAACATCTTTTTCGGAAAACTGGCATTTGAGCGGAAATAACTTTTTTGCTCTTTTGGGCGTGATGTCGGCACGTTTTCATTACGACAACAGAAATGGTGTGAGATGGGAAAATGATTGGGAATGGCGCACAGGATTTAACACTGTTGAGGGCGACTCACTGCGCAGAGCCACGCCGAACGACGACTTGATGAGAATAATCAGTAATTTCAACGTGAGAGCAACCGGTAATTTTTCTTACAATGCTTCGATGCAATTTCAAACGCATTTTTTTAACAATCCGCGAGCAATAAACAGTTACGAAATGCGGGCAAGATTTCTTACTCCGATTCGCTTCGATGTCGGTCTTGGTATGAGTTACAGGCGCAACAATCTGGAAGTTACATTTTCGCCTATTTCGTTTCGATACGTTTATTTGACTCTCGCAGATACCACTGCCAATGGTTTTTTTATCAATCCGAATACTTTTGGTGTTCCGACAGGCGAAAATGAGTTAAAAGAATTCGGTAGCCGTTTGGTTGTAAGATTATTAGATTATCGTCCCATTCGCGAACTGACACTAAGAAGCACATTTAATTTTTTCACCAACTACGAACAGGTTGAAATTGATTGGGAAATTATTGCCGAATTAACTATCAATCGCTTCTTTTCCACTCGTTTAATGCTCAATCCGCGTTTCGATAACACGGTTATTTTTGAAGGCGATGAGCGAGCCAGAATTCAATGGAGGCAAATGCTTACTGTCGGTTTTTCGTACCGATTTTTGTGATGCAGTATAATTTTGTTGTAAAATAAACGTTCTATTTTGGTAAACAATATTGTGCCATGAAACAAATAGTAAACATTGCTCTGCAAATACTCCCAAGTTCTACGGCGAAACATCCATACGCCGTTGTAGATGAAGCGATAAAAATAATCGCCAATTCAGGTTTAAAATACAAAGTTACTCCTTTCGAAACAGTGATTGAAGGTGCGTACGATGATGTAATGCGCGTGGTAAAACAAGCGCAAGAAGCTTGTTATGAAGCCGGTGCGGATAGTTTGATGACTTACGTGAAAATTCAAAGTTCGAAAACGGACGATGTAAGTATTGAGGATAAAATGGAAAAATATGAGTAGCAATACTCGCGAAATAAAAGATGTTTTCTACCTGGTGGCGTTGCAAGGAATAAACTACATTGCACCGCTTTTGGTGTTGCCTTACTTGATGATTGTGTTGGGCGCGGAAAAGTTCGGATATATTAGTTTTGCACTGATAATAACGCAGTATTTGATGCTGGTCGTTGATTTCGGATTTAATTTTACGGCGACAAAACGTATTGCGTTGGCAAAAGGCAATCAGGCGGAATTAAACCGAATTTTTACTTCTACGCTTTATGCAAAAATCGGTTTGTTGGCGGTGAGTTTTCTGCTGTTGCTGGCGGTTTCGCAAGTTCCGCAATTTGCCGTTTATCGGCAAACGATGTTTGTGATGTTTCTCGCGGTGGTTGGCAATGCGTTTCTGTTTGTGTGGCTTTTTCAAGGTTTGGGGCAAATTCGGTTTATTGCCATTTTCAATGCGATTGCCAAATTGTCGATTTTACCGCTCACTTTTGTTTTTGTGAAAAGTCCGGACGATTACTTAACAGCAGCGTTTTTGCAGGCGTCTGTCAGTGTTTTTGTGATGCTGATTTCGATTGCTTATGTGATAAAAAAGAAATGGGTAAAAATTACTTCTTTTGTCAGAAAAAACGTGATTTCCGATTTGAAAGACAGTTACCCGATATTTCTTTCGGGCGCAGCTACGAGCATTTATACCGCAAGTTTCGGTTTAATGCTTGGATATTTTGCCGTAGCCGAAGCTGTGGGACAATATTCGGCGGCGGAACGAATTATGCGCGGTTTTTGCTGGTTGATTTTTATTCCTGTTTCGCAAGCATTTTTTCCGAAAATAAGCGCATTATCGCAAAGCGACCCGAACAGGGCAAAAAAACTGATAAAAAGACTTGCACTGCTTGTCGGAATAGCGATGTTAGCAGTTTTTTTCGTTTTATTTTTCTTATCTGATTATTTAATGCTATTTTTGAGGGATGATTTTGAAGGGATTGATGTGTTGTTCAAAATCATGGCGATTATTCCATTTTTCGTTGCTCTCGGCGGAATTTTCGGACAATTAGGATTGCTCGCTTTGGGAAATGAACGTGATAAAATGAATTTTCAGCGCGTTTATCTCATTGCGGGAACTGTGGCGTTGGTAAGTGTTTTTGTAAGTATTCCGCATTTTGGAGCAAAAGGTGCGGCGGTTTCGTTGTTAATTACCGAAGTGCTTGTTTGTGTGTTGATGGTTTGGTTTGGAAGAAAGGTGTTTAAAACATTGAATAAGTAGAAAATGGCAGTATATATAGTTTTTTTTGCATTATTTTTCTGTTCGGCAATGCTCGAAGTTGGCGGACTGAAAAAATCGCAGGCAAAATGGCTGCTTGGCGGACTTACCGTCATTCTCATTTTGTTTGTCGGTTTGCGTTTTCACACCGGCGCAGATTGGTTTATATATCATCAAATTTTTGACGCTTCGCTTTCGTCCCAAAATAATAATCCGCACAACACCGAATACGGATATTTGCTTCTGAACAAACTGTTCAAATATGTATTTGACAACTATTATGTGATGCAGTTTGCAGTAACGATGTTTGTCGGAATTTCTACTTACAGATTATATAAGCGATATTCGGAATATCCGATTGTTTCACTTTCGCTGTTTGTTTGGATGCTTTTTTACACGATTTTGATGGCACAAGTTCGGCAATCCATTGCGTTAGCAATCATTATTTTTGCTACGCCGTATATTTTCGACCGCAAACCACTTCGTTTTTTAATTGCGATTATTGCGGCAAGTTTTTTTCATATTTCCGCCGTAGTCGCTATTCCACTTTATTTTCTTTACAAAAATTACGGAAAAACCGTGCCTGTAATCTTAATGCTATCAGCGCAAATATTTTATTTTTTCCCCGAAATTACCGAAATTATTGTACGTGCTATTGCGCCGTATTTGCCCGGCAGACTATCCGGACTTGCCGAAATTTATATGGAATCGTATTTTATTAAACAGCAGGAATTTGGCACAGGACTTTTTTACTTCGGACAAATGATTTTTTCCGTATTTGTCTTTTTATTTATTAAACCGAAAGATAAAAAAACAGCATTTTTCTTAAACACATTGGTCATTTTTGTTATTATCAGAGGTTTTGCCATTGGTTTGAATATTCTCGAACGCTTGGAAGCATATTATTTGGTGTATGCCATTATTGCATATACCTATTTGTTTGATGTACGGATTAAACGATTGAGAAATCTCTATTTAGCGACAGCTTGCGTTTTTCTGTTGTTTTTTGCTGCTCCATTTGTTCGAGGAGTGGTAAACAGTGATATTGTTCCACTGACCAATCGACCGGCAAACTATGCTATTGTTCCGTATTACAATGTGCTGTGGCATCCGCCCGAAGCAAAACAACGTAAAGATTGGGTTCAAAGATAATGCAAAATGGAAGTATCAATCATTATAATAAATTACAACACAGTATCATTGCTTTGCGATGCGATTGATTCGGTATTGGAAAAAACAACGGATATCTCTTACGAAATAATTGTTGTGGATAATAATTCGTCGGACAATTCAGAAAATATTATTCCCGAAAAATACAGTGAAAAGGTCGTTTTTTTAAAACTTCCCGAAAACATTGGTTTTGGCAGAGCAAATAACGAAGGAGTAAAAATAGCAAAAGGTCGCAATATTTTTTTCTTGAATCCTGATACGATTTTGGTAAATAATGCCGTGAGAATATTGTCCGATTATTTGGATAATCATTCCGAAGTTGCTGTTTGCGGAGGCAATCTTTACGATGCAGATATGAAACCGACACATTCTTTTGCGAGACATTTTTTTTCTGTTTTTTATGAAGTGGATTTCTTTTTTATGAACTGCTTGTCGAGAATAAAGTACGGAAAAAACAGCAATTTTAATTACAGCGAAAAAGAGCTTGAAGTAATGTGTATTGTCGGTGCGGATTTAATGATAAAAAAGCTTGTTTTTGAAAAAGTTGGAGGGTTTGACCCCGATTTTTTTATGTATCACGAAGAACAGGAATTGTGTTTTCGAATGAATAAAAACAGATATAAAATAATGAGTGTTCCGACCGCTAAAATCATCCATTTGGAAGGCAAAAGTTTTACATCTAATTGGAGCAGATTAAAAATAGAATTGGGTGCGCGTAGTTTGTTTTACAAAAAAACACATACTTCGTTGCACAAAAAGATTGCCGACGGAATTTATCGCGCAAATGCAATAAGTCGAATTTTACTTTTGACACTGACAAAAAACAAAGAAAAAAAGAACGTGTGGTTGTATAGATTAAAGAACATAAAATGAAAATATTTTACGACCATCTTATTTTTTCGATGCAAAAATACGGCGGTGTTTCCAAGTATTTTGCAAAATTATTAGAAAACATTCCTCGCAGTGAATGGATTGTTCCGCTTTTGTTTTCTGATAATGAATATCTTAAAGAAATCGGGTTGCCTCAAAAAACATTGCCGGGAAATTTCAGAGGCAAAGAACGTTTGTCGGTAGAATTGGGAAAAATACGCACTGTCATTTCTGCAAAAACAAATCATTTTGACATTTATCATCAAACGCATTTCGACGATTTTTTGTTGCCGTTTGTCAAAAAAAAGAAAATGGTAACAACCTTTCACGATACGAATTTTTCAAAATTTCCGCCGACAGGTTTTTTTTGGAAAAATATTGAACAAAAACAGCGAATATCATTAAATAGAGCAGATAAAATTATAGCAATAAGCCATAACACAAAAGCGGATTTGATGAATACGTTTTCGGTGGATGCCGACAAAATTGAAGTAATTTATCACGGAATAGACGAAAAATTGCCTTTGCCCGAAAATAAAATTGTTGATTTTCCGTATATTCTTTACGTTGGCACGCGAGGAACGGTAAAAAATTGGCACAATTTTATCTCGGCATTTTCTATTTTGGAAAAACAGCAAAAAGATTTGCGAGTAATTTGTACGTGGCATTCGTTCACGTCTGCCGAAATGGATTTTTTGAAATCGTTGAATTTGCAAGATAAAGTTATCAATCTGCCTGCCAACGAATTGACGATGGCACAACTTTATCGCGATGCCGAAATGTTTGTTTTTCCATCAAATTATGAAGGATTTGGAATGCCGATTTTGGAAGCGATGCTTTACGATTGTCCTGTTGTGCTTTCCGATGCGAGTTGTTTTCCCGAAATTGCACAAGATGCAGGCTTGTATTTCGACCCGCAAAAAATAGACGATATCGCAGAAAAAATGTTCGCAATGGCAACCGACAGCAAATTGCGAAGCGAAAAAATCAACTTGGGAAAAGAACGCATCATTCATTTTTCGTGGAAAAAATGTGCGGATGAGCATTTGAAAGTTTATAATTCACTCGTGTAAAAAATGAATATTACCATCTGTTTATCGACATACAACGGCACCAAACACATTGAGCAACAGCTCGATTCAATCATCAACCAAACGTACAGCGATTGGTTGTTGAAAATTCGAGATGATGGTTCGGTCGATGGTACATTTGAAATATTACAGAAATATGCACAAAAATATGAGGACAAAATTCAAATTATTGGCGATGGAAACGAGAATATCGGAGTAACACAATCGTTTGCCAAATTGATAGAATCTTGTGCAACAGATTATATTATGCTGTGCGACCAAGACGATGTTTGGCTCAGCGACAAAATTGAACTTTCTTTCAAAGCGATAAAAAAACTTGAAGCCGAAACGGAAAAATCAAAGCCTTTGCTCGTTTTTACCGATGCGAAAGTCGTGGATGAAAATTTGAACGTTTTAAACAATTCGTTTTGGGAAACGCAAAAAATTACGCCGAAAATATGCAATAATTACAAAAAATTATTAGCTTTGAACGCTGTAACAGGTTGCACGGTGATATTCAATCGTTTTTTGGTTTCGCATATTTTGCCGATGCCCGATTTTCTTAAAGTTCACGATGGTTGGATTGCGGTAAATGCGGCTTATTACGGAAAATTGGATTATATCCAACAGCCGACAATGCTGTACAGACAACATACAACCAACGTTTTTGGTGCGCACAAAATAGGATTTTCGTATTTTCGGTCGAAAATGAATTTTCAAGGATTTAAAAATTTCAGACTTTATATGAAATCTTTTTCTTTCAAAGTGTCTTTGGCACAAATAATGTGGTATAAAATATGTTTTTCGGTTTTACGAATATTTAAAAAAACATGAAAGTAGCAATCATCGGCACGGTTGGCGTGCCTGCAAAATACGGCGGTTTTGAAACATTGACAGAAAATTTGCTTACTTACAAAAGCAATGCCGATATTCAGTATCAAATCTATTGCAGCAAAAGAAGTTATGACCAAAAACCGAGATTTTATAAAAATGCCCGACTGTTTTATCTGCCGTTTCGTGCAAACGGTGCGCAAAGTCCGGTTTATGATATTATAAGCATTTTTCACGCCTTATTCACTGTCGATAAATTGTTAATTCTCGGAGTTTCGGGTTGTCTAATTTTGCCTTTTGTACGTTTATTTTCCAAAAAACAAATCATTACTAATATCGACGGTTTAGAATACAAACGTGAAAAATGGGGAAAATGGACACGCAAATTTTTGAAATTCTCGGAAAAAATGGCTGTCAAATTCGCTAATGTTGTCATTGTCGATAACAAAGGCATACAAGATTATGTGACTATTGAATACGGACGAAATGCCAAGCTGATTGAATACGGCGGCGACCACGCGTTGCTCGAAACCGAAAATTCTGTTCCGACAGAATTAAAAATTCCTGCCAAAAGTTATGCCGTTACCGTTTGCCGTATTGAGCCTGAAAATAATATCCACATTTTGCTCGATGCTTTCGGCAAAATGCCGGACAAAAAATTGGTCGTAATCGGAAATTGGGAAAAAGCAAACTACGGAAAAAACCTCAAAAAACAATATGCCGAATACGAAAATATCCAAATGACAAACTCGATATACGACATAAAAAAACTGAACGCTTTTCGCAAAAACGCCTCGTATTATGTACACGGACACAGCGCAGGCGGAACAAATCCTTCGCTCGTAGAAGCGATGAGTTTAGGTTTGCCTGTTATTGCTTTCGATGTTGTTTACAATCGCGAAACGACCGAAAATAAAGCAATTTATTTTGAAAATTCCGATGCTCTGTGCCAAATCATTCGCGATTTGACAGACGAAAAACTCAAACAAAATGCCGATGAAATGAAGCAAATTGCCGAATCGCGCTACAAATGGTCAATTGTTGTACAGAAATACGAGAATTTATTGAAATCTTGAAACATCGTCATACTGAACTTGTTTCAGTATCTCCTTGCTTTGGAGATTGCGGGTCAAGCCCGCAATGACGCAAAATGAAATCAAACCAATGCTCAACGCTTCCATTGTTTTATACAAACACACGCCGGCGGAAATAAAACCGTTAGTCGAAACACTGCAAAAAGCAAAAAATGTTTCGACCGTTTTTCTCGTTGACAATTCGCCCGTGAAAGATGCCGAGTTTGAAAAAATGGATGTCAAATACATTTTCAACAACAAAAATCTCGGTTACGGCGCGGCACACAACATCGCCATTCGCAAAACGTTAGAAACGAACATTCCGTATCATTTGGTTGTCAATCCCGATATAAGTTTTGAAGCGGAAATTTTGGAAAAAATGGAGAGCTTTCTGAATAAAAACACAGAAATAGCGCATTTAATGCCCAAAATTTTGTATCCGAATGGAGAAATTCAGTACCTTTGCAAACTGCTTCCTTCGCCTTTCGATTTGATTTTTCGCCGATTTCTGCCCGAAAAATGGACAAAAAAGCGAACAGAAAAATTTGAAATGCGAAAATCGGGTTATGACAAACTAATGGATGTGCCGTATTTATCGGGAAGTTTTATGTTTTTGCGCGCGGAAGCATTGCGCGAAGTCGGTTTGTTTGATGAGCGATTTTTTATGTATCCGGAGGATATTGATTTAACGCGGCGATTGCACGCAAAACACCGAACAGTTTTTTATCCCGATGCACAAGTTGTTCATAATCACGCGCGAGCATCATACAAAAACACGAAAATGCTTTATATTCACATCGTAAATATGATAAAATATTTCAACAAATGGGGATGGATTTTTGATAAAGAAAGGCGAGAGATGAACACCCCTAAATCCCCTAAAGGGGACTTTTTGGAGAGCGCGAAAAAGCACGGTTTTTGAAATTTAGAAAATTATTAACTTATAAAATAAAAACCTCAGATAATTTGAAAGTCCCCTTTAGGGGATTTAGGGGTGTTTTCTTATGGATTTTAACTTAATACAAATAGCAAGCACATTCATCGTGCTTTTCGCGATTATCGACATTCTCGGGTCGATACCGATTATTTTGGGCGTAAAACAAAGAGAGGAAATCAAGGCTTTTCATACAACCGCAGAGGCTTTGTTTATTATGGTGCTTTTTCTTTTTGCCGGCGAATGGATTTTGGTCTTGTTCAACGTTACCATCGAATCGTTTGCGGTTGCCGGCGCGTTGGTAATTTTTATTTACGCGCTTGAAATGCTGCTCGATATAGAAATTTTTCGCAACAAAGGTCCGAAAGGAAGCGCATCGATTGTTCCGCTGGCATTTCCGTTGGTTGCCGGTCCGGGCGCATTTACGACATTGCTTTCGCTTCGTGCCGAATTTGCGATTGAAAACATACTTGTTGCCTTGTTTTTAAATCTTATTTTTGTGTTTTTCGTGCTGAAATCGACCGATAAAATCGAAAAAATGTTCGGGCAAGGCGGAATTTATATCATTCGTAAATTTTTCGGAATTATTCTTTTGGCAATCGCCGTGAAATTATTTACCGATAATATTGGTTCTTTAATTGTGATTAATTAGGCGGACGACAAGTAACACAAGCCTGTTCACTTAACGAAGGATGATGCAAATTCCGCGCTCCGCGTACTTCTGCCGAAATTTCGTTCAACCAACCTGCTTGTTGAAAAACGGCGGTGTATATTTTTATGAAACGAATGTGTTCCAAATGAACAGGATTTCCATCGGCATCAACCGCATTTGAAATATCAAACTTATTGCTTTGATTTGTTCGGCAATAATCCGTTCCTTGATTATTTTCGGCATATCCCCAAGTGAAAAGCGAATCGGGAACAATCCAATGTTGTGTGTTTTCGCCTATATTGATGTAAGCATCAGGCAAGCGCGTACCGACGAACGTAATACTGTCGGCTGTCGTTTCGCTCCACCACCAATCGGCGGAAAAACGACCGCCCGAACGAGAAATTAATTCGCCCGTATTTCCATTTCCTTGATTGTCGCGCCAAGTGATATTTGCCGTGTCGGAAACGGCGCGAAAATAAGTGAGTTTGTAGTTTCTGATAGTTCTCGGATTTCTAAATTCACTTCCGCGCAATTCGTACCACGTTCCGTTTGGCAAACCGTCGCCGTTTTCATCGGACATTACATACACAATGGCAGGTTCGGGTGCAATTCCGTTTGAAAATATCTCAAAATCGAATTTTCCTGCAATATTCGGCACATCGTGATTGAAACCTGCAACAATAAATCCGCCCCAACCGCCCAAATGAGTATCTGCGGTTGGACGTCCGATAAAATTTCTTTTTTCCCGCTCCGAATTGATGCCTCGCGCGTGCTGTCCGGGCGCGTAAACGTACTCAAAAACGCAAGTAATGTACATCGACAAATCCGCTTCGGGATTGTCAATCGGCGTTGGCGGATTGCAAGCGAGCAATCCGAAAAAAAGGAAAAAAACACCCCTAAATCCCCTAAAGGGAACTTTCAAACTCGCTTTGTTTTTTGAATTTTTGTTCATAATTTTTTGAATTTTATTTGGGCGAATACAATTCGCCCTTTTCGCAGGTTAAAACCTGCGATTATTCATATTTTGCTCTCCGAGCAATTCGTTTTTTCATTTTCGGGCGAAAGCATTTCGCCTTTTACGTTGCACTTCCCAAAAAGTCCCCTTTAGGGGATTTAGGGGTTTATTTACCGTATCGTAACCATTGTCGCTCCAAATCCATATTCGCGAAACGAAGCATCTTGAAAATAATAATCTTTGTATTTTGTTTTCAACTGATTTTCAATTTCTTTTCGTAAAATACCTTCGCCTTTTCCGTGAATGAAAACAATTTTCTGACCTTTTTTCTGCCGATTTTCATTCAACACAGCGTGAAACTTATCCGTTTGATATTGAAGCATATCGACATTGCTCAAGCCGACGGTTGAATCGAGCAGTTCGTTTATGTGCAAATCAATTTCGATAATGTTGTTTTTTTGTGATTGCCTCGGCGGTTTTGGTTTTTGTTCCGATTTTTCTTTGGCGAAAATCGCTTCTTTTATTTCTTTCGGCGAAATTTTCGACAAAATTTGTTTTTCTTTTTCCTCAATCAAATTGACCAACATACTCGGCTCATCGAAATAATCATTTTCCGTAAAACTGTGAAGTTTGTAAAATTTTACTGTATTCAGTTTCAGCGAAATATCGATAACCGATTGCTTTTCATACGATTTCTCTTTTTTGAAAGCGATGATTTGCACTTGCAAATTTTCCCAATCGTTCAAATCCTCTTTCGTAATCGTGAGCAAAAACTCCTGCATATTCGGCTCTATTTGTCCGTTGGAAACGGATTTTTGAGTATTTTTTCTGCCGATTGCAATGTTATAAAACAGAAAATAATTGCTGTCGTTTACCAAATAACACTCGTACGATGTTGTTTGAATCTGTTTAATATCTTTCGGAAAAAAGGCGAGCAAAACCGCCAAATCATCGCCTTCGGGAGTTTCGACAATCAGCTCATTTTCAACTTTTTGTTCAATAAAAATCGGAGTTTCAGGCTGCGGAATTTCCGTTTTTTTTGAGCTGAAATCTCGTTTCGGAGCGTTGGTTGTTTCGCTCACATTCGCGATGACAACCGCTTCGCGAATTAACGCAGGAACTTCAAAACCATCGGCATCCTCCACATAAACCAAACCTTTTTTCTCGTCGATGCGCGTAACTTTTCCACCGCCAACCGAATTTAAAAACCGTACTGTATCGCCTAATTTCATAATTATTTTCGTATTTTTGCAAGCACAAAAGTACAAAAAATTTGAAAACTATTAGCACGCAGATGACGCAGATTTGGCAGATAATCGCAGATTTTTTTGTTTTGCAGATTTAAAAATCTGCGTAAATCTTGATTATCTGCGTCATCTGCGTGCAAAAAAAAAAAAAAATGAATAAAAACAATCCACTATACATCAACGATTTCGATTACGAACTTCCCGATGAGCGAATAGCCAAATTTCCGCTCGCACAACGTGATGCTTCCAAGTTGCTGATTTACAAAAAAATGGAAATCAGCGAGGACACTTTTTTCAATTTAGCAAATCATTTACCCGAAAACAGTTTGTTGGTTTGCAACAACACGCGTGTAATTCAGGCACGGTTGATTTTTCAGAAATTGACAGGTGCAAACATCGAAGTTTTTTGTTTAGAGCCTTCAAATCCTGTGGATTACGCACTTTCACTCGGCGCAACCGAAACTTGTGTGTGGAAATGTATGATTGGGAATTTGAAAAAATGGAAAGGCGAAATGCTGACAAGAACATTCGTTGAAAACGGCGTTTTTATCGAATTGAAAGCCGAATTGCTCGAAAATGAAAACGATGTGCATTTTGTCCGTTTTTCGTGGAATAATCCCGAAAAACATTTTGCCGAAAT
>Ga0136643_10005914_pt1 | contig 17398 bp, 10 predicted proteins | sample TergutLab28metaG_FD_96883 | JGI IMG/M metagenome (GOLD analysis project Ga0136643, IMG submission 96883) | Labiotermes labralis P1 segment gut microbial communities from Petit-Saut dam, French Guiana - Lab288 P1 (version 3) (version 3) | ecosystem: Host-associated > Arthropoda: Insects >... | reverse complement strand
TTTTGGTTTTGTTGGTTTGTTTGTGTTGTGGGGGGTGTGGGGGGGGTGGGGGGGGGGGGGGGGGGGGGGGGGGGGGGGGGGGGGGGGGGGGGGGGGGGGTGATCACCACAAGGTACTTCTGGGCATGGCGATGAAGATGCGGGCATCAAACACCGGTTGCCAGTTTCTAGTAGCCATTTACCGACTGAGCCGTCCCGGCCTATGTAAATGATACAGAATGGATTCCCTGTTAAGGTCCAGAAAAAGCTGTCGAAATTGCTTGTTAGGAGACAGTTTTGTTTTCGATTTAGTGAATGATGCATCACTAACATTGCTAGGCATAGCAGTTGGTTTGGTGGAATATTTTACCGGGGTGCTAATAAGTCCTTAGCCCGACCAGGAAGGAAACAAGCTGCGCCTGTCAAAAGTGTGATGGGCGGAGGAATGGATTGATTTGGCTAGGGTAGAGACAGGTGGTGGACTCTTGTGAATGTGGTAATGAGCCTCCAAGTTCCATAAAATGCGGGGAAAGTAGTTTGTTTCCTTCCTGGTCGGGCTAAGGACTGATCAGCACCCCTGTATTCCTGAAAGATTTTTAATGGGCATTGCCAGATGTCGAAGCTGTTGGACTGTGTTTGTACAAGTGACGCGCCGCAAGAAGCGTGCTTGGTGGAAGGTATAAATATGCCTAGCCTTTCGAACGAAACATAACAGCATTTCTGTGTTCAGAAAGTACCGCACAAGAGATCACGCGAATGTTTGATTTTATGTGTAATAAATAACAGAAACGAAGTTTTGTTGAACGGGGTGTCGCCCCATTTACTTCTTGCTTTTGTCACCTAAACATGCCTCAACAGCCGATGCAAATGTCTTTGTAAATAAACATTTCAATGTTACGGGAACACTGATATAAACAGCGCTGTTTATTGCAGTTTATGAAGGGAATATGTCTTTACTGGAAATCCAACAGCTGTGGAACCAAAGTCACGTGTTTTGTATGCATTCCTCCCAATATGTCTAAAATGTATATTTGCGAATTTATTGCTTGTTTGATATTGGGGGTGAGAGTCGTCTTTAGTACGCAGTGGTATTACCGTTCGGTAAACGGCAGGATGTGGAACAGCAGGTATAGTCGGCCCTTCAGCCTGATTTAGAATGCACATACACATTAATACTAATTTAGTATCGATTGCATTTTGACGAATGGTAAAGTAATGGCACTACAGAAAAGCGTTTGTTTTAAATTAATATTGGGGCGCCTATTTTCTGCAGAATTACAGTGAAGAAGAAAATACGGTGGAATATCATCATGCATGAACCGTCAGCGAATGCTTATAACCGGTGGGAACAATTATTTGGTTAGAAGGTCCAAAATTATTTTCTGAAATGTAGGAATACGTATGTTTCCGAATGAGGGAGGTCAGAATCGTCTTGTAGGGGATACAATAGGTCATTGAGGTAGCAAAGAGAAGGATGGTTACAGGGCAGAGTGTGAGAAAGAGTCATGTGTGAAGTAGGATAGACAAATAACTGAAGAAAGAGACAAGTAGAGGTTAGAATAGAATATAAGGTGCGGTAAACATTTACAAAAGAGAATTCTAGTTGCTACGTATTTGTCAACGTCAAGTTTAATGGAGTTTTGAAGTCTGCTGGGACAGCCAAAATTCGAGGGTTTGACACTTTTTAGAAATGTAAATCACGAGGGGGTGTATAACGTGTTAGTCACGGTAGCGCTTTAAAAAAGTCCAGTAGAACACGTTTATACGGGGGTTACATATGTTAAGTTAAAAGATATGGCGTCAGTCATAAGGACCAATGGGGAGGAAAAATAAAAATTTTGAAGTTTTGGCCTATTACGAGACTGCTAAATTTACAGGGGACCAACCAGACTTGTTAGGCAAATTAGAGTAGGGGGAATTTTGAAACAGGGAAACTAACTTCGCATATTGTAGCGAACGAGACAGAAGTTTTTCGATTGTCGTAGGTGGAGAACGCGCGCGTGCATCGCTCCAGATTAACAGAATAAATTAAGTAATTAGAAAATTATAAGTGTTTCTACGGGGGTACAGTTTTAAAACAAATAATATTAAATTGGACATACTTGGTATTACCAAGTTTCGGACAATATAATTTTATTATTCCTTAAAGGCTAATATGCAGTGAATACGCTAGGTGAGAGAGTGGTCCGTGCTACGTTTATCGTATGCAATAAAAACCTGTACTAAATTAGCGCCCAGTGACTGAAAATAAAAGCACAACAGATTCTCCAGATTATCAATTCAAATTCGTATTAATAGTTCATCTTCACCAAGCCCATCACACTCAACCCACGGTAGTCCCTGAAAATTATGCCTCATGCGAACCGAATGAGCGAGAAAGTTAAGGCGGAAGGTTATATGCTAGTAGTGTTGCCACGGCTCTGGATGGAGGCTTCATACGAAATCGTGGTAAACTGCCCCAGTCAGACGTGCTGGAAGGAATTAGAGTCCCAGACCCTGTGTGTTGTACTGCCTGCGTGGACACTTTGAACGTCACCTTTATCTTCAGGAGGTCGTAACTTGGAAACCACGCTTCAGGAGGCCTATGTTTATGCAGTATGTTTTCTTGTGTTGTGATTTGCAGATTCACCTTCTCGTGGTTTGGCCGTGCATTTTTCGCTCACCGTGTTTGTATATTCTGGCGTATAAATAGCGAATTTATTTGCAGTCTGTGTCATGTACGGTCTTGGGCCACACGAATATGCGAATCGCGGGTTACAATCGTGCTTGATGTATGTATGTAAGTATGTATGTATGTATGTAAATACGTACGTACATACACGCTTTGCTGCATTTAGGTACAAACCAAGGGTGGTCACAACACGGCTTGCGCACATCACATGTGCGGCTCGTGCAAATTGTTCGTAAAAATAATATTCAGGTAGTTTACATCAGGGACGACTCGTCCATAAAGGTAGGTGGGCCGCAGCCCTCCCAGAAAAATTCTAGAAAAATTCAGCTACATGATTAAAGACTTTAGTTAGGAGGTATGTACATTCTTAAAAAGAATATGAATAGCATTGTATTAAATTGCAATACTCGCGGCCGAGTCGGTTAAGAACTGCCGAAAGCGAGCGGGCTGTACCCTGCCCAGACGTTGCGCGTTGGTTCAGGGCAGATAGTCCTAGTGGCGGGAAGACACCGACAGCTAGGTCACGGGCCGAGCTGCAGGCAGTAAAGCTGAGAGTGGGTTTGAAGGACTTCGTATACCTGTTTACATTTTCTAACGTTTGAAACGACGGAATTGTGATAAGCATTTTTACCTAGTTGTTTTCAAAGCCATAAAAGTTGACGTAATTTTAGGAGTTGTAGTTATAAAATGAGCATGAACAAGAGCAGTGTGACCTATTTACAGGACATCAGTTTTTCGTAGTAACCCTCGTCGAGAAGCCTGGGGTTAAAAATTAGTTCTTTTAGCGACTGATCTAGTTATTTCTCAGCCATCATCAAGCAGAATAAAAAATTTAACCCTGCCATATACTACACACAGCCAGTCTCAGTGGCCGCGCGGTCTAAAGCGTAGGTCTGCGGCCGCTCGCCTGCTGAGATCATGGGTTCGAATCCCACCGGGGGCATGGATGTCTGTCTGTTGTGAGTGTTGTGTGTTAGCAGGTAGAGGTCTCTGCGACGAGCTGATCACGCGTCCAGAGGAGTCATACCGACTGTGATGCGTCGCTGTGTGTGATCTAGAAACCTCATGAATGAGGAGGCCATGGCCCGCGTTGTGTCGCAGCGCCACAGAATATATATATACACAACACACAAGTGGCTGAGTGGCTGTGCTGAAGGGGGCGCTCTAATAGGCCTTCTCATTAATCATATAACAATCGTAACCCCAGTTTTACCATAATAAAGTCACACGAGCCGCCACTGTTTTAGGCGCATACCAGACTGACCGTGTCGGATGTTCTAAAAGATTCTCTAAAGAAAGGAGACTCATAACTAAGTGACACTAATATGTTGTTGTTCGATAAACAGAAATAAAGGCGCCATCAAATCAGGGAAGGTTGTTTTGCCTGATTAATGCGTGGCTTTTGTTTAGGTTCGGGTTCCTGATGCTCGTCTAGCTGGCCTTCCCTGTTATAGACCTTTAGATAGACCAATAATCTGTCCAAAGATTCGTACGAAATGTTTGAAACGATGCGCAGTTTCAGGGCTAATTTTTTATCGCAACAGGCCAAAACATCTACACAGAGATAGTCGAAGAAGAAGAGGTGGAGGAGGAAGATGAGGAGCAGGAAAAGGAAATATTGAAGTATCGTGTATCGCCATTAATGTGTTCGTAACGAAATCACTCGATCGGCGTGTAGTAACTACCTAAATAGTAAGGGCTCTTATGCTCTAGTATACGGTTGTAGTTATGTTCTGCGGAATAGGCCGCGCTACAAACACATTTTTAATCTGTATAAACAGTAACGAATGCTGATGGAAGTGATGACACACAGACGTCGCTGAACTTGGCTTGTCTGCCACAGAGCCAATTTCCTGAAATTCCTGTAGCAATTTTCCGACCGCGTTGCTGTATGCTCAGCTGAATTTCCTGCCCGATAATCGCTGACACAATCATCTGCTGTTTGTATGTGATCCATCAGGCAAACTTGCACTGGAGACTAGCCTGAGTACGTTTCTGTGGTACAGACATCAATTCTGGGCTCATTAGTTCTCTATATTTGGAAAGTTGGACCCGTTAAGGAAAAGATCAACCATTTAGCAAGATGGAGCTATTCCCTTTGGGCCGTTATGTTGAAGGCTGGGACCGATGCCATCTTCGAAATCTGTTTTAGTTTGTAACTTGTGGGACGGTGGGAAAAGTCCAGCATGAATAATACCAAATTTGATAAACCACCGCCAGAATCCTATACGATTGTCAAGACGTCAGTCAGCAGTTCCCTGAAATTCAAAAGACTGTGCTTTCCGATCGAGACGTTTCTGACATTACGAAATTTGAGGTTTTCACAGTGAATGCGCTGAAGATTCCAGTTGTCCGGGATATGACGTCGTGTATATTGCTGTATAGTTACCAACGTTTCGGAAGACCCATCCACATCCTTCTTCAGGGCATCTACACAATAGTAGCGAACACCGATAGTTTATATTGTGCAACGTTTTCCGTTTTTATCATCTGTACCCGTAGTTCGCATACATAAGGTGTGTCCAAGTTGTGGTCTGGTAGGATGTATTATGCGACTCGCAGCCACGTTTGTAAATTGCGTACTTTAAATATTACACATTAATTTAAGAGGCTGTACCACTTATTTTCATTGTTACACGTGCAGCCCGCACATCAGGCCACAATAACTGTTTTGGCCCTTTGGACACCCCAGGCATACAAGTATGCTTAGTATTTTGTCCCCTTAAAAAGCCTATTCCTAGAAGCTAGTGAAGTTATGGTTTTAATTTATTGTTAAGCATATCTGCGTAGTGTCTTTGTTTCCAAGATGGCAGGGAGACCAGAAAGACAGCGCGCAGTTTGCTGTAGTTCAGTTTGTATGCAGTTTAGTGGCGCTGTAACGTCCTCTCAGCTAAAATAATTGCCATTTGGCCGCACCGATGCATATTTCATGTTCTGAGATTGCTAAGCTCTCAAGTCTTAAAATACATGTGCGGCCTGGGCCATCCGCCACTGGCAGATGTCACGCCCACGAGACGATTCTGGCCACGTAAATATGCGGCACAGCTACTTCCGATGTCTATCGAATATGTAACGCGGGTGCCCGTGTGAAGTTGTGAGTGATACAGGTGATTCATTGTCATGTATTATGTGACTTGGGTGCGTAACTGAAATATGGTTTCGTTGCAATGGTCACTGTCCAGCAACACCTGCTCGTAACTAAGTATTGGCCTACAATTATGCGTATAGTCTAAGGAATTTCGATCATCGTGCGTAGGCATTGCGTTCTAAACCACGTTATTGAAGGAAAGATAGAGGGAAGGATAGAATTGAAGAGAAGACGAGGAAGAAGACGTGGGCAGCTGTTGGAGGATCTTAAGGAAAGGAGAGAATACGGGAAATTGAAAGCTGAAGCACTAGATCGTACTGTGTGGAGAACTCGCTTTGGAAGAGGCTATGGACCTGTCGTAAGACAGGCTACAGAATGGATGAATTCTTTGCTGTGTGCTTATAATCATATATGTGTATGAACATATGCACGTAAGTTGTATAAATTTAAAGAGTTTATTTGCTTATGTTCGTATATATGAATGAACTACACAGCACCACGTCCCAGAAGACTGCTGTCAGTATTATGGCAGCAGTCTTCTGGGATTTCATATCTCATAAACGTCGTATACACGTTCGGTTTCTGTCGTGACATTGAAAATACCGAGTTGCCTGAGCAGAAAGTGCACAGGCGATACAAGTGTCTGTTACCTTACGGCACTTGTGCGGCACTGCCGTTGGTGTGGTGTATGATAGAGATTATAATGAAACACGACCCGGTGACATGATGGCAAGGCCGGGGTACGGGTAAAGTTGTCGCTATGCACACCATTAAGGCGTATGGTTTAGTGGAAGTTTATCTGCACGTATTTTTTTTTTACCGTGGCATTAGATAGAGATTACAGGTGAGCTTCACGCATCGGCCGCATTACCCCCGAGGAAAGTGTTCCCGGTGCACATTGAATCGAAGAGTGTGTAGGCTCCAGAGGCGTCAGGACGCTTTGAAAGAGAGAGAAAAAAATTTTGTCCCTGCGGTGGGAGAGGGTGGGAATCGGGCCACAGTTTGTCAGTCGTCCAGTCCCTACCATAGTTACTACACCAACAACGTTATCCGGGCTTCCTGACCATCATACTTACTCCATGGTGCAGAGTCCTTCTTGAGAAGCTAACTGGTTTGCAGCTAGTCAAGAAATTCACCGCATTTCACGGAATCCGAAAGTTCATTACCGCACGCACAAGCGTCCGCCACCTGTCTCTATCCTGGGCCAGCCCAATCCAGTCCACATACCCACGTTCCACCTCCTGGAGATCCGTCCTAATATTTTCCACCCATCTACGCCTAGTTCTCCCCATTGGTTCTTTCCCTCCGGTTTCCCCACGAAGACCCTATACACCCCCCTCTCCTCACCCATACGCGCCACATGCCCAGCTCATCTCATTCCTTTCGATTTTATCACCCGCACAATATTGGGTGAGGAGTACAAATCATTTAGCTCCTCGTTATGCATTCTCCTCCATTCCTCCGTTACCTCGTCCCTCCTAGGCCCAAATATTCTCCTCAACACCATGTTCTCATACACCCTCATCTCCCTTTCCTCCCGCAGTGTCAGCGACCAAGTTTCACACCCATATAAAACAACAGGCAGAATTATAGTTCTGTATATCTTAATCTTTGAATTTTTGGACAGCAACCTGGAAGACAAAATATTCTACACCGAATGGTAGCAAGCATCTCCTGACCTCAATCTGCTCTTAATTTCTTCCGCAATAGAATTTTGATTTGTTAAAGTTGTTCCCAAATATTTAAACTCTTCCACACTCTCGAAGGTACTTATTATCAATCCTCACACTATGAATTCGTCCTGCATTCCGATCTCGAAACACGATCATGTACTTAGTTTTATCATACCGATTTGAATTAAAATATGCCGACATGTTAAATTTTACAAGGGACCCATGCAAATACAGGATGTGTCTTACATCCCAGTAATATAGGCCCACCCTTTGGGTCTGCTGTGTCGTATTTCTCATGGTGAGTTCCGCGTACGCCTGCTTTTAGGATGCTTGTATTCTAGTTTTCTTGCTGAGTTTCACGTAGGCCTGCGTTTGGTGTACTTGCGTTGTACTTCTCATACTGACTATTCCGTAGTCTCCGTAATGAGTTCCACGTAGGCCCATCTGTGCCTCCTGAAGGTTTACAAAGTATCCCGCGTGGAAAGATTTAAAGGTACTAGGCTATTGATGTATATCGATTGGGATGGTGTAAGAGTGAAAATGTGTTCTACGCAGTACGGGCCTCGTTCATCGCGATGGGTTTTTTTTTTTTTTTTTTTGCGGATGGGGCGGAGCGACCCATTTTTGCAAAGCGAATGACGCTGCAGATTAAAGCTGTGTCTGTGTTCGTTGCACCGAATGTCATTTATGTCTATATCCGAGTCCTCGAATAGTTGCCTCGTACACCGTGTTCATATATCGGTGTCCATATTATCTGCACCGAAATGTTTAACTATAACGCCTGTTTGCTAAATACGTTTTATGTTTGTGTGTGACACCAGCTATTATTTATGTATATGTAAGTTAAGGGGGCACAGATGCCAGTCCTGGAAATTTTTGTCGTGACACCAAATGGTTTTGGGTCCTCGGTGTGGACCCGCTTCTCCGCACGCTTTCGGCGCCTAGAATAACGGGGCGGCTTCTAGATTTGTGGAAAATTGGTGTTTTCCCTGTGTAAGTGAAACTTATGCTTCATTTTGTATGTGTCCTTCAACCTTATTGACCTTATTGCTGTCTCTAGGCAGAAATTGGAGGTACGCGGTGGCGCATTTGGTTGAATCACTGCGTCACAAGCCGGAAGGTCGCGGGTTCCATTCCCGATGGGAAATTAGGAATTTTTCGTTGACTTAATCCTTCCGGCCGCCCTGTGGCTCTGGGGTCGACTCAGCTTTTAAAAAGCGAGTACCACGGGTTTCTCCTGCGGGGTTATGACGGCCGGTGCTTACAGCCTACAGCCTTACCACCTACATGTGCGGATTATCTTGCAGTTCTGGGCGCCTCAACCTCCTGGAGCCCTACGGGCCTGTCCAGGTCTGTAGAGGGATTGCTTTACCTTTTTATGTAGCTACTGAATCCTGCCCCCAGCCAGGCCCACAGCCTCATATCCTGGTATCCATCCGTAATATTCTTACCCAAGGTTCTTTCTCACAACTTTTGTGCTTAAAATACTCTCATTTCCCATCTCCCCAATCGTTGTATATCGTTCGTTCATCCCATCCTCTACAGAGACGTCATAATTAACTAATTAATTGCTAGTCACGAAACTGCTCATTAGGTAGTTGAAAGGTGGACCACGATTCGTTCGCCCTCGTGTCGACCATATTGAAGAATTTCATCATTGTGCAAGTGGACACCGATTCGAAAAAGACCACGGTCTCTCAGCCAGATGAAGGCCCACGCCTGGTGTCGGTATTGACCTCTGTGAACCCTATAATACAAACAGAATTAACGCTTTTGATATTGGCTTGCCTGCTCTTTATCGCCTGACAGGTTATGCTACACATTTGCCTTGTTATTAGAACAAGTGGAGGTTATGGTGCACAAGGCGACGAAAGAGTGAGGCGGAGAAATGTTTCCCGTCGGTACAGGAATTAAATTGCATATCCTCGTATACGAAAGAAATATGTTTCTTTCGAAGAAGCGTGGCGCTTATTGGCAAGCAGTAGTTTCGGTTCGAAATGTATGCAGAAATTCAATAAGTTTTGTTGAAAATGTTTCAAAATCTAGTTTAATCGTCGTGATGTCACATGATGTTCCGAGTAGTAAGGTAGATGTCTGTGATTATGTCATTTTCAGTTAGGTCCTGCGTAAAAAAAAACAGTCGTACATGAATTTCAAGTGAGATGCCTGATGTTAGGTATTTGCTCAGTAGCTAGCAGGCTGCGAGATTGCAGGTTACCGGCCACAGCGGTTTCAGTAAGACAGGGAATTTCAGAGATTGGTCTGCCGATGTGGCTAAGCTACCGGTAACGCATGCGTCTTCGGGAGGTGTGTCGTTAGCCTGTCTGGAGTTCATCGTGGCTTTCCCCCTTCCCCCCGGGCGAATTCTCAGATAGTATATACGCGTGAAATGTGAAGTCCCTTTCCATGCCGTGACGGCATGTAGGGGGCGTAGGGGTATGGCTCCACTTGTTTTTAACCTCGGCACTAGATGGGAGTGATCAATTTCACGCCCCAGCCGCTTTATCCCCGGGAAGGAGCCTCGGTACCCATAGAATGGGAGGGTGAGTGGGCCACGGAGCGTTCTGGACGGTTTTGGAGAGAAAAATTTTCTTGCCCTTACCGTGATTCAAACCCCGGGTCGTAGCGAGTCGCTATACCGACTGCGCTGTGCCGGTTTCTAGTAAGTTTACATTGGCTAAATTCCTGCCGATCTCTGACCGCGCGGTGTAAGGCGTGAGTCTGCGGCCGCTCGCTTGCTGGAATTGCTGTTTCGAATCCCGCCGGCGGCATGGATATTTGTCTCTTGTGAATTTGTTGTGCTTTCAGGTAGAGGTCTCTGCCACGGGCCTATCACTCTTGTAGAGGAGTCCTGCCGACTGTGGTGTGTTTAACTGAGTGCGATCTGGAAACCTCAGCAATGAGGAGACCTTGGCCCACTAGGGATGTTTAGCCATGGGAAAAAACAAGTGAATTTTCATTAATTCCTTAATTGTGTTTAGTGTCCACTTTCATAGCTTATTAGTTGCTGTTGTAGCCAAAATAGGTATATAGGCGAAGAAGCCTAAGAATCTGTTCATTCTACATACTGCCTTCGGACAGTAGCGTTGGGACAGCACGGAACTGTGCGTCAGTTGTGGGTAAAGTGTGAAGTGCAGCTGCGTTTTGCTTCGCTTTTGTTCGTTGAAATCGGCCGCCATTTGCTACGAGTTTCACCACAACAGATGAACAGACCTGCGGTAAACCGAAACGATCATAATACGAAGCCTCCTCAAAAGAAACTGTCAGATTGTTGAGAAAAATACTACAGTCGCTTTTCATCTTAAGTGCACCTCCTCTATACCTCCACCCCTTCGAGTGCGTTCGTGGCGGCATGCATAGGGACAACCTTACTTTTGTTATACACAGGAGAGGTTTACTATAAGCTCTTAAGTTCGTGAATTTTTCCAGTTTTATGTAATCAAAACATTCGCTGGCATGAAACGCCATACAACGTGAGAGGCGCAACGTTCGCTGACCCGCCATATTTATGATGTAGTTACCTCCAGTGGCATAACGTTACTTCATTACTTACTTACTTACCCCATGGAGCAGAGTCCTTCTTGAGAAGCTAAGAGGTTTTCAGCTGGTCACGAAATTCCCCGCATTTTGTGGAACCCGAACGTTCATTACCGCATTCACAAGTGCCCGCCACCTGTCCATTTCCTGAGTCAGCTCGATCCAATCCATACCCCCACATCCCACTTCTTGAAGATCCATGTTAATATTATCCTCCCATCTAAGCCTGGGTCTCCCAAGTGGTCTCTTTTCCTCAGGTTTCCCCACCAAAACCCTGTACGCGCATCTCCTCTCCCCCATACGCGTTACATGCCCCTCCTGTCTCATTCCTCTCGATTTTATCACCCGAACAATATTGATTTTTAATGTTTGCCATCCCGAAGTGTTTAACACTATAAATATACAATGATGTGTCAGTCAAACACAACAAACTTTATTATGTTTATTATTGTACTAGGGCAACATGTTTCGATCCTTACAGAATCATCTTCAGGCCCTTCTAAGAAAATAGATCCTTACTGAAAATGTTTAAAAATGCGCTGGGGGATCCCAGCCGACTACATTCTTGATAAAACTGTGTATAAAAAGCACATGTCTTTTGTTCTTATTGTACAATCGGGATACCTATTTCTAAAACTTCACCGGTATATATGAAAGAGGTTACACGTATATATTGTTGCTAATTACAAATTATGTATGTAAGCGTTAAAACGTTAAAAAAAACATTCAAACTATGCCGTAATGTTGCGTTTGGTAAGTGATGTCTTCACTGTACTGATGTTATATTCTTGACGAACTTTTAGGCTCTTATTTCCAGTGTTGAGTGGTTGGATTTCTATACTGACAGTGAAGGCGTATGGATGTCATTTCGAAATTTATTGCTCTTGTGCAGCCTGTCAGCATACATGAACGACAAGTTGCACAAGAGCACATCGTTGACATATCACTGTATATTTATATACGAACAATATTGGGTGAGGAGTACAGATCATGAAGCTCATCATTAGCTATCTCCACTCCCCTGTCACCGCGTCTCTCTTAGGCCCAAATATTCTCCTCAACGCCCTGTTCTCAAACACCCTCAGCCTACGTTTCTCCCTCAATTTTAACGACCAAGTTTCACACCCATACAAAAAACAGGAAAAATTATAATTCTCTATATCGTAATCTTTATATTTTTGGATAGCAAACTGGAACATGACGTTTACGTAGAGAAAAAAATATTTGACCCAGTATTAATATATTGGTGAAGCAGGCCCAAACCCAGATGCGATGTCGCTGTGTGGCCCAAAGAATGCACCTTTTCGGTTTACAGAAACCCGTTCCGTCATGTATATACTACAGCCGATATTATATCCCTCGACTGTTCTCTTGCCGTGGGTTTTATGCCTGTGGTTACACTTGTTTGCGCAAGGCAGCTGTTTGATGAGCTGTCGCGCACTGACGGCGCTGGTCTGTGCAGAACAGTCAGGCATATGTAGCGACTACATTACATGGGTTCACCTGTCGTGGGGTTTTAAAACCGCGACGTGGGCTGTAGAAGCATTTGGAACCGACAGTAACGGTTGGTATTGGCGATTGCTGTTTTTAGGTGAGTTCGCAAAATTATGAAGAGCGACTATTAACTTCGTCGTGTCTGTCCGACCGTCAGCATGGAACAACTCGGCTCCAAATGGACGGATTTTCGTGAAATTTGATATTTGAGCATATTGCGAAAGTCTGTCGAGAAAATTCAAGTTTTATTATAATCTGAGAGGCATAACGGTTCCTTTACACGAAGACCAAGTAACATTTTTTATTATGTTTCGCTCAATTCATCTTAGAAGGAGAGCTGTTTCAGACAGAAACTGTAGAGAAAATCAAAATACCCATTTTGTGTTGCATAACTTTATTTCCGAAAATTGTGCCGTTTATGAGATATGTGGGAAAATACTGTAGAACCGGACAGGCCACAGATGACTATATGACACATGCACCTTGCAACCTGGATGACTAGGAATACAGACACACTCTCAGAATATGTAATACGTACATTGATTTTCCACTGCAACTATGGTTGCACGAACGCGCCTCAATTTGACATCCGTACATTGTCTGTCTTGTGTTAGAAAGGAATCTGAAATTAAGAACAAGCAGGTTGCTCTTTTGTTTTCATTTCTGCTCATTACCAAATATTGTTATCCGTGAAATTCAGAATATACTGTAAAAATGACTCTGCAAGATGTAGTGTAGGTAGCCTGTAGTACACACAAAATGAGCGTCGTTTGTGTTGCTGAACGAACAGGTACGTGCAGTCCCAGATATTTGGAACTGTGTAACAATTTGCACAGACAGATTTGCAGCGTATAGCCAACAAGATGCAACGTTTCACAATTTGTTTATTTCTGTAAGACGCTGTACATGTTTCAGACGGGTTTTCCGTCCATCATCAGGAGCTCAAAATTGCACATACAGCGTAAGGTATTTGTCAGACCGATACTGCTACCTGCTGCTAGCCTGGCCAGGCTAACAGCAGGTAGCAGTAACGGTCTGACAAATACCTGACGCAGTATGCAGTTTTGAGCTCCTGATGATGGACGGAGAACCCGTCTGAAACATGTAGAGCTTCTTACAGAAATAAATAAATTGTGAAACGTTGCATCTTGTTGGTAATACGCTGCGAATATATTAGCGAGGCACGGACCTACGAATGTTAAATGCACAGACAGCTCTGTCACTAAGCCCATCAGATGGCAATGGAACAGCGAGGCCCGCTAACACCACTCACATCACATCACATCACTCAGCTACAAGTTTCACCATCCTCATCCAGAGAATGTATATTTTGTGTATTTTATAGCAGTTGGTTCACGATTTTCGTGCCTGCTTTCGTATTCGTACTTCAGCACATGTTGTGTCCTGTGTTGAGACGGATGTGATTGCATTTTGTTCGGCGAATGTGTATGTGCTTCTGTTTAAACTAGTCAGTGTTTGGTTCATGCCGTTCTACAAGTTTGCTTCACTCCTATGTCGTTATTTTAATAGGGCTGTTGATAGAATTTTGTAATCGATTACAGTGAAAGCCATTTCACACATACAGGACTGTGCTTCTATCGTGCGGCAATCGTAATGTGGCGCTACGAATTTAGGTTATATATATATATATTTCACGTTTGAATTACGCAGGAAGGCCGAATTTTATTCATACATACAGGAACATAATTCGACCGTGTCGCCAGTTAACTGCTTAGAAAATGATTTTATAAGCCCACTGCCCGACAGGGCACAGCGCAGTCGGAGCACGATGTTCTGAATTGAAACACGGCGGTCTGAAGACGGCTCGGTGCTACCTGGTGGCCGTCGAAGCCCCTCTTCGCAGATTCGGCTTCTTTCGGCTATGACTCGGACTTTCACGAAGGGTGATACAAGAATGTTTATCGTAAGAAATAAAACTGCAGCTCGGGTGAATTAGCAGTTCGGATTTTTCCGGCCACCACGCGGTCTTTCACGAAGTATACTGCTCTGTTGAGTCACATGTCAGCAACACGACACGTTCTAGCCCGGCGGGGGCACGGTTCTGTATATTAGCCTTAGTTGGTTTCTGGAAGTATTTATTCCGTGTATTAGGCAAACTTGGAAGGTGATTCTTGGACGTAGAGACAAGTCGCTTTAAAGTCATTCCCAGTTGCATAACGCAGGCCCGAACAGAAAAATGGCGCTTTTAGAAGTTAAATGTTTAGGATCATGAAAAAAATATTATAACTAAGAGAATATGAGATAGTAACGTCATTGTATGCTAACACGACATTTTATGGACCTAATTTTCATATGATTGTATTTGCAAATTAGTGAAGTGTTGTGTTAGCTGACTAGACTCAGTGAAATTGCTGGATATTGAGGAATTGTGCAATTATTCATGCTGAGTATTAGGTTAATTCTGGCGGAACTGGTTTTATAGTATAAAGTATGTAGAATGTGGACCGTACAGGGTGGCGCAAGAGTCACTGGACACTCGATGCTTAGCAATAGACAGGCTGTGTCAGGTGCCTTTTCCCTCAGCCTGTATATGCCAAATCGAGATTTGAGGTCAGCACCCTATGTAAGGTTTTGTAACAAGGACGTTTGTACCCTGCAGCCAATCACCAGTTGTGAGTGTTTATTATTGATTTCATTGAAGGTATTTTTCATATCTGTAGGACTCGGAAGACGCACCATGCCTTAGTGATGGTGAGGGATCACTGTAAATTTTAGACAGGTTTTTACCATGATTAATTTTGTTTTGAAAGGTAACGAGCTCTGTTGTCAGTTTTCTCATTAGTTCCACGAGCTTCGTAGTCTCGTTAACAACAGTCGGCATCCGTTTACAGCATGTCGGCCCCAGGATGTGGTTACAGCTTCAATCATGCCAGAGGCTATATAAGTCAAGACGTAACCTTTGCCTGACAGCACATTCTGTATGCAGTTGTCTTCCGTCGGTAGGAAGCAGTGGACGTCCTTTGTATGATAACAGAATGAACATTTATTTAAGGTTAACATTTTTGTGTACGTTTACAGACTTCTAGTTGCCAGATATTGCATAAACCAAATTTACAGCACGATTTGTGTTTGTTTAATGTTTCTGAACTTAATACTTTACGTAGCGTCAAATGAATTTTATTGTGAGTTACAAGGAATGGAGAAGAAACCGCTGTTGCTTATTGTAAGGCATTGTACCTTGTGCGTGTAGAGACGGGATAACATCTAAGTAAGTATAAATGAAATAAGGACCAACTAGAGGCAACAGTAACAATTTATTGATCTTCAAATCAGCTCAACATGTTTCGGGCAGTTCTATGCCCATCCTCAGGAGCACAAGACTGTGTTACAGCATTTGGCATAATGCCCCCAGATTGTTGTCTGTTGGGGGCATTATGCCAAATGCTGTAACACAGTCTTGTACTCCTGAGGATGGGCATAGTATTGCCCTAAACATGTTGAGTTGATTTGAGGATCAATAAATTATTATTGTTGCATCTAGTCGGTCCTCTACTTCATTTATATCGATGATACAGGTCAAACACACATTAAATCTAAACAGGTGTATGCGTTCTTCAGTATAGGGACTTTATCTTCCAGATTACTTACAGGCCCGCTAGGTGCAGCGCCGTCTGTCAGTCTGGACCCCTCCATCTAATGCGAGAGAAGTTAGAATTCGTGCAGTTTTTTGTTACATCCGTCACGCGCCTTCGTGCCATGATTAAGCATTCCTGCTTCGGTGGCATTATCACCGACAGGGCCGGTTGAACACATCTCTGGGCCCAATGCAGACAGAAATTTGGGGGTCTTACCAGTGCGTAGCCCTAAATTGGTAATCACTTTTAGAGTCTGTGTACGTAATGTGTTTGACGCAAAGTACTCCAAGGTTTTGAGGTCCGCATAGATTAAGATAGCCTAGTAACTTCCCACTGTTTCTGCCTTTTGTTTCTGCGTTTGTTTGTATAGTGTGACATACCACACGTTTGCTACTATGTCATGGGTGTATATACGGGCTGGATGGTACTTTCAAATAGGCTGTGATCAGTTCCACATTCTTTGCAGTTCATCACATATGCCAGCCGTTCCAATTTACGTAACCTGTGCTTCTGGAAAATAAAACATCGTTATCTACTTTAAAACTCTCTTGCTGTCGGAGATTCACTCACAGGCAGTTTAATTAATTAGGACCAACATCGTACGATATAATTAAAACGAAACAAAGTGGTTGCAGGTGTTCTTAATGTAGTTACTAGTTTCAACACAACGAGATAGTGTCGTTACGGGAGTTCGGTTGAAGCTATTGCAAAGGTTGTGCGATAGATGGCATCACGAGGCTATGATCGCCAGATGTGTGTTGCTGTGCAACCAGACCTCTTGTCAGCATCGACCAAGACTTCGTATAACAAATAGTTGCAGAACACAACGTTCATTCCGAAAACATTTATCTGTTAAATTAATGTAGTTCCAATTGTTTCATCTGGACGTTTCACGTGACTGTTTATAAGGTGTTAAAGCCGGTATTTGTCATTTTACTAACAAATCCCGGCGTGGTATGGAATGTGTGACTAACGAACATGCTGTAGCTCCGAATGTCTCCTACACCGGTCATAAGATGATCTGCTTTTTGAATACTGATGATTTTCGGAATACATGGTCTGCCCCAAAAGTAATGAGAATTTTTTTTTTTTTGCGGAGCGCAGAAGGGCCAGGAAAGGAAAGTGGTGGTCGAGGCAGGCGAAGGGGGGGGGGGACCTAGGTATACAGTGTGACCTTCCTCAGTTGAGTCCGCACCTTAGTAGCAGTTCGTGCGTTAGCAAAGTGTGTAGTAGTTTTTGTGTCTTGTCACGGGTGAAAATGCAGAGGAGTCTGGAGCAGCGTTACGCGATTAAGTTCTGCGCGAAACTCGGAAAATCTGGTTCCGAAACGTTGCAGTTGTTGAGGACAGCTTATGGGGATG
>Ga0136643_10005908_pt1 | contig 17403 bp, 9 predicted proteins | sample TergutLab28metaG_FD_96883 | JGI IMG/M metagenome (GOLD analysis project Ga0136643, IMG submission 96883) | Labiotermes labralis P1 segment gut microbial communities from Petit-Saut dam, French Guiana - Lab288 P1 (version 3) (version 3) | ecosystem: Host-associated > Arthropoda: Insects >... | reverse complement strand
TTCCTTGCAATGAATCGAAACTGCTGTCCTTAATATACTGCTTACAGTCAGCAAGCCAAATCGGTCTAGACCTTGAGGAAAATGTCTTTCCTTGCAATGAATCGAAACTGCTGTCCTTAATATGCTGCTTACAGTCAGCAAGCCAAATCCACTAATAAAACAACATCGACTGCACTAGTCAAACAATAACAAAAGTACACTAGTAGTTCATTCAGACTCGGTTATAACGTCTTTAGAAAGAGTGTGGTTCTGGTCGAGGAATATAATGTGATGGTTAACAATGAGGAATTAATTGGTAGTACAGGGTATCTGTACTGTACAGTGGGTACCGGGTCTTTCCTGGGGGTAAACAGCGGCCGGTGCGCAAAGCTGACCTCTAACCCCCGTCTGGTGCCGTGGTCAAGAAAGAGTAGAGTTATACCTCTACTTCCCCCACGGGCCGTACGGCTTGTATAGAGCCTCAGTGCCTGTACAAGGGTGCGCTTTACTTACTTTATAGGGTATCTGACGTTATAGACAAGGTGTCGCATGAACCGGTGTCGTTATAACCGGGTTGGACTCTTCTCAGGCTTACATTGGGGATGCATTTGTAGACACATTTGTTCAGGTTCTTGTAGATTTACACTGAATGAGTTTGTGGGTAGAAAATGAATATTTCAATGAAGGCACTGGCTTGTAATTGCAACGTGCGATGTTCCAGGACAACATTCTTGAATGCAATTTATCCATGCCTGTAGCTAAATCGGTTGACTTGCCATGCCGTAAAGAATGCAAGCATTCTGTCGTGTAACTTGCTTTTTTGCATCCACGACGCCTAACAAGCCATACGGCACAAATACGTTTGACGCCATTTTCGTTGAAAGTTGTATCTGGACAGAGATTCAGGTTGAAACATTAATTCGAAAGAAGATTGATATCAATGTTCTGCATTCGCATTCCAAGATAACGTCATAGTTCCTGTGTTTAATTAAGTACCACGCCTTTATTAAATACAGAGGAGTTGAGGTTAACCTCACTCCTGGTTGGATATGCATGGTCACCTTCACGACCTGGCCGTTTTAATACCGGAGATGGACTCCGATTTTCCCTTGGGATGGGAGGCTAAGCGTGTTGCAGCATCGGCTGGACGCGTTGCAGAAAAATATTTCTGCCCCTGCCCCGATTTCCCGGTTGTTCATTCCGTAACCTTATCACTAGACCGATTTATCTTGATTCGCAAGAAATTTCCCCCCAAAAAGCGTAATTTAAGAATCGATCTTCTTCCTGTGAAAAGCTAATTGTCGCGCAGAGGGTTATAGAATAGTTTGCATGTTTTTGAAGCAGCAAATTATGTCACCGTGTTCACCACAGCTTTCACAAAGAAATTAGTGAACTTAAAATGGAAAAGTGAAAATCCAAGGACAATTGATTGAAGCACTCGGCATAGGATGAGACTTGAGGCTGTGTGATGCACTGTACACTGCTAATTGTTGTACTGGAGCAGGTGATAAGGGATATAGAGACATACCGAATGGAAAATTTTTTAACGGAATGAGATAGTGTATAGCGCTAATGTGCAGAAGAGCTGATGATAGTGGGACGATCAGTGAGAGCGACTGAAGAAGTAGTAACAAAGATTAACCTTTTGACGCCTGATGTCAACTATAGTGGTCGTACTGCACCGCTAACCTCTAAAGTTGCGTTTTATATATTTATTCAACAAATATAGGTACTGAATATTTTAAACACGGTATACATTATCTTTTTTTTTTTCCTTCAAAATGCAGTTTGTTTCGTAATTCTAACATATTTGGTTCCTGTAATATTCACATTTTATATACAGAGTGTGCTAAAATTAAAAAAATAATTCCGGCGCCAAAAGGTTAAAGAAGCTGCAGCGAGAACCGGCCTTGTGGTTAAAGAAAACAAAACAATGAACGTGAAAATAAGCAGAAATGTAAAAATTTACAGCAAGATTTGATCATGGACCTACATATATTTGAAGGGGCTCGGAATTTTAGATATTTAGGTACTTTGACACATGCAAGAAGTTGAATAATTGATGAAATAATACCAAGGATTGCTGCAGGTAATAGACGTTTCTATATTCTAGGGCAAATAATTAGGTCTAGAACCATTAGTAAAGCAGTTAAAATTTAGATATATAAAACGATAGTGAAACCACCTGTAGTGTGTGGGAGTGAAACATGGGCTATGGCTGAGTTGGATATGAAGGGACAGGGTACATTAGAGGGGAAAATATTACGAAGGATACAGGGACCAGTGACTGAGTAAGGAGTATGGAGTATAAGAACTAATCAAGAATAGAGGGAGCTATGTATGTCCAGACGTAGTAACAGATATTAAAAAGAAGAAATTGGAATGGACTGGACATGTAGCAAGAATGGATTAGGGAAGGACAATTAGGAAAATATTTAAGAGTAAAATGGAGGGAATTAGAAGAAGGGGAAGACCAAGATGGAGATGGCTGGTAGATGTGGAGAAGGATCAACGGGAGGTGAAAGTTTAAAAATGGCGACAGAAGGCGGTCGTTAGGGAAGAACGGGAGTCCGTAATTAAGGAGGCCAAGGCCCTCAGAGGGCCGTAGGGCGGAGGAGTAAATAAATAAGTTCACAACAGTTCGCCATAGAGAGGGGTGGAATTATACCTCCTTTAATTCTTGACCTTGGCGCTAGATGGAGGTATGTGGTTAGCTTCACGTCCTAACCGCTTTACCCTTCGATTATGGGATACTTAGCCATAGAACAGAAGGCTGCGTGGACCTCAGAGTTGGAACGGACGTTAGGCAGAGTAAATGAATACCTTGCCCGTACTGGTAATGAAACCATAGTTCCTCTGGTTCCTATACTACCTACTCTCGTTGATAGACAGGCTCTGGACGGATTTGAGCGTCGTCAAATAAATCACAGATAGACGTTTGTCTGTACGTGGATAGAGTACGTGTTATTACTGCTCTGTACCTATGCTGGTGGTGCAGTATCGCGCAGCGTTTTCCTGCGAAGTGGATGCTCTTGACGCAGCTGTTAGCACTTGTCTGGCAGAGAGGACAGGTGTATGGACTAACTACTCTCTCGCCTTCCGCAGCATTTTCTTTTCACCTACCTACTTTTTTTTTTAACTCTCAACAGCCCAACATCCGTCCCATCATGTCTGGAAGGGAACCTTGGTCAGTTTCTGACACCATGCTTCATAAGCTACTGCTACATTTCAAATGGCTTGAGAAGGCATTTTTAAAGTGAATGATTTTAGTAACTGCAATATGAGTGAAGGTGAAGTCGTACACGGATTTTAACGAGGCATTTCTTAATTTATGTTGTATGATTATTGCGAGTGTAAGTAAACTGCAGCCTTCTGAAAATAAGTTCATGGAGCTCACAAATATTTAGCGATATTATATTCAGACTTCTTACAACGAATTTTACCTAAGTGGGAAAATGAATGTAGAAATTGCATATCGAAATTCATTTATGCCAATAGACACGAAATCTGCAACGTCTGGATGTTATTACCGAGAGATTACTTGCAAGAAATTTTTTCCTAAAGGGTCGAAAATTGTAGACCGTAGAGGCAAAATAACAGTTACGCCCTTACGTTAATCTGTCTTCCTCCGTACCTATTTTCACGACAGTCATATTTGTTCAGCGACGTGGTATGAATATCATCGGTACCGAACTCTATCCAAAGTAGACGAAAACACGTTTAAAATAGGGGCAAAATTTCATTTAGACCCTCAAGTGTAACCTTCACTGCACCTATTTGTGAAAAATTCACAGTTATTCAACGACATTATGTCGAGATATTCTATGCCGAATTTGAACCAAATCGGCAAAGAACTGTGGGAAGTACGATTAGAAATTCATTTACAGTCCTTACTAAAATCTGTCACGTGGCCGATTTTCACGAAACTCAAGCTTGGCGTACATCTGGATGTAAAGACTGCCATGCCGAATTTCATGAATGTTCAGTGATGGTTTAACTTGTGTAAATACGTCGCAGACAGACGGACGTAGTCTCTATGTAAGGCATTCTTTTCTACTACGTAAAAGGTAAATGCAAAGCAATCCCTTTACAGTCCTGGACAGGCCCCGAGGATTCCAGGGGACTGAGGCACCCAGATTTCAAGAAAATCGACACATGATATTGGTACGGTTGTCAGCCCTACGCACCGGCCGCCTTTACCTCCAGGAACTATTCTTGGTACTCATTTCTGTTAGAGGCTGAGTCAACCCCAGAGCCATAGGATTATGACAATGAAAAATTCCAGAGTGAAACCATTGGGAATCGAACCCGCGACCTTCGGGCTTGTAGCGCAGTGCCTTAACCATGCGCCACCGCTTTCTACTACGTAAGGAACTGCTATTAACTATCAATATAATAATAGTAATAATAATAAATGCCGTTTGAGCCATGAGTTATAATGCGGGGAGAGTTCTTCGAGATGTCTTGGAGACCCACTCAGTATTGGAAGTCAGAAAATATCAATGAAATAAGAGTTTGTTTTATCTGTAGCGTATATAGCGACTCTGTCGGTGGTTTAGACCACATAACAAGCAGCCATTTTTAAGATGGTCAGTGAAAGGTGAAATGGAAATAATGTGGACGGAAACAGCAGCGGTAAAATGGTGAAGGTGTATCTTTGGACGTCACTGAGGCATACAGAGGGAACAGAAGTATGGCTGCACTTATTCTTAATCTCGACACTTTGTGGAGGTGAATGATCGTTTGTACAACCTGGCCGCGGTATTTTCCCCCCTGGCCCTTGGGAAAGAATCCCGGTTCCCATTGAAGAAAGTCTGGCTGGGCCCTAGAGTCGCCTGGACGTTTCGGAGAAAGGACCAAATTACTTGTCGCCCCCGGAATTGAAACTTAGGTTTGTCCAATTCGTGACTTATTTTAAGATTAGTATTCTGGCATTCTCCTGGTAGGACTGAGTAAAGCCGCGAGGTACCTCTGCCAGGATAGGAAACGTCATGGCTAAGATTCGACATCTACACTTACCGCGTTCAATGCGCAGGCGTTGCTGCCCTAGCCAACTTTCTAAGTCCAAACATTAATCATTGACGTTTCTAGAACATTCAATCTGTGCCCTGATAGGTGATACAGGACGCCTGAAAATATGTCTTATTAACAGAGTGTCACACGCTTGTGGATAAGTACCAATGCGGTCCAACAGCAAGCGTATATGGTGTGCGAACCCCACCCTCAACAAAAAACATCAAAGTTCATGAAAGGTCTACATTTCAAAATGATCGAATTGCGTGTTGGCTATAAAGCGATTTTTAAAAACTTCAGCTTAGGGCATAGGATTTAATACTACCCAAACTGCTAAATGCCTAGTTGCTTCATGCGCACAGGCGAAATTAATGTTGCGATTGAATAATCATTCTAGAGAAGCTTGAATTTTGCAACCTGAATTGCAGATTATCTACCGTAACATAACTCTCGATTTAAATTTGAGATCTATAATTATGGATTTATGATATATGATTTCTAAGTGAAAATGAAGACTACATATCCTCCCTACTTGTGGACCTCGCGGCCAAATTTGGTACTGCGATTTGGCGCCCGATGATTATTAGCTTTTATAATCATCAAACAAGGCACTGAACCGTAAACTCGCGCAACGAAACCGTTTTATATTTGTTCTGATTATTGCTCCGTTGTGTCGGTGTGTGGACTATATGACCAAATTTCCTCCCCCCCCCCCCCAAATGTTTTCGTTAAATATAAAGGGAAAATTTTAAAGCAATTTTACCGTTTTTGGGTTTTGTTGGTTTTGTGGGAAAGTATTTTTTAATTTTTCAGTCCTTTTTTTTTTGTTTTTATTTTTTCTCCCTTTTGTGTGTTTGTGGTCTATATGACCAAAATTTCTCCCCCCCCCCCCCCAAATAGTTTCGATGAAATAGAATGGACAATTTGTAAAGCAGTAATACTGTCTTCGGTTTATGTAGCATTGTGGGTAAGTATTTTCTAATATGTCAGTCCGTTTTCTTTGTGGATGTTGTAAATGGGGCGGCCACAGTGCCACTTTGCACATGTTACTCGCGCAAGGAACCTGTACACAATAATATTCATGTCGTTTGCAGGACGCGAGGGTGGCCATGAACAGCGTCTTGAAAGATTTTCTGAAGCAAAGAAACTGAAATTTTCCTACCGTAGTTGGGTGAACAGAAGTAAGAATTCATCAAGTGAGGCAAAAATATATTATTTTATTTTTATTAATATACAGCTGTCGCACAATTTGTCTCACGAGGTGCGGGCCTCTGAAACACTTCTAGCCCTGTTACATACAGTCGAATGAGAAATGATAGGATTACGGGCGGTTCTGTATCAAGATTGAGTCGGATGTGGGGAGCATGAAGTAGCCAATGACTTCGTTTGTCTGAGTTTCTTTAAGTATTTGTATTTACTTATGAAGATAACCACTCCAAGGCCTTATTGACGTTACAGTGTCAAAAATTGGGGTTTCTGTGAGGAGGCGACTAACTGGATGCAGTACCCTTTCTTTAGAATACAGTCAAAGAAATCTGCTAATGTGGAACTTACTGATCTTCACTCTGTATCCAATATAAGTCCTATTATGCTTATCAAATCAAGCAACAGATTGCTGAAAATTGTGAACAAAAGTTTGTCTGGATTCCGGATGGAAGAATGAATTCCAGGACTTCGGGCCTACACGGAAGTATGATATTAAAATATGTTTTAAGAAAACAACACCCGAAGATGTATTGGTCTGGTTTAGGATAGGATCGGTGTAGAATGTTGTGAACAGGGTAATGAACCGGGTAATGCCTTGAGTAACTGAGAGGCTGTTAGCGCGGTGGAGAATCGGCTGCATGAAGGCATTTGTTGCGTTTTAAGCTGTAGGATAACACTAAGATGGTTCTTCAGGAAGTGGTATGTGACAGCATGAACTGGATCGAGCTGGCTCAGGATAGGGACAGGTGGCGGACACTTGTGAATGTGGTAATCGACCTTCCGGTTCCATGAAATGCGGGGAATTTCTTGACTTGCTGAAAACCGGTTAGCTTCTCAAGAAGAACTCTGCTCCATGAAATAAATAAGTATACGCCTAAGACACTTTGAATTCGTTTACTCTCGCGCCCGTATTAAGGATTCAGTTCCCTTGTGCTGATTTGCCAGTCGCCTCCCGACGTGTTTGAAAGTTTGTAAATACACTAGGTCTACCCTTTGAATTTCATCGAGAAGAATAGTGTCAACGTCCCCGGTTCATTGACTCCAATGTGTCATTTCCAGCGCCGGGTTTGTGCATCTCAACACAAAGAAAAGACACTAAATTTGTACTTTGTTTCTGTTGACAAAGGAGCTGAACCGTTCAGTTTGGCCATACAGTGCATTGTACGTCTCTCACTTGGTTCGAATTCAGGGACTGGTTATTGAACCGTAGAGAGGACAGAATAGACACCGTTTGAACAGACGTGCTAGACGACAGGCATTTCTTCAGCGGCAAAAGAAATTCGCTATTGAGGATTCGCATTTGAGATAAAACTTCTCTGATGGGCTTTTACTTTGTCGAAACTTGCACAAATCATCATGTAACCGTGGTCGAAGGTGTCCGCAGATGTAATAACTTTTGCGTGACAATACGTTAGTTGGAAGTGGTGTTTATGTGAATAGATCATCTGAACGGACAAAACCCTAAGACATTCTCTACCAACAAGACAAACAATCAGCTTCTTTGTTGGGGGGGTTGTTTTCGCGTAAATTGACGGTCCCCATTTGTTGATATCTCGTACTCGAAGTGATTACAATTCAGTGCAATAGTTTTGTTTTGCACTTGTGCTTGTATGTCATTTCGCGCTTTCTTATTGTCGAATTTCAGCGTAGGCCTGTGTGTTCAGGTGAAATGACTGATGCTCCAGCTGTTTACTGCTTTCAAAATAACCTTTTCAGTCAAACTAAAAACGCCGGGTCTACACCTACGGCAAATACTGTATGCGAGCGGCAGCGTTGAAGATTACCAAGTGTTGTCGCGATGTTGCCATAACGATAGTGGTCTACCGTACAACGCGAGTGGTGAGTAGTATAAGAAACTCGCCAATTTGGAGTCGCATCCGTTTATCTTTACAGGGTACTTACGAGTTGTTCATATTCTTAACCCTGACAATACTAACACGAACCTCAAACACTGCGCTGGCAGTTCGAACGGAGCAGTAAACGCGCCTCGCCTTGGTTATGAAGCCAGTAATTTAAACCTGTATGATGTAGTTATCACCCTGTTTCTAAGAACCTCGCAGAAAACGTAAATGTACTCTGTTGACAGAAGGTAGAACATTTTAGTGTTAAATAAGGTGACACACATTGTAACCACCAGGCGTTAGAAGGATAATATTCTTATATTAGGGTACTTTTTGAGGGACTGTTGTTTGGTATCCAGGAACACATAGGGGTTTCAGAAATCGATGTCTCAGCACCATATTTACAAACCCGGCTACTGGATCCTCTTGCCCCCCCCCCTCTCCCCAAATTTGCAATTTGCATGGACAATGTAATATTTTGTTCAGATTTTGGATGTGGCAGAGAGAAATTTTTTCCTTTGCGAGGTACAGAATCTCGTTTTCCAGTCGTTTGTATGTGAGTTAAGGCTGTTTGTATTCAACACAACTTCAGATTGTCAGTTGGCAGTTACTGCCTTTGCGTGACGTACTGTACCTGTTGCACGCAACAAGTACATCTTGCATTATTTTATGTGCGATCATAAAAGTCAGGGTTAGACGCATGAGGGGGGCAGAATTTGGACACGGAATGTAAATGAAATAGGGAGAACGGAAGTTAAAGCAGCGACAAATTTCATCAAAGGAATCTAGCTTGCAGTCGGTTTTTTTCTGATTTCGAGGGGGTGCTGATAAGTCCTTAGCCCAAGCAGGAAGGAAAGAAGCTACAGCGACCAAAGTCGGATTTTTTTCAACCCAACTTCCCACGAAGCTCAATACACTTCGTAGCCCGTTGCTCTAACTTTTGCAAGCCACTCAAAAATAATTCAGAAGGTTGTCCATCCAACCAGGTCTCCGCGGCAGCAATGACCTCCGCATCGGACGAAAAATGGCGAACTTTCAAATGTTTTTTTCAGTCCAGGGAGCAAGTGGTAGTCCGACGGGGCCAGATCCGGAGGATAGGGTGGGTGATCAAGACATAGGAAGGCTACGTAGGCCAGTTTCTTCTGGGTTGCAAGTGTCCGGTGAGACGGGGTATTATCGTGCAAGACCCCCTTTGTGAAATTACCGCTTCCTTTTTCCTTCATGTCCTTCAGTTGCGCCAGCAAAGATGAGTAATACTCCGCGTTGATAGTGTGGCCCTTTGGAAGATAATCAATGAAGAGGATGCCGCCTTGATCCCAAACATTCGAGGCGAGAACTTTTCCGGTGGATTTTTTGCAATTGGAAATTTTTGGGGCGTGGTGGGGTGAGACGCTATGCCGTCACTCCATTGTTTGTTGTTTTTTCTCCGGGTCATAGTGATATAACCAGGTTTCGTTCATGTTCACCAATCGCGACAGTAAATCATTAGGATCGCACCGAAAAAATTCCAAAAGTTGCTCAGACGACTGGCAACGTTGACGTTTTTGATCCGCGTTCAGGCATTTCGGGACCCACTTCGCGGAGAGCTTCCGCATGTCCAAATCTTCATGAATGATGGACCCAACCCGCTCACATGAGATGCCCAGTTGCTCAGCTATTGATTTAGCTGAAATTTGGCAGTCTTCAAAGATTAGCTCGTGAATTTGATCAATAATCTCCGTGGTTGTCACTGTTTTGGGTTGTCCAGGACAAGGCGCATCACAGGTGGAAAAATCACCAGGTTTAAACTGTGCCACCCAGTTTTTGACGGTGGTGCATGTTCCCCTAATGTTTCTGTCAGAATGGCGTGACTTTCCTTCGGCGCCTTGCCTTGCGGGAAAAACACTTGATGACAGCACACGACTCCATGTTGTTGAAATCGCGCGCGTCGCCTAACATGCTTCCTTTCACCCTCTGTAAAAGAAAAGACTTGCAATTCGGCACATTTCCAACGACACTATCGATTTCGTCTTACGACATGGGAATAGGTCGGGCTAAGGACTTATCAGCACTCCCTCGTAGAACTTGCCTGCTTCATGGACAATGATTGGCTGTGAATATAATGAACTGGCCGCACGAGCGCGCACTCACACACACGTACAGAATTATTTTATTTAAGGACGCTGTGGGCTTTTAGGTTTATGTGTCGTCTGTGGGCGAAATGTGACAAATGATATGGAGCACTGGCGGCGTGACACTGACTGCGGAAAGTCGAGGTGCACGAAGAGACTCCTCTCCCAGTGTTACTTCGAGCACCACAAGTCCTACATGGCCAGTCCTCAGATCGAAGCCCGTCCTGCACAATGACAGCGACACAGAGCGTGACCGGTGACATATAGGCGCTAACCCCCCAGCTATAATTGTGTTATTACTGACATTCTGTACTAAAATATTAATACTTTTATTGATTCACAGCCTTTGAAGAAATTAATTAAATTCATGCATTTTGTACAAAGTTTGAAGCAGTATTATCACTTAATGTAATAAGCTTGGAAATATTATCCGATTTTATAAAATTATCACCAATTTTTTTTTTTGGAGGAACAGGTTACAAACTGGGAACGAAACAAAAGGTATTCCTTGGAAATGTAAAAATTGAAAATTAAAATGCTTTGATTGAAATTTATTTATTTATTTATTCTGCAGTTGGTTGATCGCAGAGTTGGCGTGTCTCTTGTTGCAAAAATGAACAAAGCCACTAAGGCTGACTTTGGAACTGTGTCCTGATAGGAATATAGGCTATCCTGACAATCCGTCGAAGTAGACTCTGAAACTGTGTCATAGTAAGAATTCAGATCATTTATTTACACACCTTTGCTCTCCAGATAAAAATGGAATATGGCTCCGAAGTTTTTGGGACGATGAAGACAAGGTGATATTCACGCTACGAAGGGAAGCGGTCTGTGGGAACGCACTACTGCAATTGATTGAAGCCTGAAGGAAATCTTATGTTACTGAGTGTAATATTAGGCACACAATTATTTTTCAAATCATGTTATGTTTTTTTCTTATGCGTATTGGACCGTACATCATCTTTATAATTGAAATAATAAAGCAAGTGTCATCTACTTGGTCTACCTTTATTCAAATATGTTATTTTATTTTTTCTTACGTATTTGTAGTGTAAGAATAAGATGCGTGCCCTAACCTTGTTAAGCGCTGTGGTAATTATACGAATCGGAATGAAAGACTACTGAATTGTTTGTCCCGCATCGATGTTTTCCCTCCAGAGAATCTCAAATCTCAAACCCTTGTACAGTCATTTCACTTCCTCTGTTTCTAAAACTGTAATTAGATAATTGAAGCTTCAAATTATGGAGCAGTCCGAAACCCGATATAATATTTTCGAAAATTAAGGTTAATATTTCATTTTCAACCGTGATGAGGCGAGATATCTGATATCTCAATTAGAATAGTGGCTCTTAACGAGCTGGACAACTGGGATTCAATTCCTGTCTCGGCTAAGAGATAACTCAAGTAACTGTAGGGCTCAGTCGCCTGTTGCGCAGTAGGAATAGCGGATTTCTCCCTGGTACCGGAAGTACAGCTGACGGCTTACCTTCCTTCATCTTGCGCTGACGTTAAGACACGGAACTAGAGTTCCACGTCCCAAAGATCTTTGTCGTGTGTACGTGGACATTTATTAATGTCTACATTTATTAATGTCTACATTTATTAATGTCTACATTTACGCCCTTGACCCAATAACTTATAGGTTTTCCAACCAAAATCCTTTATACATTTTCTCAGCTGGTTTCTCGGCTATGCACAGCACTGGATAGCTCAGTCGATGTAGTGTCTGTGCAAACTGCTCGGCTGTCCCGTATTCGAATCCCGACAGAAGTAAGAGTTTTTTTTCTTTTTCCGAAACGTCCAGCCCGTATGTAGGGTCCATCCAACCCCAATCAGTGGGAACCGGGGTTGTCTCCTGGAAGTAAAGCGGCCGGGGCGCACAGTTGAACTGTGACCTCCGTCTACTGTCGAGGTTAAGAATGTGTTAAGCTGTAAGTCTCCTGTACGTCCCACTGGCGTGGACAGTGAAAATATTTACCCTTACTGGTTAGGATATATGATGATAAGGATGTAATGATTCGGATGTGTTTCACTGTTGTTCTTAAATAAATGGAGCCTTCTGGCACCAGGAGTCTGAAACCTGGGCGATAGTTTTATTTAAAACAGCTTACATATTCTTAAAAGTTGCAGCAGCAGCAGCAGCAGCTCATGGACGGTGTATGGCATTCCTACGTAATGACTGTCGATACACACGTGTATCTATTGACCGCCATCTGCATCAGTGTTCCCTACATTTTAAAACCTAAGACGCACGACACGTAACATAAAGCCGAGAAATATTCCTGAAGGCAGCGATTTCCACCTTTTAAGCGCTCTGCCTCTGCTTATCTTAAATGACTTGACAACCGCAAAACTGGCCACTAACATGACGGGAATTTGAATCCTGATGAGCACGGTTTGACGGTTTACAGTTTGCGTGTGTTTCGGACATGTCAGATCTTGGCTCCAGCTTTTGTCTGGACCCCGCTGCCCCGAATCGAAGCACAATTCCTCGGCCGTTCAGCTCGTATCTTGGTCACTATACAAATTTATACAAATAGCGACTAGCTACAGGCTGGGCGGTCAGGGATCGAATCCCGTTAGGGGCGAGATTTTCCGCACCCGTCTAGACCGGCCCTGGGACCCACTCAGCTTCCTAAGCGGTGGGTACCGCTTCTTTCCCGGGGAAAAAGCAGTTGGGGCGTGACATTGACCACCCATCCCATCTAGCGTCGAGGTTAAAGAAAGAGTGGAGCTGTATCTCTGCTCCACCTACGGGCCTTCGCGACGTGTTATATGGTGAAATTTATCTTTAGCTCTACGATTTAATAGTTACGGAGCTGAATCATGAAGGCAGACAGACAGACAGTAAGACAGGCAGACAGACTTATACCCTTTATATTGTTGCCCATCAAAATGAGCCTGATCGGACATGGAACTGGCAGGTTTCCGTGGAGCCTTTCGTCTTTCATCTCGGGACTGTGCGGGTTCAGCGACTAGCACAGTATCGAGCGGTTTCATCGCTCCGATAAAAACTTTGCCTGGAGTAATCTCTGGTCTTTTTTATTTTCCTGTTCGCTATACCATGGAATTATTAAATGAATTGATGTTTCTTGCCCTTTATATTAAAGCGCATTAAATTGTCTTCTCCGCGCCAACTTTGTTAGAATATATCGATTGCTCCTTTCGAAAGAAGGATAGATAGACTAGCTTTAGCCGCATGGATATCATGCCTTCAGGAGTCTTCGTCCAAAACGACCTCCAACTGACAGACAGTCCTACGCTTCAAATGAGGCATCTGACATCTCCACCACGAGATTTATATTCACCACATGAACAGTGATCACACGAGATAAAACGTTTAACATCGATTATTGCTTTTACACAAAAAGACCTGGTATCAAAAATATTATCGATAAATTACATCTATACAGCGTCTGTAATTTTTTTCTTAGAAATGTCTTGTAGGTCTAAGACGCAGGAAATATGAATCTGGCTTACAGCCGTTGCGCCCTAGGTTTGAATCCCTGAGATATCACGCACATTGAACCTTGAAATTGCGATCAGTAAAATAAGAAGAGGTATAAAGATCAGACTAGAAGGCAGTGGATAGACAGGCACCTCATCAGGTTTGTTGGCAGCCCTTTGGAATTCAATCGCAAAGACAGGAATGTTACTCTTAAGCATCTCACACAATGTCAAGCACAATCAGTGGCAAACAAACTGCCATCATGATGTCAGGATATATATTTTTAAGCGTGATTAACGAGTTCTGTCTTCATTTGTGTCCCATGTTTTTAACTGCAGGACATAAACCTTCATGTAGCAAAGCGGGTAAGTGACTTATATTTTTAAAGTACGTTAAATATTAATAACATTTCTAAGAACAATTAAAAGCTCTACTAGTTCAGATCGACCATCTTAACAGTTTAAAGCCTAATTGTGATTGTATGTACCACTTGCTGTAATGATAAGAAAATATACATTTTGTCATTTATGTCTCACATCACAATCCACACTGATTACTCACAGTTCCACAAACAGCAGTGGCTGATGTCGGTAGTGGAGACGAAATGTGTTCTCTGTGAATTAAGATCTGAGTGTTTTATTTGTCTACAGTTTAAGTAAACTTGTATTAAATGTAGTGTCTCTCATTACTTCCCCATGCTGCCTGCACTTTCTGTTTCTTTTTTAATTAAAAATTTAAGTCATGTGAGGGCTCAGAAGAATGCATATATTGTGTGACGACTCAAAATACATCGAGTACAAAATAAAATACATGAGCACGGAATTGTGCCGGCCATGCGGATAGAATGGCAGATGAAAAGAATACCAAGACAGACTGTACAGTTCAGAACGAAAGGACTTGTGTACCTAGGAAGACCTTGGAGAAGATGAAATAAGAATGTGAAATAGAAGAGTCTCCATTCCTTATAGCTTCATTTTGCGAATTAAACAAAATATTCGTACCCAGTACCGGAAAGCCGTAGTCTGTACAGAAATTTGCTAGGTGCTGGGAGGTCCGGAGTTCAGACCCCGGTGTAGAGCCTGATTTTCCGTGCCCGTCCAGAACGGCCCCGAGGCTAATCCAGCCTGTATCAGGTCTTTCCTAGGGCTAAAGTGGCGGGGCGTGATGCTGACCACCTGCCAACTTTACAGCGCAGAGATTGCAGATGGATTGCAGCCATACATCCGCCTCCCCTCTGTACCTGCATAGGTATGTCATGTGGAGACCTTTGCTTTTATTCGTACCCTGTACTGACCGAGCACATCGTCGCAGCCCTGATGGCGTTTGGCAGTTTTTTTTATATATATTTTTACTGGGTACGCCCGGTGCTTTGCCGCTAAGCTAGCCTGCACGAACAGAATTACGTTGCAACCTTCACTGAACAATGTCAGACAGAAGTGATTCGCAAGCTGAATGTTGGTCGTTACGCCCCAGTAGTATAGTATACTATAGCATGGCATTGGACACTTTTAAGACAAAAATTAACCTACATTATATTTAATGTATCAGTTTGTGCCTCACAGAGAACTCATTGTGCTACCATTAGAAAGACGAATCAGTGAATGCTGTATAGGAGAACAATGGCTGTTAGTTATAAGGACCATAAAGAACAAGTGCACTATGTCGATAAGGTGCAGAGATTATGTGTTGTCAAGTTGGTGGTACATGTAGTGACCTCTGGGCTTTGAATGGTTAGCGTGAACTGCCACTTTTGGTCGCAGATTTGGTTGAAGTAGTATCTGGCGGAAATGTGGACTCCGTCATTAATGTGGTCGGGAATATGCTACAGAGAGCGAGCGAGAGAGAGGGAGGATCAGTACATAAATCATTTCCACCCTCCTTGACATTTCCCGTGGGCGGATTAAAATGTTAAACAAAGAAAACATGAATGTTGAATTATTGTAATTTATTCCAAATTCAAGCGTTGAACGTATTCACGTTTTAATGAGCTGAAAGAGCAGAAACTGATGGTTGAATGTCTTTGTTATTAGGAGAAGCGATAAAATGATTATGCGACTTGTTTCAAATCCTGCGCTGACTTTCCCACTGCATTCAACGTAAAATTACACGTGGATGAGTGATGCAAAATGAGAGCTTGACTGGTTTCTGTCTGTAAAAAAAGGAACAAGTTACGTAACAGTCATTCTGTTCCTCTTACATTAAGTTGACTGTAACAAATTATGAAATTGTGTCCCTTCCTGCTGGGAGAAGCCGGGAATGTAAGTCTCTTGGTTAAGTAAAAATGTCACGTAGACGTGTTCACACAGCCGCATTCTCGGTGCGTCCAGACACATTCTGAAGGAAAGCTAAGTCTTTCGGCCTAAGAAATGCCTTATCTCGTAAATGTTTGCTGAGTAACGAAATATAGGAGAGGATCTGATGTTTATTGGACCGCGCATCATTGTGGTAGTTGAAGAATAAAAACCAACTAGATGTCACTTGTTATATTTACTTTACTTCTTAGATATTCAACATGTTTCGAGCATTAATATGTCCATCTTCAGGAGTTTGCGACTGTGTTGTTGAACTACCACATTGACTCTATTGTTCTTGGATTGTTGTGTGTTGGAGTTAGGGTGCGGTTTGGCTAGGGTGGTATCCGGGCTGCCGGCTGAAGCTTCAGCCGGCAGCCCGGATACCAACCTAGCATTCAGCCAGCAGCCCAGATACCACCCTAGCCTTCAGCCGGCAGCCCGGATACCACCCTAGCCGAACCGCAACCTAACTCCAACACACAGCAATCCAAGAACAGTACAGCCAATGTGGTAGTTCAACAGCATAGTCGCAAACTCCTGAAGTTGGACATATTAATGCTCGAAACATGTTGAGTATCTAAGAAGTAAAGTAAATGTAACAAGTGACGTCTAGTTGGTTTTATTCTTCAACTATAGGAGAGGATTTTTCCTGCATTTGTTAACGTTTTAAATACAGGCTTAACAAACAGAAAGAAAGTTACGCCTAATATAAAAATAACCGGTCATTGTGCACGAGGTGTGACGTTAAACCTTTGTACGTGTTGTACGCGCGGCTTTTCCTTGCTTCTTAGACATATGGGATATTTTGCAAGTCGAGTGAGCAAGGGGTGCATAGCGGGGCGTCAGTGGGTTGGCCAAACACTGCGATGGTCCTCAATTAGGAAACTGTTGTTTTATTAATGATTTGGTAATATGTAGTGACGTTTTTGTAGATGTTCTGAGAGTCGCGAATTGTGTCTTATGGAAAAGTTGTGCTTGCTTACTTATTTACTTACTTACTTACCTACTCCATGGTGCAGAGTCCTTCTTGAGAAGCTAACTGGTTTGCAGCTAATCAAGAAATTCCCCGCATTTCACGGAACCCGAAGGTTCATTACCGCACTCACAAGCGACCGCCACATGTCTCAATCCTGGGCCAGCCCAATCCAGTCCATAAACCCACATCCCACCTCCTGGAGATCCGTCTTAATATTATCCACCCATCTACGCCTAGGTCAACCCAGTGGCTTCTTTCCCTCCGGCTTCCTCACCAAGACCCTATACACCCCTCTCCTCCCCCATACGCGCCACATGCCCAGCCCATCTCATTCTTCTCGATTTTATCACCCGCACAATACTGTGTGAGGAGTACAAATCATTTAGCTCCTCGTTATGCAATCTCCTCCAGTCCCCCGTTACCTCGTCCCTCCTAGGTCCAAATATTCTCCTCAACACCATGTTCTCAAACACCCTCAGCTTCCTTTCCTCCCGCAATGTCAGCGACCAAGTTTCACACCCATACAAAACAACA
>Ga0136643_10005907_pt1 | contig 17404 bp, 4 predicted proteins | sample TergutLab28metaG_FD_96883 | JGI IMG/M metagenome (GOLD analysis project Ga0136643, IMG submission 96883) | Labiotermes labralis P1 segment gut microbial communities from Petit-Saut dam, French Guiana - Lab288 P1 (version 3) (version 3) | ecosystem: Host-associated > Arthropoda: Insects >... | reverse complement strand
GATATAATTTTCCGTAATTGAGTAATCAATGTAAGTAATCAAAACTGCATTTATTACAGGTTGTTTTGGTGTTAACATAATTCTTTTATATTGAAAATAAACAAAGTTACAATTATTTGAAAAGCATGCGTTCTTTTTGCGCCACACGGTATATGTAAAACAGGTTTGCTGACAGCTTGGGTGCAGGATCAGGACATTCCATCCTGATCCTGCACCCAAGCTGTCAGCAAACCTGTGTGACATATACCATTGCTGTGTGTCCAGTGAAAAACTCCTGATGATAGACGGAGGAACTGTCCGAAACACATAGAGTTTTATTCCAAAAATAAATTTGAGAAATTAGTGCATCTGGTTGGTTTTATTATAAGAATTTATCATGATGCACGGTCACCTGAACGTCAAACAGAGAACATGCTGAATTCTATGGGTAATTTACTGGCTTAGTTTTTTAATGTATACTGTAGCTTGTTCAATAATCTTCATTTGTTTTCTGTGTTAATTCCTGTTGAACATTATTAACTTCAAGGAGCAGAGTCCTCCCTGACAAGTAAACAGCCCCTCAGCTACTGAAGAAATTCACCTCCTTGTTTGCACCCTGAGAGAACATTACTGTGTTCTCAGGAACCCACCACTAGTCCTATCCTGGTCCATTTGAATCTGCTCTATACACCACACCCCGTTTCTTTAAGATCACTTTCAATATCAGCACCACGTCTAAGCTGAGATGTTCCAGGTGGCATCTACTATGTCAGTATAGTGTAACGCTAACTTACAGAATATCCTTACGACAAGCTATAAAAAAACAAACAAAATTATAATTTTGTGCTGTTTGCAACTTTCTTGAATTATTGTTTGAAATAAACTTGTCAGTAAGTGCCAGATTTAAAATATTAATTATCTCCAGCGTGAAGACTTTTTCAAGTGCCATGTGTATGCTTTCTATGCAGCAGATTATAAATGGATCCTGGACAGTTAGTGATGGTACAGTTACACACTAGAGGTAGTGTAAATAATGACTGTTAAATATAACTGTACTGATCCACAACATTTAACTATTGTCACAAAAATACAGTAATCGTAACATCATGGGCTGTGAATGATACAAATGACTACAGATACACACCACAACAGCAGATCACAAATCAAATTCTATACCTTAATTACTATGTACTTGAACAGTCAACACAACTTACACAACTAACTTGTGTTGACTGTTCATTTACATAATAATTATTTGATAGCACAATGGGATGTCTAACCTCAAAATTGTGTAGCTTTGAATACTGTTAAAATTGTGTTTTTGGGTGATGGTATTACATTGTTGATGGGCTGGCATGCCAATGTTTCTGAGAAAGTAACATTTCTCATCTTCAGGGACAAGTGGCCAGCCATGTACCTAGCTACAGTACAAGGAATGAGGGTTTTATGAGTATGTACCCATTCATGTATTTAAAACATGTGTAGGCACTCCTTATAAAGTACTGAACATCTTATGTAGAGGTTATGTCTGTGGTCTAGTTTGACACTTTTAAAAATTAGGTACAGGTGATTTACAAAAAAAAAAAAAAAGTTGTCTGGCAGTGCCAGTTTTCAGCCATAATGACCAATACATTTGTGTCCTTTGCTTAAGACCATAAATGGACATTTTCATGTAGGCATAATCATGAACCATCAATCAGATTTTATGCATGAAGCTGCAAGTAAACTTAGTAAATTGCAAAGAATACAATTGGGGAATTTTTTAATGCTATGTAACAAAAATACACCCTTGCTGATATTGCTGTAACTTAAGTCCCTCATCAGAACAGTGTGTAGTGGGTGAAAAACTGTTGCAGACAATGAATATGTATGTTGCAAGATCCATTGCCCTAAAGGTGCAGGGCTGTTGAGGTGTGTGACATGCTGGAAAACTAGCTTAACATAAAAACATTGTTTAACACTGAAATGTAAATATCAACACACTACACAGATTAAATTAGTGAAGAACACTAATGGTTAAATATGTAAAATATCAATTCTGTGTCATATTTTTCCATCAGAAGGGAACTATATCCATGCTTAGGAAATGGAAGCAAAAGGTTGATAGAGTGTTCCTGCTTATAGTGTTCACCCATATACAGAATTTACTTTTGTATGGTTGCAGTTTCACTCTCATATCAGTAACATAATTATGTGTCTTACGTGAATCATGAATGGTTGGTTTCTGGCGCCACCAGATATCATGTGTGTGTGTGTGTGTGTGTCAAAACTTCCTGACCTCTGCCCACCCAATGCAAGGGCCAATTCTATCAACCTTGGTGATAGGATGTTGATCGGCAGAGGCGACCTAAATCACACTGTTTCCAGTGCAACATGGTGGGCTGGTATTCACATTTCTTGAGTTTTATCTTAGAGGTGATAGTTCCAATCCACTCACTGGTCTGAATGGGTATGAAGTTAAAAACCCCAGAGTCCGGTGTTTTACTCCAAAATCAATGGGCTCCCACATTTACTTCACGTATTATTTCTGAGTTTTAAGTTTCACACTTGCTACCAAACGACAGCTGCTACCATCCAAATGACTGTTGTCACAACAACAGACAGGATTCACAGTATCGTAACTCAGACATCATAATATTTTATTCTCTCTATCAGATTATTATCATCTCTTGATAGTTTTACAGTTTGCAACCAATGGGTGTGAACGGGGTGAACTCCAGAGCTGTACATGGCAGAGAGTATAATTATAATTCCCCTGCTAGGAACTAAAATCTGCTGACCCACATCTAAGCCATTACTTTACTGACTGAGCTATTATATTAATCTTATTTCTGATAAGTTGAAATATGCAGTATTATTGATAGCGACTGATGTATGATTTTATGGTGCAATTTATGATGTAAAGCAAACACAGTTGCCCACTTCTGTGTATGTGATCTGCAGACAAACACTATAAGCAGGCTTCACTACAGTTCATGCTGTAAGTGGTGAACGACATCAAATTACAACACACACAGAAGTCACTTACTTAAAATCCTGGACCACGAACAGACACCGGCCTGGATCTAATTTCTAAAGAAATGATATAATGATGGGTCTTGGATGTAGAATTCAGCTTGAAAACTTACAAGTATCTTCTGCATGTGAAAATGCAAAATGAAAAGTGTATATAAAATGGATGGAGGGGGAGAATTTCAAGGAGGGTATGGAAATTCAGAAGCAGTCAACAGTGACGATTGCTGTTGTGTGGTGAAAGCGTGTAGTCTGTCACATACCATATATGGTGATACCATGTAGACTGGCACATACCATATATGGTGATACCATGTAGACTGGCACATACCATATATGGTGATACCATGTAGACTGGCACATACCATATATGGTGATACCATGTAGACTGGCACATACCATATATGGTGGCACCATATGGACTGGCACATACCATATATGGTGATACCATGTAGACTGGCACATACCATATATGGTGGCACCATGTAGACTGGCACATACCATGTAGACTGGCACACACCATATATGGTGGCACCATGTAGACTGGCACATACCATATATGGTGACGCCATGTAGACTGGCACATACCATATATGGTGGCACCATGTAGACTGGCACATACCATATATGGTGATACCATGTAGATTGGCACATACCATATATGGTGGCACCATGTAGACTGGCACATACCGTATATGGTGGCACCATATGGACTGGCACATACCATATATGGTGACGCCATGTAGACTGGCACATACCATATATGGTGGCACCATCTAGACTGGCACATACCATATATGGTGACACCAGGTAGACTGTCACATACCATATATGGTGATACCATGTAGACTGGCACATACCATATATGGTGACACCATGTAGACTGGCACATACCATATATGGTGACACCATGTAGACTGTCACATACCATATATGGTGACACTAATGTACCATATAACAGCAATCTTCATAGTAAATGCCTTGAGGTTGCCAAAGCTCACTTAACCAGCGCCACTTAGTGTAGACTCCAATTTCACCCAAATCCATTCAGTACTTTCAGAGCTACAATATGAACGTAGCATTCCCGTGATGCAGTAAATGCGCGACGTCTGCTGTACAAATTGATACAAAAGGTCTGTGCTATTGCAGCTTCTGTGCTACAGGACAAGGACAGTTGCAGCTTTGTTGTGAATGAAATTAATTAACAAGACATTATTTCAAAAGTCAAGCATATTGATTCATTTGACAACATTCAGGTTAGTGTCAATAAATATTTCCATATTTCAACATGTGATACAAGTCTGAAGACAACTTATGATAACAATTTTTTTTATAACTGTACTACCTTAAACTATTTAATAATAATAATAATAATAACAGTCTAACATTAGATTAATACTGGTATGTTCCCATCTGCAAGCTCTTGAAAAGACCTAAGTGTTTTCCCACACACACCAACAGAGATTTCAAAATCTGAAGGGTCCTGACAGTGATGTGTTAAAGAGATCTGAAACTCAGATAACAAAATTGAAATATATTGTAAACAATGACCTTAAAAATTTATTGCAGTGCTATCTCTCTCTGCTAATGTATGTCATATGTTAACATCAAGGACTCTAATGAAAAACAATGTAAATAAAAAAAAATCTAACACTACCCCAGGCCACATTTTACAATTGGAATAACACCAGTGACACAGCCACAACAAATGAACTAGTAGGCCACGTGTTTCACACTCCTGGTACATTATATCTAGGACTGCTTATCTTCTGGATACAGTGCTTTACAAACTGAATCTTACATCACCCTCTTTGTGAAACAGTAAGTCTCCTTGTGTATTCTGGGAACACTATGTGGTAACCAAACCCAGAAGCTAACTAGTCGTAAAACATAATGGAATATGGTAAACCTTTTCATTTACTTTTCATATCCAGCCTCAACCCTACCACCTACAAATTAATTGCAAAAAAAAAGACAGAGAATATACATTTTGATATGGGAAATTATGTAGCTACTGCCATCTGTTTTTCTTATATGCAAACTAGAACACATAATGAAGACTTTCATTGTAGCACCATGCATTTGACTTGAATTCACTCTTTATTTCACCAACACATGCACTTGTAAATCAGATACAAGAAGCCAGTACAAGGAAGAACAAGCAACAAGAAATCCAACCCCATCACACGTAAATATGACATGCTGCCAACATACATCAAAACAACTATAGACTAAAAGCAACTTTATTAGGTACGAACTTGCTCCCTGATGATGGTTTTATACAAAAAACCGAAACATGTTGGAATTTTAATATCATAATGTTTTATCTTTTAAAGTTTTAATGTGTTAAAATTAATATTGATCGATTTACAAGTGCATGTGTTGGTGAAATAAAGAGTGGACATAATGAAGAATTTAACACAGGCTGCAGTCATAATGTGGTGATGTATTTGCAAGTTGCTGTCAGAAGTCTTATATGATTGACCCTGTGTCAATAAATTATGATGTACCAACAACCATTCTGATAGGGGTATGAAGGGAATTAGCCACTGTTATGTTGTGTTCAGAGGAACACAAGACCACATCTGCCATGCAGTGGAACCTGTGAATGCATGGCCTGACTAATTACGCCATAACATTTTGTCTTGGGAAACAATTTCCATTATATTTAAGCTGTGTCAGCGTTGAATATGGGTGTGTACATGGACAGTCACTGTCTGTTTAGTCCCCCCACCCCAAAGTTTCTTTTTGGCAAAGTTTTTCCAAGCACTATAAGCACCTCCATGTAGTACAGTCCTTGAGAAACAGTTCCTCAGCTAGTCTTACATAATTCCATGCATTTTATGGTACCACAGGACACATTTCAAAGGATGCTGCAGGCCACAAAATATCAGGGCTACCAAACAAAAGTAAAGTATTAATGAACTCCATGGTCCTGACAGCTGGTAGACCTGGTAGTGGCGTAAATATTTTACCGAGTTAAAATTTTTATTGCTCAGCAGAAAGCTTTGCAGTAAACTTGTGGAAAATTATGTGATTGATTTTGGAAGTCCATATTCGGAAGTCCTTAGTGAATTATTTAGGCTAGGAACCTTTAACAGAGGTGGATATACACTTCACACACCATGTGTACAGTTGTGCCTTCTGTTGCTCTCCCAACAGAACCAACCGGTGCCAGCCAGCTATATTTCTTGTTACTTTGCAGACTGTTCGCATGCGTTGGTGCTCTTAGGTGATTTTATTGTTTTAGTGGCAAGAATCATAATATTTATATAAATAACCTTGTTTATGGGACTTTGAAAATTGAAGGAGAAGCAAGTAAGTGCAGAAGATTTAAGCCTTCTGGGATGTGAAGCTGCGTTACTGGGTGAGGGGTTGGTGATGTTTCAAAGGACTGTAGAACTTTAACCTTCAAGAATGCTTAAATGTTGAAACAGAAGGCATTACAATCCTTTGAAATGCTGGGAACCAGCCATCCAGTGACACAGCACAACATTCCGGCAAGCTCCAGTCCTCAACAACACCGCTGTTAGATCCTCAAATGTCACAATTAAGTGCAAGTTATCTGTAAATAAGCAAAGGAACTGGTAATTACATGTACCAAGACCTCCAAGTGCAGTAAGTGTACTGTTTTGTAGGCAGTCAGCAGTGTTGCCAAGTATCATAAGAGCCATGTCGTGGTGCTGACCGCAGCACTGTCTTTCTCTGTGCCCACCTATGGATTCCAGTATGGAACAGAATTTTGCTGAGAAACATGAAGGATGAGTGTCTGATACTATCACACATATGTTACAGACTTAGCAGGAAGTATGGATATACTGTAGGAATATTGTTTTCAACTGTCACAGCTGTTAGGTCAACCTGTGCATCAGAGATTTCTCCATTCATTCATTTAGTAGTTTATCTTATAACAGGTCCAAAGCCAGCTCTCCACATAGTGCGATCTAGAGCTTCCTCCTTCAAATGAGAGTATCCCCTCCTTTCCTTAAGGTCATCCAGTAGCTTCCTATGTCTTCTTCCTCATCTTCCTGTCACTTCTATCCCCCCTTTTATCTTTCCTTCAATAACCCGTTGTAGAAGGCAGTTTCTACACGATAGTGACCAATCTAGTTGACCTTCCGTTTACTTATTTCATGTAGGATATTCCTCTCCTCCTCGACTCTAAGTAGTAATTCTTCATTTCTCACGTGATCGGTTCAAATGATCTTTTCCATCCTTCTCCAGCACCATATTTCAAAGCTTTCCAGGTGTTTCTCCATCTTACAAGAATTTTACATTAAAGTGGTAGCGTATGAATTTTTATAATTTAAATATTTTAGTGAAGAATAAAAAATATTAAACTGTCTTTTAAAAAAAAATAAGATTTTTTAAGCCGTTAAAATGGATGGTATTGATATAATTCAATAATTCAAAAGAATGAATTGAAAAAGGAACAAAATTCTTGACGGTGCATGTAGAGTTAGTTACATGATAACAGTGAACATGAGTATAGCATTAGTCTGAAAACACCTGTTGATGTGTGTGTGAAAACCTCAATGTCACATATTTTCTTTTCTTGTACAACCAAGTTAAAAATTTGGAAATTTTAGTAACTTACGTCTAAAGGGTTCTGATAAGTGGCATGTTATACTTAGTATCACTGGGTGTCTGGACGTGATTCCATCCTTAGGTCAAAACATGGTGAGGTTTATATTCATTTTAGTTGTAATGTCAATCGCTGGTCTAATGAAATGTTGGAGTACTGTTCAGAATGTCAGATGATAGGCAAAGTCCAAAAACCCAGTGATCCAAAGAAATTTTAACACACGGTAGAGTCCCGATGTTGATAAACCTCAGTGTTCCTGATCACAGTGCTTTAATATTGCACATTTTAATAACACTGTTTTGATATTTTGAAACTGAGCCCAATGAACCAAGATGAGACCACCCAGCTGGCAAATTGGCTTCCCCAAATCTCCCCTGTAACTGTGCAGTTCACTCTTAGTTCAGTCCATCTGTCTTTCATTACATAACACAAAGCATACTTTCATGTTGTATGGAACAAGGTGCTTCTTCTGTCATCTAATGCACTGATTTTAAAACTTTTTATTTCTGTGTACCAACAACACAATACAAAATGTATCCATGCCACTAGGTATTGCAAATATTAACACCTACTCTCAAAATACTGGTCATCTGGGATGTTTTGGTGGTAGGTAGGTTTGAAGCCTTCAATCCTACCAACTGCCGAAACAACAATGCTGTGTAAACCTCAAATTTGGCAGCTGTTACTTTTCTAATTTAATGCAATTAGATAAAAGAGGAGTAAGCCTCTATTTGTATTCGAACAACGAAGTAGTATCTTGGTATACACTTTGTAAATGTTTTTTTCCATACATTTCAACAGTGCAATTAACATTCCTAAACTTCAACTATTAAAAAAAGAAAAAATTACTAAGTTTTTCAAGTATCACCAGTGGCATGCATATCACCATTCAAAAAGCAATGATTTAATGTATTTTATGCTTATAATAAGTGTTTGTATTGTGTTAAAAATAAACTATCATGTTTTTTATGCTTTCTGAAGTTCTAATATTGTTACTGGTATTTCATAAGTTCTTGGAACCAAACAGGCACTTTACAATGGAAATACATTCCAAAATTTTGACAGTTTTATCAGTCCCAATCAATCACAAACATCGAGACTCTACAGTGTATGTGCATAGTAATATAATCATCTGTAATTATCACTGCTTAGATTTGGTACTTATTTGGAATGAATATTTTGAACACCAAAACCTCCAAGCAGTAGATATGTACCTATGTACCTATCACAACATTGTTTTTTGGTCCTTACATGTAATGTTATGACAGAACTTATTAAAAATGTTCAAATTACTTAATCTACATTGGAGTCAACTACATTATATTGCCTGTGGTTTCATTAAATAAATTCTAATAAGTTTTTTTATCAAAATTAAAGACACTTAATGCATAAATGACGTCTGTAAAAAGCAAGATGCTAAAAAACATTGCTGAATTATCGGAAATAAATTCCCATCACAGCGCCGTACAGGGGTGCACAAATCGCAGGTGCCACATCGCCTGGGCAATTAAATAATTTTGTATGGTGGTGCGTAATATTAGTGCATCCTCAGTATGGAGCTCTCTCCACGTAAGTCTTCCAGTGTCTGCAATTTTGAGGTGGCTCCTAGAATTCTGGAAAATTTGTAGACCCCTGGCATACGACGGTATGTATATTGTAGGTTCTATGTTCTCCAAAAATGAGGCCAATAAAAGATAAAATATTAACTAAACATACATCTTTACGTATTGTAAAGAAACTGACATGGATATTTTAAAAGTGTCCTTAGGCAGGTTTCCCACCCACTGCTCTGCAAGTATTTTTTTTATTGCATATCTATGGATGATATGTCTTTTTCCACCTGTGAAAGGCTAACTGATCAGCATATGGTTTTACAATGTACACATGGTATGAAGACAAAACTGACACACAAGATTTCAAACTAAATACCACAACTGCCCAAAACCTGAAATTCATCTAATTAACATATAACAAAGAACCTGATTTATCATAGTAAACACACTACAACTCCATCACAAACACAAATTAATTACTGCTGTTAAGTGAAATAATCACAATTTATTGAGAATCATACAAATCCCATAAATACACCATGTGGGAAAAATGAAGGGCTCTTTTATGTTAAAGCAGGTGGAATGTATAGCAATGACTGTACTTTGAATTATCACAGTTGCTTGATTCACATATCCACAAAGTTTGACCAACTTATTCTCATTCATCCTGTATACTGAATACACCTAAAGCAACGGACAGTGTCCAACTTAACTGCAGTGTGATCTCGCTTTGTGTGGAGATAGATAAAAGGGTAGGAACAGGTTCTAAGTATTCCAAATTCGGCAAGAGGGCTAATATTTCAGAAACACACTATATCCATCAATGTACAGCAGGTGGGTGGAAATCCCCTTGAGCCTCCCTTTCAGCAGATTACAGGCTTACTGATAAATGTACCCATACGATAAGTACCATATCACAGTCTCAAACCTATGACAGTTCATTAAATTCTGGTTTCTTGTAAGCGTAACTGTATTAGGCCTTGTGATCAATAGGCTCGCTAGCTCTCCGAGTATGACAAACTCTGACACTCAGATGTCTTCTAGTACTATGAGATCGTAACATGTTTGTGGAGAGAAAAGGATTTTGTGTGCCTGGAACAGCAAGAAGTCGCCGAGGTTCTGGAGGGGGTTGGGGTAAGAAACGGGCTGGGACACTTGCCAAACTGTTACTCAGAATTGGTGAAATAGGGGCGAGAGTACGAACAGGTGATGAGAGTGAAGACAAAATTTGGGCGCTTGATGTAAACTGTTGTTCAAATTTTAATGCATCCGTAGCGCTGCCTGAAAAATAATACCACCACCAAGTGAGCCCAGAGAGGTACATACAATGTGGACTTGAATGGTAAAGTCAGGAAAATCTTATATTAAGCAGATTTAACACTGACATTTTAGACTTAGTATCATTTCAACTGAATCTTAAGTGAGTAAAAACATGAAATAAAGATCATTAAATAGAGGTTTCAGTGATTAACCTTGTGACGCCTAATGTCAACTATAGTGGTCGTACCGCACCGCTAACCTCTAAAGTTGCATTTTATATATTTATTCAACAAATATAGGTACCAAATATTTTAAACATGGTGTACACTCTCCGTTTTTTTTCTCTTCAAAATGTAGTTTGTTTCATAATTCTAACTTGTTTGGTTCTTGTATTATTCACATTTTATATAAAGGGTGTGCTAAAATTTAAAAAAATAATTCCGGCGCCAAAAGGTTGATCATACACTTAATCTCTTCACTACTGCTTTTACCTGTCTAATTGTAAAAATAATTAATATTTAAAATATATCCCATTTAGGAAATTATTTCCTATTTGGAAATAATATGTAGCATTTTAAGAAGCAGATATAAACAGTGTAGTTTACTGTGCAATGTTTCAACTGTGTAAATAATAAATAATAAACATGCACAACAAAATACCACTGTTTTTATTCCAAATGCACTTTAATATACAAAAACCTGCAAATAGTATGTATAAAGTTTAAATGACTAATCAGCATCACCACTCCTACTGCCTCGATAGTTACAGGAAGAGAAATAGTAAATTAAAACAAACAATACAAGGAATAACAACCACGCGTGACTCAAATCACTCCGCCAAAGGCGAAATAACATAGTATGACAATACATTCCCTAAGTGTGATAACCCCTCTCCAAAATTACGCTGTCTAAGTTTTACAATTTTATAACCGTTTTAAATTTCACAATAATTCTATTCCACTATTTATATTCAAAAATGAAAATGAAATTTTATCGATGAAAACGAGATCTCGTTACAAACAAAAGCCTTATTATTGCATACTGTATGTAGTTGCCTCGAAAGGAATAAATGATCAACCTGATGATGGCCCAGAAAAAGGCCAAAACATGTAGTTGTTCCTAAGATACGCTGTGTGAATATAACATCTTAGCAATAAAACATTCAAAGTTGTGTTTGACATTACTCTGCCTCTGTTTGTGATATTACAAAGAATATAGCACTATTTTGGGATAAACATGAAACAAGTGCAGTTCATCTGTATTGTTATGCTCAGTCTTGAGTACAATTTATAGGCACTGTTACTTAAAACCCAAATTTGAAATCTGAAATACTATTGTTAATATTCTGTAGAGGGCAAAATTCCATTATTCCAAACAGAGTAACATGAAAAAGCAATACTGCTAATTCAGAAATCCTCTGCCTTATGTAAAACTAAATCAAAGACATGTTAGAATTCTATGATGATGTTTGAACTCTGAACACAGTGCAATCTTACTCACCTGTGAGTCCACGATAACCCCAGAAACCTGACTCAAATGTCTCGATGAGGTCCTGTTGGTATCGCAGGAAGCTGTCTATTGCAACACCCTTCACCTGCAAAACAGACGACACTAAACGTAAACTGTAAAGCGAAGGAAATAATAATGACAAGGAAGTTGCAAAAAACCAGGCAGATTCTTGTGCAAAAAAAAACTTCCAGTAAAATTGCAACACAAATTTAATGAATATTCAAAAGAAATAAGAAGTTTTAAAATATCCTACAAAATGGCTTCCTAACCATTATCTAGTGCTTTACACTGCAGACAATATACCCAATATACATACGAGTGTGACTTTACTGTCTCCTACTATGAACCTAACAGAAAACACACAAAGAATACATTTACTCTGTACTTTTGCTGGTATAGCTCAGGTGGTATAGTTACTAGGCTGTGGATTGAATGGTCTGGGATTTGATTTCTGGCAAGGCCAAGCTACTTTCCTCTTCTCCAATATGTGTGAACTGGTTCTGGGGCCCACATAGCCTTCCGCTCAATTGATAACATGGACTGTTTCCCCGGGGAGTAAAGACTCTGCAGCATGGAGCAATACCTCCACTCCCCTTATATGCTTGCATGGCACGTATGAGAACAACTTCACCTCTACTCTTTCCAGTGTGTAAAATAGTAACATAGCAACAGCTGTGTGTGCAAGAAGTGCAGTATGTTTTTTGTGTGTGATGCAAATCCTTATTCATGGTCTTTGTTATTCAATCAGCACATTTTAATTTCTTAATCAGTGTCATTTGTTCTTTGAAGTTTCATATTACAAAACTAAGCACAGAAGCTTCTTCTGGTAAAAGAAAATATATGAATACTCAATGTAAATTTATTACACGCGAAAAAGTAAACTAACCTTGGGAAAAGAGACTCAGGGGGGAGGGGAGGGGAGTGCGTTTGATTCATCTGTCTCAACATCATGACAGATGGTGAGTTTGGCAACTTGTATGTCAAAGCTCTACAAAGACTAAGCTGGTTTGGTCAAGTACAAAGAATGACAGATACCAGAACAGTCAAGAAGATATTTAAATGGAATCCTCTAACCAAAAGATCACAAGGAAGACCCCAAGTACTGATGGGAGGATAATGTCAAACAGGACATTTGCCAAATGAAGGTTAAAAATTGGATAACCTGCGTCCAGGATTGAGGGAAATGGAAAGATGTCGTTGAGAAGGCCATAACTTTCAAACACTAAAGGATTTTCAGTGTCTGAAGAAGAAGAAGAAGATATGTCAAAGCTGTAGGTTTTATTGCCAGAGTTGATTTTTAGATAATTTCATTTTAAAATCTCCACCCCAAAAAGAAAATCTGATACTACATAGCCCTATTACAGCCAACATCCTTCTCTATAACAGACATCCTGGAAATAAAGTGCCTATCAGCTGACCTTGGATGGCTGCAGGAAGCGGTGAGGTATACGCGACAGTTCGGTGTCGACACCGCCAGCACCTCCCACAGGTCCTCCAAATCCGAGGCCCAACAATATCTCCTCAGGATCCGGACGTCTTGATTCCAAGTACGACTCTACGCTCGAACAGTGGCTGCCTGTGTGTGATGTCACGTCTGACTGAACTGATGACTCCCGAGCCAGGTGGGCTGCTGCAGTCACTTTACTGACTGCACTGGGGTCTGGGTGGGGCTCTGCCGGACTAATGACAGTTACCGCTGGCACAGCATCATATAAAAGTCCGGCTGAAACAAATAAATAATATGCACTTACTCTTGTAATAAAACCAACTAGATGCACTAATTTCTCAAATTTACTTTTGGAATAAAACTCTACATGTTTCGGAAAGTTCCTCTGTCCATCATCAGGAGTTTTTCACTGTACATACAGCAATGGTATAAGTCATACAGGTCTGCTGACAGCTTGCGAGCAGGATCAGGATGGAACTGCAGTTCTGTCCTGATCCTGCTCGCAAGCTGTAACTGTAACCCATATGACATACACTGTTGCTGTGTGTACAGTGAAAAAACTGCTGATGATGGACAGAGGAACTGTCCTAAACATGCAGAGTTTTATTCCAAAAATAAATTTGAGGGATGAGTGCATCTAGTTGGTTTTATTATAAGAATTTATCACAATGCACGGTCACCTGAACGTCAGATATGCACTTAGTTGTGCCCCAGAAAGTCTGTATATGTAGGCCTGCAGTTCACTCGGGAACACTAAAAGCAACAACCAATAATACAATCATAAAATAGTTATTAATTTCCATCAACACAACTAATTATATCATTATATTTGTATTATATGAAAGTATATTACATTAATATGTAGCTACATATTTCATTTTCAGGCCATTTAAATACATAAAAACCAAACCTACATGCACAAGCATCATTTATGGGGTCATATTGAGATCTTAAACTTTTGATGTTATATAATGCATGTCAATAAAATGTTTAAAAATTAAAATCAATTAATTAATGTAATTTAGTTTTTATGTGTTTCAAGGGCCTGAAGATGACCGTGTAATGGATGAAACATGTAGCCACATAAAATATAATATAATATATCTATATAATTAGTCATGTTGATACAAATTAATAATTTTAATTATGCAACACAATAGGCTGTCCAAGATACAAAAATATATTGCAGTCACGTAAATAAGAAATAGCAAATAAGTTTACGACACACACAATTTGTGTTATTTTCACCTCCAAACATGAACAATTCACATTTAATTGTGCTGCTATCCCATTACTCTTTCACAGAGCCCCCACCACAGTTCAGGTATTTATTGAATTGTGGGATCGGTTTTTCTGTTCCCCGTTGACATCAGTCTGTGTCCTGCATTTATCAAACATCGTGTCACAACTGTTTCGACCTTGCCATCATCTTTAGATTTGCGACCGCCATGATTTTGCTACAGCATTGAAAACAGATGACAAGTACTCAGGGATAAATTCCCCTGATACATTTAGAATCAATTTCTTAACTAGCTGCACACCAGTTAGCTTCTCAAGAAGGACTCTGCACCATGGAGTAAGTAAGTAAGTAAGTAAGTATTTTTCAGTCAGGAAATTGTACACCATGCAAACTTAATTTCTGGCTGCGTCTTGTACGTCATAACGTGCGTTTGCTTTACCTAAATAAGCTATCAGCACCTGTAGACTATATAGAGTGGAATGACAGGATGATTAGTGAATAATTAATTGCATGCAGCATCAAACAGCCCATGAGTGTCTCTCCCAAATCCTTACCCACCCATTATTCATGATCATACAGACACACACGGGTCAACAGCTCACCAGTCAAATATTGGACTTGCCAACAATTCTCTGCTGTTGCAACTGTCTACCCACGCCACTGTAATTTCTGGAAGTTGACGCTTTTTCAAGATGCCACTTAGTGTTCATTTGTACCGTCTGACATGTACACAGATGTAATAAGATGCTGTAGCAAGTAGCATCACATTCCGTACAACTTAAATATTCGGAAAAAAACCAGGCATAAATTGGGCGATGATATTAATACGGAACTTTAAGGAAGTTGGATGGGAGGAATGGACTGGATTGACCCGGCTCAGGACAGGGATGGGTGAAGGGCTCTTGTGAATACAGTGATGAACATTTGTGTTCCATAAAATGTAGGGAATTTCTTGACTAGGTGAGGAACTGTCAACTTCTCAAGAAGGACTTGGCTTCATGTAGTTAGTTAGTTAGTTGGGGAAATGATTTATGTGCTGAGTAACTATAAGATGCCCAAGGAATGTCCTGGGTATGGAGTTAGCTAATTAATTGGGGCAGAAATCAACATGGACTCTTAAAACAAGGAGTACATGCCTATAAAGGTAAACATACGGTTTTTCCCTGTGCTTAATTAAGCACCTAACAATGGAGGCATATGGGGACGTGAAAGTGAAACTCCGCACATTCTAAACCCCAGCACTAGGTGGAGATGAGTCAGCTTTGCCTCCTGCTTACCTTACCTCAGGGTAAACAGATTCTGTTGCACAATGAATGGGAGATAGCATGGGTTCAAGAGAGAGTCTGGAAACTCTGGAGAAGAGAAAAATTTCTTCACCCTGCCACGAATTGAACCACAAATTCCTAGGTTATCCAGACCATGTCCTGGTCACTATAGTGGCTGAGCTAACCATGCTAGGTAGTACATAACAAGGAATACATAATTTTTTGTAGATGCATTGTGTGGGTTATGTTCTGTCTATGTTCCAAGGTTTCTCCACAAACATTGACTGATGAAGGAAAGGCAAATATGTTTACGTAAGACAGGCGAACAAAACTTTAAATACTTTTTCTGCAAACAATCACTTTGAATGACAAATCAGAACGTGACTATTATAGTGTTAATGCTCGTGTTTCACGTTAGGACTGCTAAGCAGTTTTTGACCACACAATACATACATTTGTATGTTAATGATTTCCTAGAATGTTTGTACAGCATTTACATGTCACTTATGAAAGAACATTACCCTGTATGGCAGCTGCAAATTATCTCTTTTATATGCAAACTCTAAAAGCCTGTTGTAGCTGTGGATGTTGCATGTTACCGGGATAAACAGAACAACCATTAATTCGTGAAATCAGTTTATGAAATACTGGTGTGAGAACAGTCACTTCAGCATTTGGTGAATTATACCATATCGTGTTAAATTCTCATCTGGAACAAAATGTCCAGTTTACCTTGAGTTCTTTGTGACTTTCCTCAGCACCTATGGGAAAATGCAAGAATGGTGCCTCACATTAAGCCACACCTTTCTCTATCATTATTTCCATTACTCAGTAATCATCCCAACATGTCACTTGACTTCACACATTCTTGTGTCACAGCACTGTTACATAAACCAGAAATAAGTAAATAATGAATTGAGTAGGATCTGAACTGAGAGAGAACATTAATGTAACTTTATGGATGTGATTCAGATAGTCATTCTCAGTTTTTTTTAATGACCTTAGTATACTTTACTTTCTTAATTGGTGTCAGTCCTCCTTTATTTACATATTTGGACAGGTACTTCAATAGAAACAAAACAACCATACTGTTGATGAAAAATGTGTATTTGTGTTTGTCACACACAGCGGTACTGCATTAGTGATTTGTGATTTACACTGAAATATAATTTGGAGGTTCAATTACTGTTGATGTTGTTTGTTCAGTTGCTCTGGTTACTACTACCACCACCACCACCACCACAGTACTACCACTACTGCTGCTACCACCACATGTACTACCACCAGTACTACCACTATTACCACCACTACCAGTACTAGTGCTACTGCTGCTACCACCACCACTACTACTACTAGCACCAAAATTACTACTACTACTAACACCACCACCAGTACTACTACTACTACCAACACTACTACACCACCACCACCAGTACTATTACTAATGCTACTACCACCATCACCACCACTACTACTACTGCTACTACCACCACCACCACTACTACCACCACCAGTAGTACTACTACTAATGCTACTACCACCATCACTACTACT
>Ga0136643_10005906_pt1 | contig 17404 bp, 17 predicted proteins | sample TergutLab28metaG_FD_96883 | JGI IMG/M metagenome (GOLD analysis project Ga0136643, IMG submission 96883) | Labiotermes labralis P1 segment gut microbial communities from Petit-Saut dam, French Guiana - Lab288 P1 (version 3) (version 3) | ecosystem: Host-associated > Arthropoda: Insects >... | reverse complement strand
GCTGCAAAAAAGGATATACGAGATTATTTCGCTGTGTAAATATTTAGTTAATAGCAAGCATTTGCATCGTATGATAGCGCGTTAAATCCTCTAGTGCAAAGCCGCCTATTAAATTAAGAACGCACACCTCCGGTGAACCTAACACATCTTTTATAATATGCATTTCGCGTACTAAACCATCATCACGCAGTAATGATATGTTTAATGCCGCTTGCGCCTTCGCTTGGGAAAGCCGATTATCCGGAGTTTCTTTATATACAGGCATAATAGGCAAAGATTTTAGCACGGTAATAATTTCCCTCAGGTATTCTAAATAATCAGAAATTTCCGATTGTCGATTTAATAATTTTTCATATATATTTTGCAACTCATTAAGTTTATATTTAATTGAATAGCATTGTCCAATTTCATTTTTAACATTATGCACAAACTTGATTGCACTAAGTTTTGTACTTTCTTTTTTCTTTAATTCAACAGTTATAAACGAAATTTCTTCCGCAAGCTCCGCAAGCATATGTTTTAGATAATTTTCTTCCGCAATTATTTTGCGCAAAAGCAAATTAGACGGAGGGTTTTCTACTCTTATCACATTAGGAATCGTCGCAAAAAAATCCACTGTACCATCTTCAAAAAGCAGCCGCTCTGCTTCTTTTAAGGTAAGCCCATTAAAATCTAATGGCGATAACGGCCTTGCCGCAACACTTGCTATATTATTTGCAATATCCAGCTCCACACAAATATCATCAACCTTAGCGCAATACGCACCTGTAGACAACATACTGCCGCTCACAGGCATTTTACTGTTAAACTCACCTTCTAAAATTTGCGCCAAATTATGCAATTGCAGATTCTTTTTATTATCATCTGCCACATTCGAATTAATATCTCCTCCAACACCAATCCCAGCAGAAGCAAACAAAACCCGCCCCATTTCCCTTGCCTTCCTATGCAAGGTTTTGTAAAAATCAGAATCTACACAATGTAAATATGGCAAATATGCCATAAGTTTATGCACATTTTTCCGATTCGCCTCAGTTACACGCCCATACTCATTGCGGTCGCTTAAAAGAAAAATACAGTCAAAAGCAGTGTCCCCTACTAGCGCTGTTAAAAATTTATATGTAGTTTTGCCTCGCTCTTCATATGTACAATTGGTTTCGTCAGGTTCGTTCGTTTCACTCAAAAAAACCGCCAGCGTTATATGAAAAGTAAAATCTTCTGCAAATAAAACACGCAGCCTACTTCCTACAATTTTTACAAGTTCAAAAACTTGCGCCTCGTGGGCCGTTGCCATTACATAAATATTTACCCTTTGCAAACTTAAGTTTGTTTCCCATGCCTGCAATTTCGCCTTTGTGGTACGTATTGCTTTATCTATGTCGGTTGTTTCGCTCAAGTCAAGGTACATAGCCTCGCCACTTAAGTGTGTTTTTTTAATCGCAGCTATAATTTCGTCTCTCTCCATACCACCAATAAATACATATAATGTCGGATTTTGTATACCAGAAATCATTTCGCCCTCCAATTTCAAGTGGCTAGTGTCATAGGCACTTGGATTTTATTTTTACATAGAAATTTAATAAAAAATTTAATAAAAAATCTTATAAATTATGTATATACAAGCTGTTTGCTGTTTATGTCCACACCGCTTATTTACCTAGCAATATTAGACCACTTATATAGCTGCGTAATGCTAAGATTTACAAAAAAAGTCCAACGAATAGCAAATTGCTATCAGTTGGACTTCCCATTGCTGCAAATTATCTATTCCTTACGCCCACCACATTTCGGCAGGTTGTTCATACATAAGAATCGGTTTTAAAAACGCTATTGCCTTTTCTAAACCTTCCTCGATAGACATAAGCCCATCTTCATGCTCAATGCTTATTGCGCCATCATAACCTACTGCACGTAGTGTAGAGATTATTGAACGCCACTCCGCTTCGTCTGTACCATAACCTACAGTACGGAATACCCAACCACGTCCAATAAAGTCGTCATAACGAGAAGTTTCTAACGTGCCGTTTACGGCAGTATTAAACTGATCAACTCGGGTGTCTTTTGCATGGAAATGGAAAATAGCATCTTTTAATACTTTAATTGCTTCAGATGACTTGATACCCTGCCAAATAAGATGGCTAGGGTCAAAGTTTGCGCCAATGATAGGCCCTACGGCTTCCCTTAACTGCAAGAGGGTGCGTGGGTTATACACGCAAAAGCCCGGATGCATTTCAAGTGCAATTTTAGTTACACCATGACTTTGCGCAATTTTTGCGGCATCTTTCCAATAGGGAATCAACTTTTCTTCCCATTGGTATTTTAAAATTTCCAAGTATTCTGGCGGCCATGCACATGTTACCCAGTTTGGATGTTTTGCACCATCGTAATCTCCAGGGCAGCCGCTAAAAGTAATTACGGTATCTACGCCTAGTTTTTCTGCAAGCTTACATGTGTTAACAAAGTCTTCATGGTCTTTGTTTGCCAGTTCTTTATTTGGCTGCACAGGGTTACCGTGGCAGCTTAATGCGCTAATCGTTAAGTTGTACTTGGAAAGTAACGCCTTTAAATTATCTACAATTGAAGGATCTTTTAAAGCCGCCACAGGGTCAAGATGGGCTGTACCAGGGTACCCGCCTGTGCCAATTTCCACAGATTGTACACCAAGCCCTGACAGATATTTAAAAGCTTCTTCTATTGATCGCCCAGCGAGGGCAACGGTTAATACGCCTAGTTTCATGTTAGCTCTCCTAGAATGTCACCAATTTGCCTGTTGCGGCAGATTCATAAATAGCTTCCAAAATTTGTGTTACTACAAATGCTTGCTCTGGCTTAATTACAAGCTCAGAACCTTTGGTTACTGCATTGTAGAATGTCAATTGCTCCATTACTTTTTCGTCAGCGCCTGCGCCTTCAAAGAAAGCTACGCCGCCGCCGCCAAGAATTGGGGTTTTGTCATACAGTTTTCCAAAGTCATCACCATTAATGCGCACATCATCAAAACGCCAGTCAGCACCTGCTTTTGTGCCACACAATGTAGACTTCGCTTCGCGGCATTCTAAAGAGTTTAATGCCCAGCTAGATTCCAAGCTAATGGTTGCGCCATCTTCCATGGTAATAAAGCCAAATGCAGAGTCTTCTACTGTAAATTCAGCCGGATCCCAAGGACCAAAAATATTACCACAATTGCCGTTGCCATTTAATTTGTGGTACACATTACCCATTACAGATTTTGGCTTATAGTTGTCCATTAACCAAAGTGTCACGTCAAGTGCATGGGTACCGATATCAATTAACGGACCGCCACCTTGTTTTTCACCATCCAAGAAAACGCCCCATGTTGGCACTGCACGACGGCGGGTTGCATGGGCTTTTGCATAGTAAATTTCGCCCAAGTCACCACGTTCTACCATTTTTTTAATGTATTGGCTTTGTTTAAAGAAACGTGTTTGGTAACCAATTGTTAAAACTTTGCCTGTTTTCTTTGCAGTTTCAACCATTTCCCGGGCTTCTGCTGATGTTTTTGCCATCGGCTTTTCGCACATAACATGCTTGCCAGCATTTAGAGAATCAACGGTAATTGGTGCATGAGAACTATTTGGTGTAAGTACATAAATAACGTCAATTGTTTTGTCTTCCAAAAGTTTTTTATAGTCTGTATAAACCTTTGCACCTTCTATACCATACTCTTTTGCTGCTTTTTGTGCACGATCCTCTTCAATGTCACAACATGCAACAATTTCAAACTTGCCTGCTGCCGTCATGTTTGGTAAATGTTTGCCGAATGCGATACCGCCACAGCCAACAATACCAGCTCTTAACTTTGCTTCTGCCATTTTTGCATCCTCCTAGTAATTTTATGGTTATTTCACAATTTAATTATATCGCAACACATAAAAATTGCAATAAAAAAAATACTTGCCTTAAACTTTTTTTGTGACTAATCACTTGTATTTAACAAAAAAGCATGCTGTGCCCCAATTGCCACAACATGCTCTTTTTTACATAAAGCTATTTTTCACAAGGGAATCTGCATAGGCCTGCATTTCTTCTTTACTATGAATACTGTTTGCTTGCCCAATTATTTGCACTTGCGATTGTTCTGGCAAGGCGTAAAAATAACTTCTTGCCAGTTCGTTTTTGGCCAATGCCATATCAAAACCCATTGGCATATCTGGCGAAAATATTCTACTACTACTAATGTCCATACACTCATCTCCTGTATATAAGATACTGCTTAATTTTTGCAGAAATACATCTTTATATACATAAAACTTGTGTATTAAACCACGAGGAGATACAAACCCCTTATTATCAATAGCTGTCAATAGTGCCAAACAAACTCTGAACGGCCTCACGTGTACTTTCGTCAGAAGGCCATTCACCATCATACAAATCAATCAAACGCCGCGCTTCTGCACGCACACGATCGTGTTCTTCTTCACTCAATTCATTTACATCAATTTCTAAATCCCTTAGTGCTACACCAAGCAGATGCCCCCTGTAAACTGCAACCCGCATAAAGTAATCCATTTCATCGAAAGTCGGAGACATTCTAACCCATGGAGTTGCCAGGTTTCTAATTGGATATCCATCTTGCGCATACGCATAGTTTAAAACGTCAAATGCTTCGTATAGGCATTGTTCGGTAATAATAATGCCGTCTGCTTGGCGATTTCTTATTTCCGGTACATCCACATCGGTTATAGGGATACTTCCATCTTGCAAGGCAATAATCGCCCTCACCTCTTCTAGGGTTCTTGCTATTATAAATGGGCTTTGTGGTGTTACGATTTCCTCATTCTGTGCGTTAAAATAGCCTGATTCAGCAACATGCGCCTGCTCTACAGTACTTTCTATATCAATAACCATTGCTCCGTTTATTGCGGAAAGTGGATCTTGCATGGGCAAGTCGGGAGTTACTGTAATAATTGAATTTTCCTCGTCATCAACCCTAATTTCTTGAACGCCATAATTTTCCATATTTAAATCGGATACTTGATCGGTATTGTAATACTCCATATCTGTATTACCAGCAAATGTCGCAATTGCTCCAAAGGTTAATACACATATCAAGATTATAGATAATATTATTCCGGCAACAGATGATTTTTTTATTTTCATAATAGATATAATCCTTTCCTCAGCCGCATTTTTACTAAAGCCATTATATAACGAAGCAAATCGGCTTCGTTGTTCAGCCATACTAATAATCGAATGTGCATAGGCTGTTTTTGCTTCTACCCCAAAATGGTGTAAAACCAATTCATCACAGGTTAACTCTAGTTCGCGGTTTGCTCGCACAAACATAACCCACACCAATGGGTTAAACCAGTGGATACATAAGGCACAAACCATAATTATTTTCCAAAGGGCATCAAAGCGCTTGATATGAAAATATTCGTGAAGCAGCACATGGTGCAAAAGCTGTGTATCACTCATATCCATGTTTTTAGGTAGAATAATACGCGGCTTAATAATCCCAACCGCAAGAGGCGTTGTTATTCTGCCCGACTGTAATATGGTTATCTGGCGCAAAAGCCTGTGTTGTTTAAGCCAATCACTCAAAAAATCATTACTAACACACGTCACAAAACCTAATACACGGTGATGTTTAAAATAGACAATTGCAAAGAAAATAAATGAGCAAAACATACCTACAAGCCAAATGACAGTGAGTGACGGCATATTAAAACCTCGCACTTGTTGCGGGACTTCGTTAACATGCGGCAGTATTTCAGACGAGGTAATAATTTGCAAGTGTTCACTAAATACAGGCATATTTACAGCCATGGTAGGATCTTCCCTGTAAATAAAAGTACTGTCTGACAACACCGTCTCCGCAAACCCTATAACTACAGAGTATATGCTAAATTGCATTGGGATTGATATCGGCACAAGCAGCCTAATAAGCACGATACCCCATAGTATAAGAAACGCCGTTTTAGGCAGCTTATTTAAAGCAACTCTCCTAATTATGACAATAGCAATAATAAGCAATCCGGCAGATAAGCTCATTTGAAACAAATTCATAACCGACACCTCATTTTAGTTTATCAACCAGTTGCTTTAAATTTGCTATTTCCTCTTGGGATAATTCCTTGCCACTTAAAAACGCAGACAAAAACGCTGTGCTTGAGCCATCAAACAACTTGCCTACAAGCTCCGTTGTTTCGTATTGCTGCACTTCTTCTTTTGTTATAAGTGGCCTGCAAGAAAAATTTGTTCCGTACCGTTCAACGGCACCCTTGTCTACCAGCTTACCAATTACGGTGTATGTTGTATTAGGGCTCCAGCCGATTTCAGCCTTTAATGTTTTAGAAAGCTGTCCGGCAGTTAAATCCCCATGCCTCCATAAAGCTTCCATAATTTTCAATTCAGAATCAAAAACTTTAACTTTCATAGTAATCTCCCAACGGTCAAGCACGAGTGCTTGCATTCACATTTAACCCTCAAATTCAGCGTGAAGCGACTTTCTTCACACCATTACTTACACTATTGCAATAGTAAAAACTATATTACTACAGCAATAGTAGAATGTCAACTACTATTCTGATAGTGAAGAATTTTGTGGTAAAACATTTTGGTGAATCTCCCCAACTCCGGAGTTTATCCACTCTGAGCTTACTACAGCATTAAAAAAACCGACAAGCCATTTGCCTGTCGGTTCGCGTATAAGCCACCCTTAGCATCAACATATCTTAAGCACTGCAACTGATCAACACTCTACCTCTATGTTAATACCCGAATTATCCTAATAATATTTGCTGTGCTGTCAAATTTTCCAGGAAAATCTTCTCCATAACTAAATAGAAATCCATCCCTGTTTCTTTCGATCTCATTTAAGATAGAGCGCCTGCTTCTATCACTTATAACGTTAACTGATAACTGCTCATTTTCTATAATTCTAACAATATATTGTGCTGCCATTAGCTTGATTTCTATATCATCAAAGTTTTCATTAAAAAAATCTATTACTTCACGATATAAAGCAGCGTACTCTAAGCCTAACATTTTATTTATGGAATATATATAGTACAGTTTTAAAAATCGAGTAATGTAAGTTTGTAAAGGATTCTCTCTTTGTGCTGAGTACATAAGTTTATTGCGTATATTGTTATCATGTAAAAGTTCTTCTGGTATTACTCCACTTTCAATTACTGCTATAGAAAAGAAAAAGTTAATCAAAAACGTGCTTTCTACATATTCTGCAAACATTATTGCAAAATCAGCGATAACATCATCACATACTGTGATGTCAGTCATTTTTGCTATTGATAAAAGATGAAACATCTCCATTACCGAATATTCGCTTATATCCGATTCTTCCAGCATAGTGTGGTAAAAGTTTCGCAGATCGGACATGTATTTATCAATTGCTCCTAGTTCATACAATAAAATCATAGCATAGTAGGTATCCCTTATTCTTTCATGAACAAAAAAACCGCCCCTATCACCCACAAAACGCCCATCATAAAACTTATTGCCAAGTGTTATATCGATAATGTTCTCCAAGCTACTTTCATTCAGTGGCACCTGCAATTCATTAAGTGCAAGCAAAGCAATACGAGTAGCATTTATATGAGTTGCGGAGTCAATAAATGGCGAAAATCCATCCTCTTGATAAAATGTTAATACAGTTTTTTTCATAAACTCACGATCTACCTTATTAAAATAATTGCCAATTGTTATCAAATCTCTAATGGTACCAATATCATGCAATCCTTGTCTATTGCCTGCAATTTCTCTCCCTCTGTTAACATATAGTGTACGTATTAATTCCATAGTATTTTCATTGCTTAAATCTGGCCTAGACTCAACTAATCTTACTATTATTGCGGCAGCGGCAAATTGCATTTCAATAGACAGGTTATTTTGAAATGCAATTTCTTCTGATAAGTATAGACTTAAATATTCCGTAACAGCTAAAAAATCTATATTAAACTCATATAATTTTGCCAATTCTGTCATCCATGAAATACTACTAAGATTAAATCCACTAAAGCGGTCAATTTCCGGGCTTATCAATCCCTCATTTATCATAGTTCTAGCTTCCCTAGTCCGTATAAAATAACCGTAATTAGTTTGCAGAGACTCTAAGTGATTAACAAGAAAGGAGCGCGCATCTTCTTCTATCGGATAGCCTGCCATATCAACAAGTTTTAGATAAAAATAGATTTTAAAAAGATCGTCCCAAAATTCAATTAATTCCACTGTATCAACTTTACTCAAAAATGGAGCTAAATCCGATAGTTGTGCTTCTACTGAATAATGACCGGCTAATTCTAGTATGCGTAGTGACATATAAGTGTCATGCAAATCCATAAATCTAACCGATGAAAGTTCGATATCATCCGAAAAACCCCCATCATACATTTGCTGATATGATAAATAACTTAAAATTTCTTGATAGTCAATATGTATAACGTCGTATTCATCGTTTTGACATCCAGTCAAAGCTAAAACTAGAACTATTAAAAGTAATAACCTGTTATAAGAAAACTTTCCTATCATCATTAAAACCCCTATCACAAAGAATGAATTCCCAAATTTGTTTTTCTTGTACAAAAGCTGTATTCAATTCTATAATTTTCAGAAATTGAATACAGCATAAAGAGTTACTTAATAATGAAACTTACAAACATTACGAGTATAATCTACCAATTAGAACGTACTACAGCAACAAAAACGGTGTTAGTACGGTGGGCACGAGCTTCTGTTTCTACACGCACTAGGCTGCCAAAATTTACAATTGTATTAGCTGAAAAATCCGGCCTATGGAGTGTAGCCATGGTACCCGGTTGTCTAATGTGCGCTTGCCTAGAGGCCGAGCTACTTGCACTATTTACAGAAAAGCCTGCGGGGAATGATACTGAAACTTGTATGCCGGTACGTGAAATGGTATCAATTATTTCAAATGAATCTGCATTACCAGAACCGATCCACATTGCTCTTGATGCACCATTAAAAGCACGCATGAAGGTAGGGAAGCCAAGTATCTCATAGCGAGCTGTGGTCCAATGCCCAGCAAGGGTATCCCTATTGCCCTGTACACCTGTTCCCTGTGCGCTGTTGTTATGCTGTTGGTACATGATAGTCGGGGCTCTTGCAAGATTAAGCGCTTGGCTCTCTTGCGCTTGCATAACTTGTTGGCTCTGTACAAAACGAGAATGTACATCTGCACTTATTTCATCAGCCACAGTTCTAATGCCTTCTAGCAATTGCGAACGATCTACATCATCCATACTGCCTCTCATCATAGATTCCTCAATTCGAGCAACCTCAGTAATAATACCGTTATCATCAAATACTTCAAATACAACAGGTACGCCATCTATCATAACTATTTGCTGATCTATTGGCTCTCCCTGTGCAACGTCCATAATGCTTGCTTGTACAGAAATTCCAAAACTAACAAGTAAAACCATGGTTAATAAAAAAGAAATTACAACTTTACGTTTCATAAATTATACCTCCGATTATTTTATAATGATTTCAAAGATTTGTGCAATTGCTATCATTTAGCAAAGTATATATCAAACAACAACAAAACCATTCCGCGGCAAGGTTTTTAGTCATTCAATATCCATTTCCCCTCCCCTTGCAGCTACAAAAATTTCTTTCATCTTGCATTATTCGACTAGTCGCACACATATTGTAACTCGTAAAAAAAAACAATGTCAAGCATAATTACTTAATTTGTTTTTCTAAAATTATTTGATTTGTTTTTCAACTTGTGATATTCTAAAAAAATACTAAATTATATATTTTAGTTTGCCCTCTTTTTTAGACATGATAATTTGCACCCATACCATGCATATAGTGATATTATTCTCATTTATCGAAAAGAGGAAATAACTCCATGAAGCGTTTAACCATACATACACACAATTACAAAAACGAGCTAATAAATTTTATAAAAAACCTAACACAAAATAATTTATGCAACATATCCATTGCCACGTCCTACGCTGTAAAACTTACATATACAAATTCTAAAGACTTTATAGCAACCCTACTTTCCTTACTATACACTATAGCCATGCAAGAAAACCCTGTATACCGCTACTCACCAAAGCTCAAAAACTTAGCCGCCAGCCTACAAAACCCCGAATTACATAATACGGAATTAAAACGGTTAGAAAATTTCATAAAATCCAACAAAGAGCTAAATTTAGAGGGTTATGTAACATTTAGAATGGAGAACTACAGCGCGAAATTAGACATGATACTTTACGAGATCATAAAAAAAATAAAAATCGTAAAATAGACTAGCATATTTTTCCAAAACCTGCTATAATGTTTCCATGATTATCCAAAAACTTTTACTACTCGAAAGCGAGGCCCAAAACGCCATACGCATGCTGGAAAAAGAACAGACCCTTCTAAGCAGCAAGGCAGAAGCGAATTTGTTACAGCAAATGGCCGTAATTGAAGAGGAACAGAACAATATTTTGCAAAAGTGCACACAAGATACAGCACATAATACAGCAACAGCCATTACAAAAATACAGGCGGATTACGAGCAAAAGGGGAGAGAACTAGTACTTGCATTTACCGCCAATCACGATACGTGGAAAGAAAAAATCCTCCACGAGGTGATTCATGTATGAACGCTGCACTCACAGCCAAAATATTAGCAAAGCGAGGAAAGTCCGATTATCAAAATGCATGTACTGGCATACAACGCTTTTTGACAAACAAGCATGAAAAAAAATTTGTTACCACCATGGCCGCAGGGCTTGAAAGTGAAAGCATAGCGCATTATTTAAACATGTGGCGGGGTATTACAAAACTAAACAAAGCAAATTGCCTGGCAATGAAAAATGTCCTAGGAACAGAAATTGATCTGCAAAACATTTTGTGGATGTACCGGCTAAAAAAATATTATGGCATATTTAGCGATTCATCATATGGTTTTTTAATTCCTGTACGATATCGGTTACCCGATAACGTATTTTCAAACCTTGTTAACTGTACAAGCATAGAAAGCTTTATATCAGAACTGTCAAAAACCATATATAACAATGTTTTTGACGATTTTACACTTGCACAGCAACGCCTAACAAAGGCTGTTAAATTACGTTACCGCACAGAAGGCCGCCGTTCTTATATGGCACTTGCTTGCGGATATTTATATGAAGCACATTTGCAGGAAAAAAACAATGCGGCCATGGCGGTAGGCATACGCCATGGGCTTGATCATTCCGAGATACTGTCGAGGTTGTATTAAACGAGGTGCATCCCAATGATAATAAAAATGCAATACATAAGTTTAATTGGGCATATGGAAAACATGCAGCACGTAGTAGAAAACTACCTTTCACGTTTTGACATTCAACTTGAGAAAACCAATAATCACGGCTTAATGGAACCTTTTACAGCGTTAAATCCATATAATGCAACACTACAAAAAGCCGAAATTTTATCCCCATTAGCAGGAGCTGTTCCGCTTATTTACATGCCTTTAACTGCGGCAAAAGCTGTAAATACCATAGAAGAAGCCTATGCCGCTTATGAATTGCGAAGCGATAAATCTCGCACCCTTGAAGAAAACCTACGCCAAGCAAACGAGCATATCAGCCAATTGGAAGACTTCACAGCATTTAAAGGCGATTTAAGCAACATGGAAAATTTTGAATTTCTCCATTATCGTTTTGGCAAATTGCAACTATTACACTTCCTTCAGTATGAAAAATTTTTAAGTAACAACGATAATCTCATCTTCGATGTAATAAAGCGAGATAAAGATTTTGTTTGGGGAATATATTTCACTCCCAAGGCAAATACAGATACGATGGATTCCATTTTCGCATCCTTAAAATTTGAGCCAATACCAATAACCAGCACATGTCTTGACGAAAGCATTAGTGGCACACCATCTGAATTAATTAACCACTGGCAAGCAAAATGCCAAGAAATGAAGCAGGAATTGCATCAATACGCATTAGAGTTCTTAGAAAATCCAAAAAAAATTGCAATTGCCTGCCATCAAATAAAAAGCCTCTACAATGCCTTCGATATAAAAAAATTTGCAAACGTAAGCCCCCAGGAAAAAATTTTCTCCTTCTCCGGTTGGATGCCGGAAGCAGACGCAAACAGACTGGAAGCCGAAATTGATAGTGACGATCTAACAATTTTCTCATACGACACTTTAAATGAATATTTATCTTCCGGTGAAAACGAGGCACCCCCTACCCTGCTTAAAAACCCGCCAATTATGCGCCAATTCGAATTTTTCACAAAACTATACGGACTCCCTGCCCATGGTGAAATTGACCCCACTCCCTTTTTAGCAGTCACATACACTATTTTATTTGGACTCATGTTTGGCGATGTTGGACATGGTTTTTCATTGGCGGCCATTGGGCTTTTTGTGTGGCATAAATACAAAATTCCCCTAGGCGCAATTATAGCAGTTGCCGGCACATCCGCAGCATTTTTTGGCTTCTTATATGGCAGCATTTTTGGCTTCGAAAATATTTTGCCCGCCTTATGGCGAAGACCTGCGGAAGATATCGCTGGTACACTTATGCTTGCAGTATGGATTGGCGTTGGACTTATTGTATTTTCTATGATTATTAATATGCTTAATTCTTTTAAACGTCGAGACATAAGCAGTTTGCTTTTTGGCGCAAATGGGGTAGCCGGTTTGGTTTTTTATGGGGCAAAACTTTTTATTTTAGTCCGTGTTTTTATTCTAAGGCTTTCTGTTACCTGGCCGGTAATTGCCATAACTATTTTACCACTGGTATTTATAGCATTTAAGCACCCCTTAGAGCGTTTTATATCGGGAAAAAACCCCTTACCATCCACAGGAATTGGGCAATTTATATTTAATACGATAATAGAATTGTTTGAAACCCTACTCACTTACGCAACAAATACAATTTCCTTTGTACGCGTTGGAGCGTTTGCCATCAGCCACGCCGGAATGATGCATGTTGTTTTGCAATTATCCCAAGGCGCAGCAGGCACCCATAACTGGCTAATTTTAATCCTTGGCAATATTTTGATTTTGGTAATAGAAGGACTTTTGGTAGGAATACAAGTTTTACGCCTTGATTTTTATGAAATGTTTAGCCGATTTTACAAAGGCGGCGGACGTAGTTTTGCTCCAAGCCGAATAAAATAATTCAACTGATTCCAAAATGGAGTCGGTTGAATCAGAAAGAGTTGATCACAAATGATTACAATAACAGTACTACTTCTACTTTCAATAATTGCCCCATTGGTTATACTAAAAAAGCGCGGCAAACTAGCCATATGGGTAAACTTAGTCTCATTTTCCGCCATGTTCATACTTGCTACCGTAGTTATATTCTCCGGCAGCGTTTCTGCAAACCCAGCCACAGCATCCGCCGCTTCCGATATGGCCGTTGCAGCAGCATTTATTGGGGCGGCACTTGCAACAGGACTTGCCGCCATTGGCACCGGCATTGCCGTAAGCAACACCGCCGCCGCCGCCATTGGAGCCATTAGTGAAAACGAAAATAATTTTGGCAAAGCGATGATTTTTGTAGCTATGGCAGAAGGGATTGCCATTTATGGACTGTTAATCTCGTTTATGATCTTGGGGCGTATTTAACCTTGCGAACCGTGGCTATTTGCAGCAATTCCACTATTTGTATGGGGCTTAGGCTTGCAGGTGTAGACTCTTACCATGCAGAAACTAAAGACGCCCTCCCGGCAATATTAGAAACCCTATCAGACGTTGGGATACTTATTATCTCCAACAATTTAAAATCAGAAGAACTGGCGGATTTTAAAGAAAAAAATCCGCAAATATTGATATTACACTCAAAGGAGTTAGTATGACATCTTATATTACAGAAAAAAACGAACGCAAGTTGGAATATTTTTCAGATATTATAATGCAAGAGGTAGAAAAAAAGAAAAACGATGCAAATTTCAAACTAGAAACCGAGCTGAGACAACATAACAGCGCAACTTTAGAAATCACTGCAAGAGATAGTAATCAGGCATTACAAGCAAAACAAGATCAAATTCATCAGCAGGCAAACAGACAAATTACCACGGCAAAAGTACGTGCAATGGCCCAATATGTACAAACACGCAACCAACAAATCGACCTTTTATTCGTAGCTGTAATGGCCCAGCTTGCACAATTTACACAACAAGCCGAATACGAAACCTATCTAATAGAGCGTATTAATAAAACGAAAACTATAAGCAGTTTTTCAATTGTAAAACTATCGCCCCTCGACATGCGGCTGGAAGAAACAATAAAAACCGCCACAAACCTAACACCGGAAACCGGGAATGACGACTTTATTGGCGGCTTTATTCTACTAAACGAAAACCGTACAATTCAAATAGACTACACTTTTAAAACCAAACTGGCAATTATAAAGAAGGATTTTGATTATAGTCAACAGGCAATATAAGCTGGGCTTCTCTATTTTTAATGGCGGAAATAATATCAAAAATACTTTCTGCCCTTTTTTTCAACTTTATCCCACTGGAAAACTTAATATTTATCCCATGAGAGTCACTACCCGCCTGCATAGGCAAATTATGCGCTTTGGCAAAGGCAAAGGTCTTTTCATTTGCTGGCTTCGGATCCAATCCATTAAATACCTCAACACCATCTATTAATCCGGGATCCACCGGCCCTTTCCGCTCAATCCAATGTTTATCCCTGTGTGGATGGGCCTGCGCTAAATACCCTCCTGCCCTTCGCACAATTCCGCTATAGTCTTCTATGGGTAATCCATTTAAGTAAGGGTTGTCTATCAAAAATTGCACATCCAATCCATAAGTTAGAAAATCAGAACCCTTATCTGTAAATTCCCAGCCAAAAAACACATCCAAACCTAGGCGTTGGCCTTCTTTTTTTGCAGCCCTATAGCCTGCCGCCATATGCCTTACTTTTAACCGCCACGGCAGGGGTACATGCTTCCACCAGCTATGCAAATAATGGTCTGTAATAATAATCCCGGTATATCCTCTGTCTTTATAAGCCCTCACTTGCGCAATAGCCGAATTTCGCCCGCATATGCTGGACTCCGATGTATGCATATGAGTTTCATATAAATACTCCATACTTAACCTCTTTCGTATTCCTCCGGAACATATTTAATAAGCGCTTTATGTTTTTGAATCAATTCTGTTTCAATTATTTCTTCGTGGGCTGCCCCAAGGTATTTGTGCCGCCATATTTCTTTGTGTCTGTAAAATGCTTCGCCAATTTTTAAAAATCTGTCGTTCGTTTCAAATACATGATATCTATAAGAAAGTGCCTTATCAACACGCACCTCTCCAATAAGGCGTTTATTTTCTATCCAAAATCTAAATTGAAATGTGTGATCTGTATTGTTTAAACACTGATAATCTAAGTAATTGTAAAAAACTGTAGGGCCATATCCGGAAGGAACTACCCCTTCATCATCAGGAAATGGTTCAAAACTATGGTGATGACATTCCGTAACAGTGAGCGGAGAGTGCAAGCAAAGCCAATGCAGCAAAATGGACATTTTACATAATCCACCGCCAATACCGGCAACTACTTTACCATCCGACAGTGTCCGTGCCTCCCTATATCCTTTTCTCTTTGTGGCGCACCCCACTAAATAGCAAAAGGAAAATGTTTCTCCGGGGCGTATCAGTATTCCATCTAATTTTTCAATAGCAATTTTTAAATTTTCAACTTTATTATGCTGAAAGTCCGCATTTGAATCTTCGGACCTAATCAATACAAATTCATGCCGATATACCCTATGTTCCAACGAATTCTTTAAAATTATTTTCGCAAAATTCTGTTTTCCAAGCCACCATTTTAGACGTCTATTAAGTCGCCGCAGCTTGACGATTATAAAGTAAAAAACCCGGTTATAACTTGAAAGAGGCCGCATATGTTTCTCCCTATTCGAATATAAAACGACGAATTCAAGTGGCTAGTGTCACTAGGCATTTGAATTTATTTTCATAGTAAGCAATATAACATACATGCACAACATAGTACAATCAATCTAATACTGCACAGTTCCACCTCTGTGGATAAACTTTGTACCATAACCGTTCCAAAACATTACAAAGTTGCAATATACAACGGCAAAATGGTTATGAACCATTCCCCACACAACTCGCGCAAAGCCAGACTGACACACCTTAAGAAAGGATTTTGATCATGACCCAAAAAACCAGCACCATACACGGTATAAACGGCCCGGTTGTCACCATAAAAGGCGACAATTTTGCAATATCAGAGATGGTAAGCGTAGGCGAATTAACAGGCGAGGTTATCGCCTCAAAACCAGACATGGCAACGGCACAAATATACGAAACCACAGCAGGCTTGCGCCCCGGCACATCCGTAGCCGGTACAGGTCAGCCAATGTCCATTACCCTGCAACCGGGCATAGTAGGACATATTTTTGACGGCATCATGCGACCGCTTAATAAAACTGGTGATTCCTCTCACATATGGAAAGTTCAAGTTCTGGCAAAAACAGGCCAACACCTAGTCCCCGGCGAAATATTTGCAGAAGTAGCCGAAACACCACTGATTACATACAAAGCCATGCTGCCCCCCGGCGTTTCCGGAACCGTAACCCACACAAACCCAAACGGCAATTACACAGCAAAATGCCCAATCATAACCCTTGACAACAGCCAAATCATAACCTTATCTCAAACATGGCCAATACGTTTACCACGCCCAATAAAACAGCGTCAAGCCTTAGATAAACCCTTAATCACAGGCCAGCGAGTAATAGACACCCTCTTCCCAATTGCAAAGGGCGGCGTAGCAGCAATCCCCGGCGGCTTTGGCACTGGCAAAACCATGACACAACATCAACTTGCCAAATGGTGCAACGCAGATTTAATCGTATATATCGGCTGCGGCGAACGTGGGAATGAAATGACAGAAGTCTTAGAAGACTTTGCAAAACTAATAGACCCAAAAAACAACCAACCCCTACTAAATCGCACAATATTAATCGCCAACACATCAGACATGCCTGTTGCCGCTCGCGAAGCAAGCATTTACACCGGCTTAACCATCGCCGAATGCTATCGGGATATGGGATACCACGTTGCCGTAATGGCAGATTCCACATCTCGCTGGGCAGAAGCCCTGCGCGAACTCTCCGGCCGCCTAGGGGAAATTCCTGCAGAAGAAGGCTACCCAGCCTACCTTGCAACCCGCCTTTCAGCATTTTACGGCCGCGCAGGATATGTAACAAATTTAAACAACACAGAAGGCTCTGTCACCATTGTAGGTGCAGTTTCCCCCCAAGGCGGCGATTTTTCTGAACCTGTCACCCAGCAAACAAAGCGTTTCATCTCCTGCTACTGGGCCTTAGATCGTCGGCTTGCCTACGCCCGCCACTTCCCCGCCATAGACTGGATGCATAGCTACAGCAATTACATTTCCAGCCTT
>Ga0136643_10005898_pt1 | contig 17411 bp, 13 predicted proteins | sample TergutLab28metaG_FD_96883 | JGI IMG/M metagenome (GOLD analysis project Ga0136643, IMG submission 96883) | Labiotermes labralis P1 segment gut microbial communities from Petit-Saut dam, French Guiana - Lab288 P1 (version 3) (version 3) | ecosystem: Host-associated > Arthropoda: Insects >... | reverse complement strand
CACGTACTGTACTCTCACGCAATTCAGTGTGCACTTACTGTACACTCACGTAAATTCTGTGTGCACTTACTGTAACTGCACTCACACACGCAGTGCGCACTGACTGTGACTACACTCACATATATTTTGTATCACATTTTTGGGCCTTATTCGACTTTAGTTCAATAAAATACACGCCTTTAAATGTACCAACTTTAATTTTTGTTCCGTAAATTCGGTTTCCATGACGCATTCCTTCTCAGAACGAATCATTCAGTTCCACCAGTTGAAACCTGAGAATTCTCTTCGAGAAGATTGGTTTGGGTCCTAAATCTAGGTGTGATTGTGCTATCGGGTTGCTGGTGATTTACTGACTGGTTTTGTACGTGGGCCTGGGAGATGTGTCGTGTAGCATTTGACTACTATTGTTAAGCCTGTTACATATTTCATGAACTTTCAAATTATTCCTGCCCTTTGAACGTTCTTCGGTTACTTTCCATTTTGGACAGAACTAGGATGAAGATGTGTGCATCCTTGTCAACTACGTAGTACAGTTTCAAAATGAGCTGGGCTGTGTTTTGCATTATCTTTGGCTTTGGTGTGGGGCACGCGGTGGCGTAGTTAGTGGAGGCACTGCGCTAAAGCCGGATTGTCGCGGATTCGATTCCCGGTGGGGTCACTGGAATTTCTCATTGACTTAATCCTTCTGGTCGCATTGTGGCCTTGGGGTTGACTCAACCTCTAACAGAAGTGAGTACCAGGAATATCTCGTGGGGTAAATGCGGCCGGTGCGTACAGTCACTTTCATGTGCCTGTTGTCAAGAAACTCTGGGAGACTTAACATCCTGGAGCCCTAAGTGTCTCTGCAGGCCCTAATGGGATAGCTTCAAATTTGGCTTTGAAATTAATTTCTTTACATATGAGAGCATACGGTGAAAAACCAAAACTCTGATTCATTGCTGCTATTACGCGTGTTTGATGAATAGGCCAACGCTGTTTGAATAACGCGAACTTCCGCATGTGCCTGTTCTCAGCGACCGGGGTGGAGATATAAGTTTGGGTGACGGGCCAATTTTTTCTCAACTTATCATGTTTTTATTACGCGATTTTTAATATCGAGAGGTCTCACAAGAAGGGAACTATCGCGTTATAGCGGAACTGACTGTTCTTCTTAACCATATTTACAGTGCTTCACGTAACTGTTGCTAAGAGAATTGAGAAGAATGTTGTCTTATGGGATGTGGGGACTTGAATCTTCTGTAAGTGCACGGATATTTCAGAGGAATTACTGCCTTCTTTCTGAAAATATAATACTTATACTTTGCCGGTCTCAGTGTCCGTGGGTCTAAGGCGTAGGTCTGCGGCAGATCGCCTGCTGAGATTGTGAGTTCGAATCCCACCGCGGACAGGGATGTTTAGTGTTGTGTGTTGTGAGGTAGAGGTCTCTGCGACGAGCTGATCACTGGTCCAGAGGAGTCCTACTGACTGTGGGGCGTCGTTGTGTGTGATCAAGAAACTTCCAGATGAGGCCCTGGGCCACTGGAGGCTGTTGCACCAAATAATAATAATAATAATAATACTTTTATTTTTGTTGTGTGTAAAGGGAGAATCTTACACGCTGGACAAATATTGAAGTGATTTCTACTGATAATTTAGATTAGTCTTTTAGCACAACATGTAACGAAAGTCCGTTGGATCTTCAACGATGAAACTTGAGAAATAACACATGACGTCTCCATCCTGCGTTCTGTTCAGCACTTCAGACAAAAACGAAAGAAAATATTTCTGTAGTTGTAGTAAAAAAACGTATAGAGTATGCGCAGTTTGAAAAACGCGCGCGAGTGGGGTTCTTCTTCGTTTGTTTGCTTGTGGAAACACTGAAACTAAAGGCGACATATTTCTCAATATATTTGATTACCCATAACCAACCCAGCACGGAACCTTAGAGTTTAGCGTGTTTGTCATAGAAACGTTTGCTGTCACGTTCATAATTTGCCATTCTCCTTCGACACTGCCACTTGTATTAGTATTACAGAGACATTTCTTTAGTTTCCTGCCACTCGAAGCCCAGTGAATACACCGTCGCCTCCTGCTAAGAGCAGGTTCCATTATTTAGGTCGTTACTGCTCTTACTGTTAATGCCACAGCCCATTTGAGTCTTGCTTGACCTCTTGTATTGTGGAAGTTTTCTAAATCTTTATTCACGCAAGCTGCAGGGAGCCATGGACTGTGGGACAGATTATCGCAGTGAATAACACGGACAGTAGACCCTAACATAAAGTTAGATACATCGCGAGTCTGGAGTATATAACACATTTACTGGAACCTGACCTGAGGAGCCACAGGTTGTCAACACTGATGGATTCATTACCCCTTTAGGAAAGGAAGATACGACATTAAACTGTGTATCAAATAGAAGGCAGACATGTTGCTTGTTTAGGACGCCGCTGAGTGAGTGTAGGTGCGTAGAATTACATATGTGTGCTATAAAGATAAACTGGTTGTCAGCATTTAAAAAAATGTTGTAAAATATGATGCAAGAACAGTGAGAAAAGAATAAGAGGTACTGTGTTTGGCCATCCTGTCATAGATTAACTGATTATAAAGAACACTGTTGTTGCATTTGGAGACCGAGCAAGTCAAGGAATTTTCCAACTTTCGAGGAACTCAAAGATTCGTTACTGTTTACAAAATAGCGTGTCGCTGAACGTAATCTAAGCCAAAAACCCGTGCCTATGTACACTGTTTCCTTATTATCCACTGCAGTATTATGTTTCCATTTACTCATACGTCTCCGATGTGTTCATTGTCCCTTCTGGTGTTCCTGTTATATATATATATATATATATATACACGCATCAGTCGCCCAAATATTTTTCCCAGCATTTCGATTTCAAATTCTGTGTGTGTGTGTGTGTGTGTGTGTGTGTCGTGTGGTGAGAAAACAACTTTCACACACTTATACAAAAATAACAGGTATAATTCTGGTTATACATATACTTCGTACATAGATTCTTAGCAATGTTGACTGAATGTGAATGAATAGTAAATGAACCGATGGGCATGTGAGTAGGCATGATGCAAACGAAAGACCGTAAAATTTGACAGTGGTGTGGATATTCAATATACATAATTCACCACTGAACGCGGAACTCACTTGTAGAATCAGCGTGAAAACACTATATTATATAGTACGTTTCTTTTATCGGTGTTGTGAGCACCACCCTGTCACGGGATTCCCTGACGAGTACAGGATTTGAGTGCGATTAAACAGCAGTGCTTGGTGCGACGGCGAAAGAAAGCGAGAAAATGACCTCCTCCAACAGTCAGACATACTTGACACCAGTAATATAATTCTAAAAATTATCTGCAATTCGTTTCTAGGAATTTCCAATACTGCGCGTCCTCTGTGTGTGTGTGTGTTTTAATAAACGCCGTATTTGCATCATCCACACAGGCATCGTATCGGGTGAAGGAAAAGGCTACAAAAGACAAGTAATAAATTATTCGTTCTTCAGAAACGCTGCGTAAGGCAACCACTGAATTATGAGCTGTTCGGACGTTACGCTGTCTTCCTAGAAGTAATCTTATTCATTCTGCCTATTACTTTAATAAAAAAAAATAATGACAGAGTGTCCACTGTATGATCCTCAATGTTTTGTTTGCAAAAAATATGGGTATCGTTGTCGCCCTGACACAGACTCCACTACCGTGTAACAGCACCTCTTATAATACGTATTACAAAATTATTTACCAATCCATATCTAGGGCTTGAATTGTTTGTGTGACTTTCAGAATTCCCATTTGTAAAACAAGTTAACAATGGATCGACCACCACATCACACTGATTTAAGGAACCAGTTACAAAACCGTACTGTCACAACAACTACTTTTTAGGATATGCTTATGAACGAGCTGCAGTATAATCCAACTAATGTTAGTAGTTGCTCTGAAAGAACACGCCCTGCTCGCTGTCACTTTTTCTCTAACAAAGAACATTGTCGAAATTTGTTCACCAGTTGAAATAAAATGCGGACTCCTGAATTTATTACGACACGTGTTGTGGGGGGGTCCTTCCTTATTTAGGTTTCGACAGTGAACACCCTCCGTGTTAAACTGTACTTAAAATTCTCGAACATCAATTTACTTCTTTTGCGCGCTACTTATGAAACTGGGCCTTTCTGAGATATTGTCGATATGTGAGAATACACCTTTTAGTTGGATGCTACGTCAGGGAAAGCGCAGCGAACAAACTGTCGGGGATGTCATACACAGCCAGATAAGCCAGCTGCTTGCATGGCACACGCATTGAGTCGTATTCCGTATAGAAATAACTGAAGAACCCTGGTGGTAACAATAACTGATACATTGGTCACCGATTTACAAAGTGTAGGAGACGGGGACAGGAAACAGTTGTCAGAAGGAGTGTATACAAAACGGTGTCCGGAATTCAAAGAAGATACCGGAGTGACATACAGTATGGGAAAGAATGCAAGAATAAGGGAACCTACGCACATGTCAGAAACTAAAGAAGAAGCGGAATATATGTGGAATGAGGTGTGAGAATGGCAGTGCTCGGTGACGTTTGGGAAGAGTGGGGGAGTGGCCGGTCGTCGCATCTTTTAAGTTGTCTCATCAATAGCCTGAAAAACTCAAAGAAACGTAAGGAAACTCCCACTTTAGGATATCGAGTTACCCAGCTGAGATTCGAATCGGGCATTTCCAAATAAAATCAGAAGTGTCACATTTCGTACTCTAACGCCAGTGTATTTAAGCAATACTTCCGTTGAGGGTGATAAAATCGAATTGAAGGTTCGAAAAATTATTGGTCATGATCTCTGTTACAACGGAGTGTTTCCTAATGTAAAGCTACCTCATTCGTGAAGCAAGATAGTGTAATTGTGTGATCGTTGTTGTACCTTTCCCACTTTCTTCTTCCCTCTCAATTTATTTATTTTTTGTTATATTTCTTACCTTCAACTTTTTTTCTAATTTCCTATTTCTCTTTTATTTTGCCATTTCTTTCTTTTGTTTCGCTTTTCCTTTGCTTCAATGCTTTACAATTCGATGCTTAAAGATTTGAAGTTCGATAACATTTAAGCTATTATGTAAAGTACACATAAAATTTCGCTTTGTGCCTCATAAAGAACAATGTCTAACTTTATGAAGGCTGTTCGATAAATCATATTTAGGGAAATGATGGCTATTTATTGTGAGAATCGTAGGAGAGGAGCAAGAACACTGTGTTACGAAAATGCGGAGATTCGTAATGTTAAACCAGGTGGTACATATTGTTACCACGGTGATTTGAAAGTTTAATGAACTAGTGCTCATTGAACACGAAGATCCAGCGTCTCCTATACGGAAATCCGCCACCGGAAAATAAAGCTCCACAAGTTCAGTCCTGTTCACATCCTCATAGATTAGGTACCCAAAACACTCAACGTAATTTAACCTTTTGGCGCCGGAATTATTTTTTTTAATTTAACACACCTGTATATAAAATGTGAATAATACAGGAACCAAATATGTTAGAATTACGAAACAAACTGCATTTTGAAGAGAAAAAACCGGAGAGTATATACCTTGTTTAAAATATTCTGTACCTATATTTGTTGAATAAATATATAAAATGCAACTTTGGAGGTTAGGGGTGCGGCTTCTAAAGGTTAAAGCATTTCTCTGGACCACTGTCACAAGAACAGTTCGTGTTTGTTTAGAAATATGTGAGTTCCTCGCTGAAACTTAGGCCTGCGTGAAAATAGATCGTGTAGGTTAACAGGACTATGAAACGGTTGATGAAATTTTCCCGATGTTTAGGCATGGTTCCTTGTTTATCAATCGGCCGAAAAGGCACGCATTCTTACCACCACTGCACCACTCAGTAGCACTGCTGTGTCATGAAAACGTTCAAGTAGCCTTAACCAAGTGTGAACATTTAACTTCTGAACGCATGTAGCAGATCATAGCGGCCCCTTTCTTGTTTAGGTACCCGCGATTTGAAGTGATTTAGTCTGCACGTGATACACATCTGTGTGAGCAAGAGGAAGGCATTAAAGCACAGACAAAAATAAAGCCTTGTGCTCACATTAGGAGGGTCGGCGTCCTCTTCAACACCTGTGGTGAGTCGTGTCTACAATGAGCGCTATTGTGCGTGTCAAAATGTTCTGTACTGCCGCCTGAAACTGCTGCTGCTGCTGCTGCTGCTGCCTCTAGAATTCTCTGACACGTACAGATCTTAAACAAGAGGATTCGCGTGGGAGGAAAGAGAGAAATGCGTACAGAACTTGTATAATGAAAGAGATAAAAAGGTATGGTAGGAAAGTGGCGCATAGCGTTACAATTCTGGCTGTGCTCTCACTTCTTCTTCTGTGACTATTTCGAAGCAAATTAGGTCCGAGATTTTAATGTAACTATTCTTGCAACAATTCAAATATATTTAAACTAATTTTCTATTTATATACTTATACATATTTAAATACCGATCCCAGTGGTCCTGCGGTAGTTCTACTTTCGTTTAAGTGCTGGGATCGCGGGCTCGAATTCCGCTTAGGGCATGGATGTGCGTCTCTTTTCTATGTTGTGTGCTGTGTAGGTAGCGCCCTCTGCGACAAGTTTTTCACCTTTCTAGAGGAGTTCTAGCGGCTGCGTGTGTCTAACTGTGTGTGATATAGAATCCTCAACAACGAGGTGTCTTGTAGCACCACAAAAAGATATATGCATTCCGGTGGGAGGAAACGTCATTTAATTACTGCTGAAGGAATGAGACTTCAGTGATCGTAATGTGTGTTCGGAGAACCACTGTTCGTTGGTGTATGTACTGATTTGGGACGTAGAGCGTAGCGTATCAATGCAGGGCCATTAACCCGCCATTGTTTAGATCTTTTATAAAGCCTTGTGACTAATAAAATGTTCTATTGTGCATGAAATGTGCTTCTCCTTTCTCTTTACAACTTTTGTCCGAAAAGAATCCTGCGCCCAGATGAATATTTAGCGAGTGCCTGCACAATGTGTAGTTTCGTTATTTTCGTCCCATTTAGCAAAGACATCCTGAGGACCATTTCTTGTGCATAATTTTCGGCACTAAAAATAGTGGAAAGAAGTTTCTTCCACTTTGTAGTGCGTATATGAAGTGTATGACTGCGTACCGTGCAATAGTCCATCCGTTGTAAGGTCTAGTGCCCCCCTTTTTGTGTTTTACATACTGCCGTATTCGGTATAGAGACTAGGTTGCGGACTGGAACGTCCGGATTTCGAATCCCGGTAGAGACAAAAGATTTTTTCTTCTCGAAGACGGTCGGACCGGCTGTGGGGCCCACCTATCCTCCTATATAATGGGTAAGGGGGTTCTATCGCGGGGGCAAAGCTGTCGGCCACTCGCCTCCATCTAGCTCCGAAACTAAGAATGAGTACACCTGTCCCTCTACTCCCCTATATGCCTTCGTTGCATAGACAGGGACAACGTTGCTCTTTTACCTTTACATTTGAGTTTATGCAGACAACAGTACAGGTTACCGACCGATATTTGTGGTACCAATTTGTAACCTTCACCATGCCTTCTATACTCTCGCCCTATCCAGCCCGCCTTAAGTTGATCATCCTAATTGTACTTAATGAAGAGTACAAATTATGTTGTTATGGTAGTCCTGTAACGAATGAATATGTAAACAGAAAATAATAATTTACGCACGTGTTGCTGATTATGTCTGTCAACAAAAGATGGACTTATGTATGTGTAATACAGTCATACCGTTCGATTAACTTTATGAAGAACACGTTTCCGTATGTGCAGTAAATTAACATATAGACGATACGCACATATATGAATACTCGCTTAAAATCTAAGGACTTTTACTCTTAGATATTTATAGGATATAAATCTTACGGTCCGGTGCCTGTAAAATGAATACCGGCGGATATTTCTTCAAAGATAAAAGCGGCCCCACCGTGAAACTGACCAGTCATACCTACCCGCTGGCGAGTTGAGGAATGCGTGGAGACAATCATCTACTCCCGCCTAAGCATTCACGTCGTTGTGATTAATTAAGCACATACATACTCTACCTCCTTTTTCAGTTCTCTTGCTAAATATTTTCTGATTAATGGTCTTCGGGTTGCAGATGCAAGAGACGGAATATACTGAATGTGGAGTAGCGGACAGCCGACAGAATTCGGTCCTTAATTGTAGACTGGCGATGGGGATAGGGGGGGGGGATAGACGGGCAAGTTGTGGAGTGAAGAGACCTACATTTAATTAAAAGTGTACTGAAAAAGCACTGTACCGTCACATCTTCCTGTACAAAATCACAGAGAGCACATACAGAACATGTGTGTAATTTCGTGCAGATTGTATTTCATTTCTTGTGTGCTTCAAGCAATAGCGAAAGTTAGAACTAAATGTCTTGCGTATCTTGTTGCCCTTACCTATATAATTTTCCCACCAGGGAAGTCAGAGACTCGAGAAAAGAAGGTACTTTTTGTTGACTGAATTCTATTCACCTCGGCGGATGTCTTCCGCTCTGTTCAATTGTCATAAATATGAGTGTATTTTGTGGAAAGCTTGGAATGACTTTCCTTTTCCTGCTAGAAGTGGTGGCGGTTTTCACAGCTTTATGGTGCAGGCGGCCCGCACAAAATGATCAGGACGTAACAAAACATCGGCACTGAAATGTGAATAGCCCAGCAGCAGATACGAACACCAAACACCCTCTTTTTTAACCTCAACCGTCTTCCGTGTTCTGTGAATGTTTCTGGTTCATGTTAATTTCTTTTGTAGGTGCGAGGTGAAGGTAGCACCCGCTGCGACCACATTGTTCACGGCCATCTTACAGGAAATTACGAAAGAGAAAAATCCATGTGTGTGTGAGATATATATATATATATATATATATATACCGCGTAACGTCCTTCAGATGTTTCAATGGCCTGCTGACTACCTGGCTTTGAGCTCCTGCGAATAATGATTGCGTATTAGTGATGCATTACCACAAAAAGGGTACAATCCGACAGATTAGCTTCTGAACCATGAGGAAACACATGTTCCAAAAATCTAAATTCTTGGTGCCTGAAAGCTGACCTGAAGAAAATAACGTACTGTAGACCGACTAATATTAGGTGCCATCATACAAAATTTAGGCCCCTGGAATTTGTACACTCCTGCTTGTGGTAATAATGGGTAATAAGGCATAGAGAGTGGCCGTAGTTCCGTGTAGAAGGAAATAAATTTTGGGTAAGGTGTTTGCGACTGATAACGTGGAATCAGGTGCGAAATGGAATGGCAGTATTTCCGCTGTTTTTTTTCTTCATAAACCTGGATCCATTCCAGTTGCCCACCTTACCCCATTCAGAAGAGACCGTTGTGAAAATATGTTGGCTGCTAGGGAAGTACAGAAATTACTCGACTTTATGGATTTGAAATTATAACGGGACACTCTCAGAGATTTTTTACATTTACTGAATTACACTGAATTGAAAATAATTGTAGACTCATTTCCTTGGAGTAATTATACATTCTTTCCTCAACTTCAGAAGGTCCATTATCGTTTTCTGAAGAACCTACCATTGACCTGTGTTGTGACAATTTAAACCAATTCAAATCCTCTCACAACCTGTTGTTTTAAGATTCATTTTATTAGGCGCATTCGCAGAATTGTGAAAAGCAACAATTACCTTACATGTCTGTCTGTCTGTCTTTCCTTCCTTCCTTCCGTCTGCATGGAACAAATTGCTACCGATTTCAGATTTTCATGAAATTTGATATTTTAGTGTTTTTCGAAGAACTGTTGAGAAAATTTAAGTTTTATTAATAAAATCTGACAAGAAAAACGGGTAATTTGCATGGAGACCGATACATATTTTTCGCTATACCTCGCTCATTTCTTCTTAGAATCAAAAATGCTTCAGACAAAAGTTGTATAGAAAATAAAAACACACATTTTGTGTTCAGTAACTCTTTTTTTTTTTCGAAAATCGTGCCGCTATGAGATAATTTGGAAAAATACTGTAGAGCCGGACAGGCCACAGATGACAATGTGGCGCATGCGCATTGCACGGTGGATAACTAAGGTAACAGACACACACTCAGAATATGTAATACTTATTGCTTTTCCACAGCAACAGTGGTTGTACGAACGCGCCTCAATGTTACGTTTTACGTACACTCTCTGTCTTGTATTATATTCTGCCGTATGCCACGTTCTCCTAAGCAGCTTTTACCGCTCATTCATGCCGACTGATATCTTTTGTGCATTTGTTATGTGTGCTACATGCTCGACCCATCTCATCCTACTCGGGTTTATCAGCGCACTTCCCTTGCGTGAAGTATACAGATAGTAATGCTTAATATTATTCGCTTGCCTCCTGTAAAATCTTCACGCTTGCTTACAAAAGTTCTGTGCCCCGTCTCGTTCTTTCTTATTTTTTGATATTTGATATATTTGTTAACTGCATTTGGGTTGACGCCCGGTGGCAGCAGTGCAGTACACATTTACACAAAAACAATACATAGAACAACACAATTAAAAACTTTGGTTGGAAGGGTTTCTGGGATTCGAACCCAGAGTGGTCAAACTAAAATTAACGAGGAAGTAACCGTTTAAAAATTATTGCCTAATTGGGAAGACTGCGGGCCGTGCCCCGTCTTTGCGGGTTATACCCTGGCATTTGCCGTACAAGTGAGGAAAAAAACACGGAAAAACCTCAGCCAGGGTGTTCATATTGTCTAAATGCAGCATATTCTGCTCCCTACTGCAGTATTTGAACGTCATGCTGCATCCGCCGGATACAACAATAACAGCACACTTAGACCTGCGCATCGATTAGAACAAGATTTCTTATGTGGGATGGAAGAGCGTTACATAAATCTCGTATGGGACGAAACTATTTATATAGCGGCTCCAGGCCGCGTTTGTCTTTCCGGAATGTCACATGCCATCCAGAGGCTTCCATTGCATTTCATTTGCCCACCGCGCACCGAAACATACGCCGATACTCTACCGTTAGCACATTATCCATCCCTGATATGAATTTGTGACAGAAAACATGGGTTAGCACCATGGGAATTGGACAATAAATTATGAATGTGAATTGGGGTAACTTGATTAGTCTGGTGATTGGCCATGGGATAAACGACTGGCCTTCGATTCCCGGCGGTGGCGGGATTCCTTTTTTTTCGACTACATGCCTGGCGTCTATTCATTGGGTGCACAAATGTTGTTCTTTATTTTTCCAGTATCAATAACCGTGGAACGCCCGAGTGAAGATATTGGAAAATACATTCGCATAAGCTGCACATGAGTTTAGGAGCCGAGATGGCTCAGTTGGTACAGTGACTACGCTACGGACTGGACTGCCGAAGACTCGTGGTTCGATTTCCAGCAAGAACAAGATTTTTTTCCTTTCCGCAAGTTCTCCAATACAGCTTCCTGTTCATTGTGTGTTGGAAGCGCTCTCTGCAGGTCAAACGCAGCCAGCATGTGAGGTTCACCATTCAGCCCCAACTATTGGGTGGAATCGTACCTCCATTCCCCTATACGCCTTTATGTCGAACACTGGAGGTCACGTTTTACGTACGATATTTCATAGGTTATTACCAGGAGTAACTTTACGAGATGGGAAACCAAATAAGGAATAACAAAGGTCCTAAAACTGATGAATATTGTGGTAAGAGTAAAGGAATTCTGTAAGAGCATGTGGGCCTCAAACAGGATTCAGAATTATCATCCTTAGATAAACCAAGGGCCAGAGACACTTGGGAAGACCAAGAAGTAGATGGAAAGATCAGTTTTAAAAATTCTGAACATCCAAATGGGTCCATATCACCAACTTCTTGGGTTGGGAGACACGTGACAAAAGGAGAAAACGAAATAGAAGAAAAAGAGATGAAAAGTGTGTGAATACAACGCATAAGAATGATCACGTGTGAGGAATGAAGGATTTTACTTACCAGGGGACGCCTTGAATTATCAACGGAACTGGAGTATGTGATTGGAACTGCTGAGAGAGCGAGGGAGAAGCGTGAACAGCGACAGCCTGATCCTTCGTAGAAAAAGAATAATAACAAAAGCAAGATGATGATGTAATTCAATGAAGCTAGTGTCATTCCTACCACAGAATTTGTAACTGCCACTTCGTGACGATATATTGATCTCAGATAATCTAAAATTACGAAGATAAACTGGCCATGAACACAAGACTTCCTTACCAACTGATGTGGGGTATCGATTATTTCAAAACTTCATTAGGTGTGAGGGCAGACAGACAGACATGCGCAAACACGATATAAAAAAAACTGCGTTTCTTTATGAAGTAAAATTTGAGATAATATGTAAATAAGTAAATAAATAAATAAATACAAAAATAAACACATGTTTAGCGCCAGTGGGGTTATAAATATATTCTCAGATTCATAATATCCCCAGACTTACATAAGTATGTTTTGTCAGCTGCGAGATTAACAATGCCAACTCTGTAGCTTTGTTAGAAAAGGAAAAGTGCAATTGATGTGGATTGGTACAGATCCAAGCAGCGAGCCATAGGCTATTACATCGTTCCGCGCACGTGTTTTTGTAACAAATGAACACCTCGCATCGTGCAGCCAAATCCTTGCTGTCAGTAGTAACTCACGAAGTGCCCAGTAGTATATAAGTCTAATCTTTGTGCCATATTAGACAAAATCATCAAATTGGAATATATGAAGTGCAACTTTACCTGATTGAAGGAAACAAAGACTATAAACAAACACTGTCTAGTTTCCTTACTAATTGAAGGAAGCTAACATTATTTATGTGTCTAAAATTGAAATTATATTCTTTCTTTAGATGTAATCCCTACGACCAACAGCCGCTGTCTCGCCTCCAAATCCCTTAGGATCCGTGCCAACTGTGCGGAATATCTTGTATCGCCTGTAACCATTGCACCGAGAGGTCTCATTTTTTTCATTAACGTTGCTCGCTCTTACAACTGTTACAATATGTGTCGGATCTGGTTTCGGAAACGTTAATGAGTCGTTTCTAGAAGCACAACACCGACTATGTTCTTGTCGGTTGATGACATACATACAGAACGGCCCATCAGAGCGAATATCTGCTCTTGGTCCAAAGGAAATGAAACTTCTATTAGGGACATGCCTTCCTCTCTTCAGCAAAAACACACCCTTAACCCCATTCAGTCCACGTTCACTGGGTATAGCTGTTTCTTTGCCTCAGGTTAAAGTAGCCGGAACGTGAAACAGATCGATTACCTTTTTCTAATATTAAAAATTGTCACAGTATGTAATTCAGCGCCACGTTATGAAGACATGTGGGGGAAATGTTGGCACACTAACCCGCATTCTTAACCTCTGCCCTAGGTCGAGAAGAGCTGTCAGCTATACATCTCTGCCGCCTTTCCACTGGGGAAAGAGCCCTCGGTACCCATTGAGGGAAAGATGAAATTGGACCCAAGTCCCTCTTCCACCGGAAAGAGAACCTCTGGTACCCAGTGAATGGAAGACTGGATGACTATCAGGAGTCAGTCTGGGCGCTTTGGAGAAGAGAAAAATCTCTTACCAGAGTCATCGGACATCAACCCCATAGCCTAGTCACTGTACCAACTGAGCTATCCCGGTTCGCCTTTTCTTGCATACCGACTAAAATTTATGCAATTTTGAACCCGAAATGTCGCTGTAGGGTCTGCGTACCTTAATCGCATGGCCCTAGGGCAGGGACAATTTAACAGTGCGGAATTTGAATTTCTTACAGCGGCGTGGATGGAGATTCAAGCTTCCGAATGTTACACCGTGTCGACTGGTGAATGGTTACCGACGTTTCGGTGGGGCATAATACCTCAAGAGGGTAGCAACTATTTACCGGTCGACACGGTGTAACATCTCAGGATACCTAAATCTTCAATTATATTTTTTTTCCGTAACTGTATGGAGCAGATCCCTTCGATTATTTATAGAAACCTAAGGTATTTTTCCGCAGTTACAGAAGCCCATTACCGGTCCCTGTGCTTAACTAAATAAACCCTTCCACATCCTCAGACTCTGCACGTATCTTTAAGATCCATTTGATACGGTTTTCCCACTTAGCGCCTAGGCAGGTTTCCCATTCGTGCTAAAAGACTGGCTCAGTTATTCTTCTTTAATCGACACTTCGTAGACCTAATATTTGTTAAAAATTGTCTGCAGTAACAAAGAGCAGTCAGTGCCATAGAAGAGTTCAGGTGCACAAACCAGGCATTTAGAAAATAAAGGAGTGCTTAAACTTGGCAAACCTTCAAACGTCAATTACAGTCTTTAAATATTAGACTGTGTAGTTGGGTAGGTCCATATGATAAGTGGGTCCCTGTCACCACGGCATGGCGCGTCCTCCGGTTGAGGATGGAGGAACGGCCTCCGATATGGAGGGTACCTGCGAATACATAGAATAAACAGTCGCGGGCAGCCGACAAGGGGTGGTCCTCCAGCTTTGGGGTTGGGCGAGGTGCTTACAACTCCTCCCTGTTAAAACGTATTTTGTTACTAAATATTCACAGACAAAGCCTCGGACCTGGACTGATACTTTGGTACGATCTAAGCAACGAAAGAGGGACATGAGATTTGGTACTTGAAAAGTTAGGAGCCTGTATAGGGCAGGTTCATTTACAGCAGCAGTCAGGGAATTGGCTAGATATAAATTAGATTTAGTGGGTGTGCAGGAGGTTAGGTGGGACAGAGAGGGCACAATAAGAGCAGGGGATTATACTTTTTTCTATGGAAAAGAAATGAGAATAATCAGTTGAGAGCAGAATTCTTTGTACACCACAGAATAGTATCAGCAGTTAAGATAGTAGAGTTTGTTAGCAATAGGGTGTCATATATAGTTCTGAGAGGTCGCTGGTGTAATATCATTGTTCTAAATGTGCAGGCACCAAGTGAGGAGAAAAGTGATAATTCAAAAGACAGTTTTTACGAGGAATTAGAAGAGGTTTTTTTTTAACATTTTCCTAATTACCATATGGAATTTTTTAGGAGATTTTAATGTAAAAATGGGGAGAGAGAATATTTTCAAACCGACAATTGGTAATGAGAGTCTACATCAGGATAGTAATGATAATTGTGTTAGAATAGTAAATTTTGCCACATCAAAATATTTAGTTGTTAAGAGCACGATGTTCCCACACAGAAACATTCAAAAGTACAACTGACCCTCTCCTGATGGGAAGACTCACAACCAGATTGATCTCAGATTGATAGATAGAGATTGCATTCGAGAGTATTAGATGTACGAGGTTTCAGGGGAGCTGACTGTGATCCTGATCACTATCTGGTGGTTGCAAAAGTTAGGGAAAGATTGGCAGTAAGCAAACAAGCAGGACAGAGGTTTAATGGGGAAAGATTTAATTTAATCTGAGGAATCTAAATGAGCTGGAGGTTGGGAGATAGTATCAGATTTAGATTACAGACAGGTTTGTAGCTTTGGAGAACTTAAGTGATGGCGAAGACATAAATAGGGCTTGGGAGAACATCAAAACCTCAGATAAAGAGAGTCTAGGTCTGCAAGAATTGAAGCAGCATAACCCGTAGTTTGATGAAGAATGTTTAGGTTTTTTAGATCAAAGGAAGCAGGCTAAAATACAGTGGATACATGATCCAAGCCAAAGGAATGTAGATAATCTGAACAATCAAGACGTGATGATAGCAGACATTTCAGGAACAAAAAGGAATCATATTTGAAAGGTAAAATTGAAGAACTTGAAACTAACAGTAAGATAAAAAATATTAGGAACTTGTATAGGGGCATCGGTGACCTTAAGAAGGGTTACGAGCCTAGAACTAATGTAGTGAAGGATGAAAAAGGTGATTTGCTCGCAGACTGCCACAGTATTTTCCCTCAGCTCTTGAATATACATTGGGGTTAATGATGATAGGCAGACAGAATTACACGCAGCAGAACCACTAGTACCTGAACCAAGTGCCACTGAGGTTGAGTTGGCTATCGAAATCTAAAAAGTCACAAATCACCGGGTATTGATCAAATACCAGCAGAATTGACTAAAATAGGTGGTAAGACAATTCGCTGTGAGATTCACAAATTTATTATTTCTCTTTTGAATAAGGAGGAATGCCCTGAGGAGTGGAAGGATTCAATCATAATACCTGTCTATAACAAGGGTGATAAAGCAGATTGTAGTAATTACAGGGACATATCACTTTTGCCAACTACGTACAAAATATTATCCAACATCTTACTGTCAAAGTTAACTCCATATGCAGAGGAAATTATTGGGGATCATCAATGTGGATTTCGACGCAGCAGGTCAACTACTGATCATATATTCTGCATTCGTCAAATACTTAAGAAAAAAATGGGAATACAATGAAGCAGAGCATAAGCTCCTTGTAGACTTCAAGAAAGCTTATGATTCGGTTAAGAGGGAGGTCTTGTATAATATTCTCATTGAGTTTGGTATACCCATGAAACTGGTAAGGATAATAAAAATGTGTCTGACTGAAACATATAGCAGAGTCCGGGTAGGCAAGAATTGACTGACATGTTCCCTATTAGGAATGGTTTGAAACAAGGAGATACTCTATCGCCATTGCTGTTCAACTTTGCTTTAGAATATGCCATTAGGGGGGTTCAGGTAAACCAGGATGGCTTGAAATTAAATGGTACACACCAGCTTCTGGTTTATGCTGATTATGTTAATATATTGGGAGGAAGCGTACATACTATAAAGAAAAACGCAGTAACTTTGATAGTGGCTAGCAAGGTGATTGGACTAGAAGTAAATGCGGATAAAACTAAGTACCTGGTCATGTCTCGAGATCAGAATGCAGGACAAAGTCACAATATAGAGACTGATAATAATTTCTTTCAAAGGGTGGAAGAGTTCAAATATTTGGGAAAAACGTTAACAAATCAAAATTCTATTCAGGAAGGAATTAAGAGCAAATCGAAGTCACGGAATGCTTGCTATGATTCGGTGTAGAATCCTTTGCCTTCCAGTTTGCTATCCAAAAATTTAAAGATTAAGATATACAGAACTATAATTTTTCCAATTGTTTTATATGGGTGTGAAAGAACAGGGTGCTGAGTAGAATATTTGGACCTAAGAGGGATGAGTTAAAAAGGGAGTGGAGGAAACTACATAATGAGGAACTTAATGATCTGTACTGCTCACCCAATATTGTGCTAGTGATAAAATCAAGAAGAATTAGATGGGCGGGGCATGTGGCGCATATGGGAGAGGAGAGAGGCGTGTACAGGGTTTTGGTGGGGAAACCTGAAGGAAAGAGACCACTGGGGAGACGCAGGCGCAGATGGGATGATGATAATATTAAGATGGATCTTCAGGGAGTGAGATGTGGGGGTATGAACTGGATCGAGATGGTTCAGGATAGTGAGAGGTGGCGGGCACTTGTGAATGCGGTAATGAACTTTCGGGTTCCATAAAATGCTGGGAAT
>Ga0136643_10005895_pt1 | contig 17412 bp, 9 predicted proteins | sample TergutLab28metaG_FD_96883 | JGI IMG/M metagenome (GOLD analysis project Ga0136643, IMG submission 96883) | Labiotermes labralis P1 segment gut microbial communities from Petit-Saut dam, French Guiana - Lab288 P1 (version 3) (version 3) | ecosystem: Host-associated > Arthropoda: Insects >... | reverse complement strand
CACATGTGCTCGAAACATGTAGAGGCATGAAATAAAACTTATTGTGAAACAAATTTTGTGCATCAAGTTGGTTAATTACTGAGATAAATATACTGAGATGCACGGTCAGCAAAACGTCAAAAACTAGGGATCTTTGCTACGTGATTCATTGCACAGTCTGTCTTGCCACATATCCGATACGCTTCCAAAGCCAGTTCTTCAAGGAATGCCGTATAGTGCTTTCTTTAACAAATTCCATTATCTTCCTTTTTCTTAAGAACATCCAGTAGCTGCTGACGTCTTTTTTTTCCTATTCTTATTCCTTACATCTTACCTTCAATCTTTCCTTCAACAACGGTTTTGAGAATTCAGTTACTACGCAAGATGTGACCAAGTGAACTAGGCGTGCTTTGTTTTATTGTATCTTGGATTCTCACCTCCCTTGACTGGACAATTCTTTTTGTCTCTGCCGGGAGTCGAACCACTTAGCCTATCACTATAGCGAATACGCTGTCCCGGTTCCTCTTATATATGTATGAACAGTACGATGGACAGGTGGTTTAAGTATCCAGAAGGAAATGCCCTGTTAATAATACGGAACGCGTTTAATATTGAAAAAGTGTGGTGTAGACACTGTTTGATATTAGGTGTTGTGACTAACTTCCCTTAAAGTCTTTGTCATTTCCTTGAGAAACGACAGACACCAAGTTGCTTAACAAACGCACTGAAGTTGACAGTCTTGTGTTTCAGCACAGAGTGTTGCTTGTTCAGCTGATAATTGTGTTTAGTCCCCTCCTTTCAAGTGTCTAGAACAGCAAATTCTATAGACAGCGTGACTGGGAATGATTTTACTGGTAAGCTTCATAAATATCTCTCAGAAAATAATAAATGCACAGACAGCTTAACGCCAGAAGGCAGAAAACTCGTACAGCTTGTCTCCCGTAGCATCTATACACAAGCAAATCCGCTAATAGAGTCTGCTTTACGGTTGTGGCTAAAATATTGTGCGGCCATTCTTTATTGTATCACATTTTGTTACAAAACACTGATAACATGATGTTACGGAATACTTCCTGATGAAAGTGATATTGTCCGTTTAACGTCCTGGATAGTTCCTGCAGAAGTACCGAGTTGTATTTGAACTAACCGACTAAATTAACTAATTAAAGTAACTAAATGAAGTGACTAACTGAATTAACTAAAGTGTCTAACTAAAGTAACTAACTAAAGTGGCTACCTAATTAACTATCTAACGCGACTAACTAAATTAAACACAGTGACTGACTGACTATCTGTATTACTAACTGAAGTGTCTAAATAACTGACTGATTGACTGACTACGCACCTCAGTAACTCAGTAATGAACTGAATAATTCAATGGATGAAAGCCCTTCTTATGAAGCTATTTCTCCTTCGATTGGTCACCAAATTCTAATCTTCTAATGTGACCCGAAGGTCCACTAGCGTGTTCACAAGACTTTCCCACTGGTCTCTGCCTTAAATCCGACAAATGAAGTCCACGCCCGTGTAACGTATGCTTTAAGGGAACATCTTACATTGTCCTTTCATGTTGTGAAGGTATCTTCCAAGTCGTATCGCCCCGGGTATAATTTCTGATTGAAATGTTGTTAAATTTCTCGGCTGTCCCATATATACAACATGCCTTTCTCGTTTTGGGTTCTTTGATTCGATTATCCGAATGTATTTTCAAATTGTATGATAGACAGCGACTTTTGACAGATGGGGCATGGTACTTACGCTCATACCTTTTGTATTTTTTAGGCACCTTTGCAAAATTATCTAAGAGACTATCATGTGTCTCTGTCCCTCCGCCTGGAACAACTTGGTTCCCATTGGACGGATTTTCGTTAAATTTCATATTCAAGTCTTTTTCAAAAATCTGTGGAGAAATTTCAAGTTTCATTAAAATCGGACAAAAGTAACGGCCCGTTACATGAGAACCAATGCACATTTTTTAGCATATCTCGATCATTTCTTCGTGTAATGAAAAATATTTCAGACAAAAGTTGTAGAGTAATTCAAAACACGCACTTTGTGTTCAATATGGCTTTTCGGAAATCGTGCAGTTTGTGAGATAGTGTGGAAAATATTGCACAGCTGGACAGGCTGCAGACGATAGTACGGCACATGTGCAATGCATGCTGGGTACCCAAGGCTTCAAACACACTCACAATATATAACACTTATTGCTGTTCCACTGCAACAATGGTTGCATGAACGCGCCTGAATATTACGTTGTATGTACATTGCCTGCATTGTTTGAGCTGCATTTAGTCACGAAAATGTCTGTTCCTGTCGGAATTCCTCTCATGCACAGTCGACTGCACATGACGGATAAAATCGAAGAGTAATACTGAAAAGCACAGCATTTATAACCTTTCTTACTTCTGAAAGATTTTCCTGTGGAAATAAACCATGTTCTTTAATTGATTATTTTACATATTGCAGTAGTAACATACTTCTATAAGATCCCCATAAAAACTTGAGAGGAAAAGATTTGACATTATGATGACTGGATATACTTCCAAGGTTATGATGTACGTACGTTCATTCACAAACTGACTTGTAACTTTAACCTGTTGAAATATATAAATAAACTAAAACGTATGTAAAGATTACGTTCGTACCTCACAAACAGCACTGCTACTATTGGGAAGGGCATTCTGTGAATGCTATACATGTTGAATGCTGTATATGGAAATAATCGCTGCATGTTGCGAAAATCGTAAAAAATGTGCCAATACATCGGATGATATGCGGAGATTTTCTGTTTGACATGGCGTGCATAAGATAACCGCCGGACCTTATGAGGTTATGAAACATTCAGACAAATAAATAATAATAATAATAATAATAATTTTGAGAAGTGTTTCCCTCAGTGAAATAATTCGGTTATATAAGTAGCATAGTTGCATTGTTGTTTGACCATGGGAAGGATTTATGTATGTACATATATATAGCGTTTGACAACAAATTCTTTTCTTCCATTTTTTTAGTTTCATGTTTTTCCTGACCTCGATTTTGATTCCCTTCCTTCTCCTTTCCCCCTTTCGCAGTTTCCCTTGGGAATAAAAGTATAGGAATATCCTTCGAAGATACGTGCGTTTGTCAATAAAAGATACTGCATTGCTTGACAAAAGTAGAACTTGCCCCTGTTTATTACTAAGCAAGGGAATTCTGCCATTGGTGTAAATAATACATTAATACAAACTAGATATTGTTTCTACAAAATTTGAACACAGGGGTGTCCAACCGAATAACAGTAAAACATTCCACTCAACTTTTATATAAAGTTTCAGGATGCAACTTGCCTGCCTTTGCTGCTCTGTTGCTTTTCTTTGTGTTTGCCCTCCATTTGCTCACTTCCACATCATTAAAACTTTTCCTATTGGCCATTTTTATCGGTGATTGATTACTTGATATCTGAGACGAAACTGTATTTAAGTACATGCAGAAAAATCTCCTTCTTAATAAACGTCAGCTATCTGAAGATGGCACAATAGTGTCGAAACATGTTGGAGTGATACAAGGCTATAAACGTTTGTGTATTTTTCTTAAATACAGTTTGATATGTGATTTGCGAAACAAGTGTTAAAGCGCCCAAGTTTTTAAGAAAACACTTGTTTTGTTTCCTGTTATCCAATGTACTTTCCGAAACATTGTACATTAAGTTCTTTGCAAGAGAGTAACAATGATTGTGTCAACGCTTTTGTATTGTTGTGAGAGCTGACCATGCGTCCTAACAACGGAACATAGAGTATATTACATAAGTCATAGGGCAAGGTGCGTCGGAAACTACTTGAACTAAAAGGACGTGAAGCTTACGTGCAATTTAGGTTACTTGCCAGCCTCTCACAGCAGAAACTCTGGTTCGATCCCAGGGTAGTCCACGTGCACTTATTGGCTGACAAAATGTCACTGGGACATATTTCTGTTTTCTACTGTCTGTACCATTCAATCGCTGCTACGCACATTTCCTTCAATCATCGTCTGCGCTGTATAATCTTAGCAGTCATATATGTGAAAAAGTTTCCCCTCTTAGGAATTATATTAGAAGTAACTTAGCACGTTATACACGTAAAGTAGTATCATAATAATCAGAAATTAATACGTAAAGTTACACTCATACATACGTTTCTGTCATTACGACAGTAAATTCAAAGGCATGCGATGGGCGGAGCACAATAAGAAAGGTCGAAAGAACAACATATGTATACCAAATTTATTTTGAAGTCTCTCAGTGGAGCGAACTGTAATAAAACTTAAGCACAGATTCATTATAGTAAGAAGAGCGTATTACGTAAATAGGCTTCGAAGGAGTGAAGGGAATGCACCCTAGTAGAGGGAACAATGGCAAGATTGTGTGACCTCGATAATAAGCTTTCGGGCTGCGTAAAAGAGAGTGAATGTCTTGTTCAGCCGAGAGGCTATTAACTTCTACAGGAGAATTGTATTCTTCGCAATTAGCTGTTTTGTTTGCTTGTTAGTGGAGTGCTTGGTTATTTAAACGTACAGATCTAACGAGGAAGACGACGTAGATTTATAGTTTTGGTTCTGATAGTCTCTGTTAGTGCAGAAATTTGCAAGACCGAGAAGAAAATTGAAGGGTGATAATTACAAATTTTAGAGGAATGGGTTGTAAAAGTGGGAGGCTGTTGGAACTACCTCCAGATCGGATTCTGATTACTCAACATCTAGTTGGTTGGTTGGGTGGTTGGGTGGTTTGTTGGTTGGTTAGTTGGTTGGTTGGCTGGTTGGTTAGTTGGTTGGTTGGTTGGTTAGTTGTCTAATTTCAAGTACGCCCTTTTACCACGTGACACGGCCTTGCCATTCGCGGTCCTGTCTTTGTTAGACGAATCGCCCAATTGAATGGACGTACTGTGCCAAAAATTCTTATGAGCTTATGTTTCTGTATAATTGTATCGGGGAAGTAAAACTGTTGAATAGTGTACTGATTATTGTGTGTATAAAGGTTTCCCACAAGTCCCATTATGTTTACAGGAGACGGAATTGTGGTAACAAAACTAAAGCAGCGATACCGCGTGTGTGTGATTATGGGGTACACCTTGCTGAATGAATCTTAACTGCATATGGGATATTGTTGTTGGATATAATATACTACCCTCTTATCGTAGCTCTTGCAATCTAGACATGCCTCAAAGCTGTCATTACATTTATGGTCCCTAATTTATTCATCATATAAACCGATGATTTATACATTTTTTTATGAACGAAAGTAAAGTTTAAATTATATATACATATGAAACGTGGAACTATTTTACAGCGTAGTTAAAAATCTGGTTCAAGGGGGACCGTTGAAAGCTTTTGTATGTGCGCTTCAGCTGGAGCTTTCGAAGTGTCATGTTATGTGAGTGACTGGTCTAGGAAACTACATAGCATCCTCTCTAGCGAAAGCAAATGATCGAACACTGAAGTCTTTGTGTGTCTCCGTTGCTGAATGACAGGTGTTGCGGTGACCCAGCCTCAATATTGATTTCCTCATTATTGGTGGTGATAAGAAAAGAAGTATGGTTTGCTGTAAGTTATGTCTGTACAACACCAGTCTAAGTAGTATGGGAGAGTGCAGGTAAAACTCCGGAATTTTTAACATTGGCTTTAAAATTGGCAAGTTTTTTTTAAATGTTTTACTGCGCTGGACCGGACATGAAAGCTAGATTTATGACATGATATTTTCAGTTATGTACTTTGAATTTGTGGGCCGGGTAGTTCAGTCGGTATAGCGACTGGCTACGGGCTGGACGGCCCGGGGATCGAATCCCGGTGGAGGTGAGATTTTTCGCACCTGTCCAGACCGGTCCAGGGGCCCACCCAACCGCCTTTACAATGGGTACCGGGTCTTTCCTGGGGGTAAAGAGCGGCCGGGGCATGACGCTGACACCTCACCCCTTCTAGTGCCGTGGTCAAGAAAGAGTACAGCTATACCTCTACTCCCTCTATGGGCCGTACGGCCTGTACAGAGCCTCAGTGCCTGTACAAGGGTGCACTTTACATTTTTACTTACTTTGAATTTGTATTGTGTGTCTTATCCTCTAATGTTCTGGTTCATATTTGAGTCAAGGTGTTTTCTGTTAATTTTGGTACCGTCACCACGTTGTGTCCACCTCGGTATTATTTTAAATGTATGTTGTTGTTATATCTATCTGACGTTGAACAAAAATGGCCGAAACATGTAGCAGACGACCATTTTATATATATAGCGTTTTGAAAGTTGTGTTCTCCGTGACAAAAAACACAGACTCTGGGTAAATGACCAACTTGATGTACATTTACGTTATATAATACGTTTATTATTATAATCCTCTACATGTTTCAAGCAACTCTGTGCTCATCATCAGGAAGTTAAATTGTATTAATACAGCATCTGTATAACATTCTCTGTAACTGACCGTCCGGTATGCACGTGCAGAGTCGTATTAGGAAGCACGATAAGCCAATCATAAAAGACAAATAGAGACATTGATTTTTTTCTGTATATCACTAGTTTGCATGAACTCCGAAAATAATCTTGAATGTCGTTTGTTGCGTTCGCAGATCCTTGCATTCCTCCTGTCTGCCCCTTCGTCTGAATGTGTGTAAATGTGTAGGTGCTTATACTTGATTAATTATGTTGGTTGACTGAAAAGACATACAGTCGCCCAATGTAGTTGCTTCATTCTAATGCATGGGGATCCACTAGGGTCCGTTGCTACATACCTGCCTACACTTCAACGGGTCACGTAAGGAGACAAGTCTTGTGTATACGTGACTGACGTGACTTGGGTTCGTACATTCGAGTTCGAGTCCCACGTGCAGTGATTACGGATACCACGTACTTGCGTCTAAGTAAATGTGTCGAATTATACTGAAACTACGGTAATTTGCAACCTCACCGTTCTCAGAGAGTATTTACTACCTGGTGCGCACCTAGTTCAGTGTTAGGTCATACAAATAAATTGCTTCATTTACACATTAAAAATGTAGGTGGTGTTATGAACATGGTTTTGGGGCAACCGAGTCAATAAATTCACAGTATATCAAACGAAAGAGCGGGGTTTGATATAACGCGGGTTGTGACTTTTCTCTGCGCCACCAGTTTGGGGCCATCCGATCTCTATCAAGCGGGTACCAGCGCTCTTTCCTCTGCAGTATAAAGTAAAGTTCACCCTAGAACAGGCCAGGAAGGCCCAGAAGGGGAGTAGATGTATAGCTCTACTCTTTCTTGAACCTAGGCCTTAGATGGCGTGTGTAGTCAACGCCACGCCCCGGCCGCTTCATCCTCGGGAAAGTGACCCGATACCCATTTTGTAGGAGGCTGGGTGGACCCCAGAGCCGTTGTGGACGGGTGCGGAAAATCTAGCTCCCACCGGGATTCGATCCCCGGATCGTCCATCCCGTAGCCAGTCGCTATACCGACTCTGTGCAGTGTACACAGTGAAACCGGTTCTTCCTGTTTTCGCGTGGTAACAGTATTTTGTTTGAGGATGCAATTGTTCTCGCACGTGGCGCTCTGTCACTGGGTGACTAACACAGCGCTACGTGCCAGAAGAACTGAATCCTAAAAGAACCACTGTAGAAAGCCCAAAACTCACAACTTTTTGTTTGTCGGAAATTTCAGTTCTGCATATTCGCAGTTTACGTGCTTGTACTTTTATTGTCAAATGTATTTTAAAAATAAAATTTCAAAGCATGTGTAAATAATTATAGGCAATATGTCTTTGATTACATGTGGATGTAACGCAGGGCTAAGTTGCAATGTACGGTGCTAGTTGTATTGAAATGTTGGAAGGCTTCGAATCTCGTGCGCAGAATTGATATAGGCGCGCCTGAGTCCGTGTTGTTAACAGAGTAATGTCTGGCTACAGGCATTGAGATGGGTAGACAGCATCTCTACTGTGTTCTTTTTAAATACCTAAAAGACTTTGTTTCGCAATTAGTTTTAATTAGGGAGAAGATATCGCTTTCATATTGGTATGAATAACTTACATAAGGGAAGAAGTTATTCAAATAGATGGTCATGAATTTTATGATGGTTCAGATGGTAGTGTGGGCCGAGATAGCTCTGTCGGTATAGTGACTGGCTACGGGCTGGACGGTCCGGGGATCGAATCCCGGTGGAGGCGAGATTTTCCGCACCTGTCAAGACCGGTCCTGACACCCACCCAGCCTCCTGTACAATGGGTACCGGGTCTTTACCGTGGTAAAGAGGGGCCAGGGCGTGACGCTGACCCCTCACCCCCTCTAGTGCTGTAATCAAGAAAGAGCAGAGCTATACCTCTCCTCACCCTATGCGTCGTACGGCCTGTACAGAGCCTCAGTGCCTGTACAGGGGTGCACTTCCCTTTTACCTTACATTTTCGGATGGTAGTGACTGTGAAAGTGGTAGTGGTGGTGGTTGTTGTAGTTAGTCTCAGATGGAGCTAGTAACGACACTGTAGGCGCTGCAGTATCAGAACAGATGAAGATTTTCCTACAGACGAGGTGGAAGAGAAGTTTCTTGCCGGAGCATTGTGGTATATGAAGTTCAAAGGTCTAAGTTACAAATAAGGTCTGAGGTGGGCACGTTTCGTAAGGGTTCCTAGAGAAGCGTAGGTAAACGAGAGAGTGTAAACATCTGAGGTGCAGTGTGGGAGAAGAACTTTGTAACGCTTGTAAGTCGTGATTAGATTTTGTGAAGTTTAGATTCAGAGCTTTAAACATAATTCCTTCGTCTTGTACGACAGTCGTAACAAGAAATTCAAGAAACACTCTCTTTAATCTAATTACGTTTTGATGTAACGTGCATTTTAAGTTAACTATATATACGGAAACAATATATTGACTAAGAAATTTTAATTCACCTGTAAAGGGATGTAGCTAACAACAGTTTAAACATATAGGGAATCTACATAAAATATTTCATTAAATTTCGGATCTCGTACAATTTATCAGTAATTACTAATCTGTGTTTTAAGATAAAACAAGTCTATTTATGGCGGAACTAAGGAAGCCATATAAACATAAAAGCCCTTACAGTAAATTAGAACTGTAAGCTGTTCGTATTATTATGTACTCTATAATAGGCGCTTTCGCAAAACTGTGAAAACGACTGTTGTCTGCTGTCCGTCCGTCCGTCTGTCCACATGGAACAACTCAGCTCCCTCTGTAGGGATTTTTATGAAATTTGATAATTGATTATTTTTTGAACATCTATCGAGAAAAATCAATTTTCATTAAAATATGTCAAGTATAACTCATACTTTACATGAAAGTCAATATACATTTATGATCATATCTCGCTCATTTCTTCCTAGAATGAGAAATATTTCAGACAAACTTTGTAGGGAAAATCAAAAGGCAAATTTTATGTTCAATACTTTTTTTAAGAAAATTGTGCCGTTTATGATATAATGTAAAAAAATTGTAGAGCCGGACAGGCCACAGATGACAATACGGCGCATGCGCATTGCATGCTGGATAACGAAGTCAACAAATACACGCTCAGAATGTGTAATAATTATTGCTTTTCCATTGCAATAATTGTTGCAGATCGCTCCTCATTGTTACGTTCTACGTACATTACCTGTCTTGTTAGGTTCCTATAGAAGTCCGAAAATTGTTTTGTGTTTCCGGGAAAACACTGATCGAAAGTGTCTGTCAACGAACAGGTTACTGACAGTACTGGGTTGATTAGGTTGTGAAGGTAATTAGATGGCATTTTGTTGAAAGATGATCGGTAAAGTAGAGCTGAATGCTTTAATTTATTAAGATCGTCTTTAACCTCTGAAGTTAATCCCCATATTAATTTAGTGATATTTTAATCACCTGATAATGCCTCATATCACTTTACATAATCTCACTTTGTCATGCATTGTCGATTCAATCGGTCATGTACGTATAATTTTATTCAATTTCTTAAGCAGCTGATCGGGCCTTCACCCTGTCCCCACACCTGCTCATACTCTGGCCAAGCCCCACTCTACTGTTACCTCAAAGCGATGGTTATTGTTTTTTTCCCGTGCCGCTAGTCGCCCCCAAGGTGGCGCCTTGGCAGACATGCCACAGGAAGATGGCGGACGTGTAATTGAATCCTGGCGTGTGACAACCACCGCTCGCGTGCGCACTGCTAGCTACTCCCAAACATGCATTTACCTCTCAAGCGGGGGCACTGTAAGCAACAAAAAAGAGGAAACAAGGAAGTATTATAAATATAATAACCGATTTACCGCCTCGTGTTTAGTGACGTAGATGACGAGGGGTGTCCAAGCAGAAATCTCTTAGGATTTTAACCCTTTGGCTGTCACAGCGCACAATAAAAGTCACTAAAGAAGAGGTGAACAGTTAGGATGAAATATACCTCGAAATAGTAGTTAGCTTTTTAGAATTTTCCAACACATAAGCTTAGCCGTGTCTTTATGTAAAATTACGGACTTGCCGAAGGGATTGTGAAACGATGTACGAAAATAATTCTGGATAGGAAATGGGACTGTGACGTCGAAGGTTAAAAAAGTATTCAAAAGATATGACGAAAAGAGAACGAATGTGCAGAGCCAGAAGGAGACACATGTGGAACTGGAAAAGAAGTATGAGGGGTAAAAACAGTGTCATGGGGAAAGAAGGAAAGGAGAAACATAGGGTTAGGGAGGGTAGGCGGAGGGGAAGAAGAAGCATGGGAAGTGGGACTGATGAGTAGAAGGAAGAGGAGGATGAGGTAGGAGAGAGGAGGAGTAGTAATAGTAGTAGTAGAGGGATGGAGAATTGTTTGAGGAGGAGATGAAGGGAAGTACGGGATGTAAAAGTGAAAAGAACCGCGGGGAAAAGAAGCAGAATCTGCTGTTGTGACGTTTATTCATCCCATAATCATAGCTTTTCATTAGTTATCTTCTACAGTGTCTCCAAACATGGTGATAAAACAGCTACACTTACTCTACGCACTTGAACAAAGGGATATACGTGCTGCAGACAGCAAAAAGGTGCACGCAGCAGAGGCGGTGATTCCACGAACGGCGTAGTTATATCTTGCACAGCAGGCAGTGGAAACGAATTTATATGGCAAGTAGTCAAATGTTTTACCTACCGTAATTTCTCACATAACAGAATGCCAGGGAAGTACGGGTGTTAATGCTTTCAAACCTTGTCTTGACTCGAGATATGGGGGTGGAATCCTGCCAGCCGACTGCCTGCTTGTCTGAATGTGTCAGAGGATGCCTGTACCCAGTGTTCAAGAAGATTATACACCAGTGTCGCATGTGCGCAAATACCTAATTACTGTATTAGTCTGACTGCATTTGTATAACGAGACAGGCAATTTACATTTATCGCAACATCGTGTCACGTTCGCGAAACTATTGCTGCCGTAAAAAACGATAAGTATTCCGTATTCTGAGTGTGCGTTTGCAGCCTTATTTATCCAGCACGCAAAGCGCATGCACCGTATTATGCTGTCATCTGTGGTCTGTTTGGCTATACCATAATTTTACACGTTATTTCATAAACGGTAGGATTTTTGGAAGAAATTGTTGAACATAAAATTTTTGTTTTGATTTTCTTCAGAAATTCTGGGTCAACCATTTCTCATTTGAAGCAGAATTCAGCGACATATTGCTTAATGTAAATACTTCTTCACACATTCTCAAATTTTAATGACATTTGAATTTTTGCGACAGATTTTCCAAAAATATACAAATATTAAATTTCATTTAGATCTGTCTAGTGGGAGACGAGTTTTTCTGTGCAGACGGACAGACAGACGAACCTACAGACATGACGAAGCGAATAATGGCTTTTTGCAGTTCTATTAAAGCGCCAAAGTATCATGAGTTTATGCTATGAGTTACTGTATATACATCGATATTTCAAATTAACATGCTAATTACATGAGGTAATGTAAAATGAAGTGAACTAAACTAACTCAAGGAGTGACAGGGTGTTTCTCATTTTTATCTCTTTGTCGATTGCGTCAGTATAGGCTGTCTTTGTAGCATGCAGTACTATGAAACATATAATTCAGTTGTATATGAAAACGGTGATAAAAATTCACTTAATTTTAATGCGATGGTGATGATCAAGGAAAAAAATTTTAAGGTTGGACATCCCATTGTGTTCCTAGCTAATGATAACGCAAATATCAGCCGACACAATTATGTACGAGTATATGTGTCTTTTCTTGCTGCAATAGTTTTCGACAGTAACAAGTCGTCATCAGGTCTAAATACGTTTGTGTATAAGACATAGAAGATACAAAATTTGGTTTAATTTTCTTAATGCTCTTCGGAAGATTCAGAAAGCTCGGTATCGCCTATATAGTGCGGGAATTACTGAACACTTAGTTCCAGGAATAATGGGCACCAGGTACTGGTCGTTAAATTCCGGCAATATTTGTCAGTTTCTAAACGCCCAATATCTCCGTCTAGTTCGGAAATAACTTAAGGCAAAGTTTCTGTAATATTTTGATGCATTTATGGAATTAGCCTTTTCGGTACTCAGCGGCAATTATCGAATAATAGTTCTCCAGGAAGAGGGCGCCACTGCGTTGTGAAACATGGGAGTTTCTGAAACTGAACAGTCGCATACATTCACTCAGTCTGAAGGTTGTCACTGTGATCACAGTAGCAGATTCTGTCGTGAGGCACTTCAAGAAGAATTTATCTAAAACATGCTAATTGAATATTTCTCTGAGGTTGTCGGAACAGAATCTAAAATTTTCCACTGTCCCCGACAAACTTCAAGTGTCCCATCCATTTATTTTTACTTTATATACTTACTGAAACTAATTTAGGTGGATTGTGCAGTTATATACTGCGTGTGTTAAATGTTGCTCCATCCGGATGCAAATTTGTTATATGTTTTTGGGGCACACTGTGAGGAATCGTTACACACCTTTGTTACGCGAGCGAAGGGGAGGGGAAAGGAGTGGAAATAATTAATTCTAGAAGTTGGGATGTGTCGCAGATGTGTGTAATGTGTATCCCTTCTCTGCGAGACTCACGTCAGCTCATCAATCAAAATAACGCGGGCGGGAATACGCTTGTTTGCAAAGAGAAACGACGCCTTAAAATTCCTTAGAAATGGGAGTAAGAAACGTTGGAAGTTTGAACCTGCAACTTACTAACATGTTACTGGGCTTGGGGCAACTTTTGTGTCTGCATGGGCGAGGCATGTGCATATAAACATTTAAAAGTGAAATGTCACATAAAAACACAAGAACGTTAACAGACCATAGGTAAGTTACATCAAATTCTGTTAGTCAAGTTTTAGTGATTGACCGTTTTCTTGTGTAACAGAACAGTAGTTAGTGCCAAGTATAGCCGAATACCTTAAATCTTTAGGAGTCCAAATTACTGTAGTGAATTCCAACCGACTGGTTCAAATTAATTTTCCAAAAAAATCTGTCATATTCGAATTTGAGAAGTAGCCATTAGATGGGAGGAACCTAGAAGAAACTCGTACAGAACATTTTAAAATGAGGTGTTGATTTGTACTCGAATTTAGACGTGGCACGATGAAAAGTGCTGTCGATTTTTTAACTCTATACTGGAGCAATAATTTACTTATTAGAAACGAAAACTTGATGTACATAGTACGCGTATATGCTCATCGAAGACATATAAGCTATGTATATACGCTTGCAGTATGTGTATATGTTTCTGTGTGCAAGTAATTGGTTTTGTAATGAACTAAGTATAATATGTTACACGTAATAAACAACATCAACATAATGAACCACTAAGTTTTATAAGTGGCACGCTATGGCAACTCTGCCCACCATTTTCAGAAGCACGGCTCTCCGCATGAAAAGCAGCAGGTAGCGTAACTGTCCTACACTCCGTCTGTTGTAGAGATTATCAGACTTTTCCTATTCATTGGGCACCTGGAATTTATGTTGCACTCGGTGGGACACCACGAAAACTGATTAACCGTAATCCTAACAAGAACAGCAGTACTATAGAGATATGATATGGGATGTTATACAATACTGTATTCTTAGGCCTAGTCGAAGGACAGTTTCATTGTAGGAGAGTGAGAAAGATGTAAAATTAAGACAATTTTACTACTCAAGATGTTTGTTGTGCGGTTTGAGTAAAGATGACCATTGATCAACTTAAGATGGGAGCAACTCTGTGTATGTTGTGGGACAGAGTTTGGAACCAATGGGGTGGCGGATAGTTCCACACATCGTTAGCAGTGCTTCCGACTCGCGTAATTCAGAAATACCGGCATAAAAGTTTGCAAGAAGTGTCGTAATATGAATATAGCAAAGAGAAAACCAAATTTCGCTCTTGACTAGAAGAAATGAAATGGTTTTAATTAATTTATTTCTCAACTAGGTTATGTTTGATTAAAGTGGATGGAAAGAAGGATTAGACGAAGAAAGAACGAAGAATGGATGAATACATTTACAGATAAAAGTTGCAGTAAGTTTAGAAAGAGAGAACGAATTGGTGATAAGAATAAAGATACACATAAATTAAGAACCAGTTTGTGGAAAGAAAACATGGCGAAGGAAGTCAATAAGAAAGAATAAACGAAAGAATGTTACGCTAGCCTAATAACCGCATCTGTCACGTGATATCCCCGCGGACTGGGGATTTCGCTGCAATAAAGTTGCCTTGTTCGGGGAGACAAAAACAGAGAGATCTGTACATAAGTAAGCAAAACAAATGTGTAAAAATGTTCTACTAATGATAAAGGCCCATTGAAAGCGTACCTGGCAATCTGTTGTAGATCAGTGTATAGACATGCTGAGGCCATCTGACGATAAACGCCATGTGTCACACATTGAGAGTAATGATGTTCTCTGTGTGTTTGTGTGTGTGTGTGTGTATGAGTGTGAATATCGTTCAAACTGTCAAGCAATCAATCACAAACCTTTTTTATTATAAATACACGTTCTATACAAATTCTGTAGCTCCCAATCTGTTCCTATAGAGCTCCGAATTGCACCGTCTGCATTCCCATGCTTGTTACGTTCAGGGAGAAGAGAGAACAAAAACGAACCTAGCCTGAATGTGCCAGAATTGGCCTAGGCTCTACGCGTATGTAAGTATGTCTGAGCAAACAAGAGACGCACGCTGTGTTAACGTCAGCAGCAGGCATTTAGCCCGCAGGTACAGCAGTTCTGATTGTGAGTCGTGCAGACAAGCGCGGGGGCTCAGAACAGCTATCACAACCACAGCACCGTGCAGCTGGGTCGCTGCCATGACTGGTGCGGAGACTTAACGTTATGTACCGAAGTAGCGTTATGGACATAAATGAAACTGGGATAGTCTTGTTGGTATGATTCAGTTAGATTTAAATCTTCCCTAATACGTTTTATGTAGCTTTTATGTAGCCCAACCAGCTTGCTGTTCAGTGGGTGTAATGCGGCCAGGTTGTGAAGGTATTCGTAACTTCACGTTAGGGATGGGTAAGTGGTACTTCTTTGCTTGAGTACTCGCGTATGAATCTTGAACTAGAGATAAAAGCGAATACAGTGTCTGGTAAATGAGACCCTTCATGTTTTTGTAGCTGTTGTACATCCATACAGATCCTTAGAGAGAACAACCATAAATCCTACATGATCAGCAGGTATAAGCACGAGTTTGTACAGTACCATTGAGAAGAGATTCACAGTTATGTATCCAACATTCAACAGCGAAATCTGTAATCTGCTGTATACCTACGCATTTGCTACAAATGTATGTTTCGTTGCGGTTTTCTGCTTTTCTCTCCTACATCTGTTTGATCACAGTGAAGAATGGTAATGAATGAGTTTAATATGTTCCATGTTGCATGCATTAAACGGATGATTACATTTATTAAAAGGACGGGCGTACTTCACCGTGCAGACTGGATCATTGCTCACCCATCTGAATCATAACTCCACACATGTATCTTCTATACACCTAATTCCACATAACTACACAACACATTACAACTTTTTAACTTCTGATATTTTACACTCATCGTTATTCTGCTCTTCAAGAGTGAATTGTAGCAAAAAATTGTATGATTTTGAACTGTGCAGTGGTTTCGGCACATTAAATTTTTAATTATTTGTATTCGTTCTCATCACACTGAAGATGGCCAAAAAAGTGGCCGAAACATGTCGTGATTACTATATAATAAAATTACGTTAATACGAGTAAATACAAGCGAGTTGTTTGTCTTTTTAATAAATTTTATGCAGGTAATGATTGAATGATACTTGTTTTTAAAGTGTTAGGACAATTTTGTTCTCGGGAATGTTGATAAATAATGTCAAGAACAGTTTATAGAACTACATACACTAATCGACTTTCCCACGAGGCCCATCTTTCATTGAATATTTCACCCTTGAAAATGGAGAATAAAGGTTCCTTAGAAACGTTGGGTAAAAATTGTCCAGAGAAGCAGCGAGAATGGAATCCCCAATTACACTGCTGCGGAAACCTCAAAACTCGCGCAAGCCGAAAAGACTTCCACGGAGTTTATTGAAATTCGATACAGGATTTGAAGACACTCAGTAATTTGCATTCCACAAGTCCGAATTTTAAGCAGACTTAATATATTTCATAGACAATCGTTGGTAATTTCGTATTCTGCATTGTGAGGTACATTCTGAACAGTCAATATTATTGCACTTTATTATATTTCAGTGTTCATCGTATAAATTATATGATTGAAATTTCATTCATTCCCTTCAATAAAGAATTGCCTGTTTACAGCGTATATAAGTTTTTATGGTACTGAAAAAGGAAACCGTCTTTCTTAGGAGGAAAGATCACTTCCGAATTGTAAGTATTATTATAGACATAGAGACTGGAATGAGCCCGGTCATATTTCTTAAAACTCTTGTCGACATAACCCCTACAAATAATAAAAATTATTTGCAGTTCAAGTAAACTGAGAATTTTTCTATCACCGAAGCTAAGTCAGTGTAAATATGTGGTAATAACATGAAACAAATATCAACATGTGGGTAGTACCATGCACGTCGTCTTGTATATACCAGACCACGGAAAGTATATGACAGTGCTATTACAATCACACGACCAAGTAAGGCCCCTTTGTCAACAGGTGCAGGGGTTCTTTTCGCGGGGAAAGGCGGTCGGAGCATGAAACAAGCCACTTAACCTCAATTTAGTGCTTAGGTTAAGAATAAATGGCACTGTATCTCTGCTACTACTATGTCATTTTATGTAGTAGACCGGGAAAATTTTATCTTTTATTTTCTCTCTATAAGACCAGACAAATCTTAAAAAAAGCAAATGTTTTCCAAAATAAACAGTAACTTTTAAGGTCACAGTGAAAGCAATTTTGAAATACTGAGTTACCCAATTAGTACATCAACTTATGCACTTATATAAAAGTTACACATTAAAACACTAAAACTGCTCCGACATGTTTCGGTCCTAAGACCATCATCAGGGAGCTATATTTTCCTTGCTAAAGTCACATTAAAAATAGTCACTGATT
>Ga0136643_10005894_pt1 | contig 17416 bp, 12 predicted proteins | sample TergutLab28metaG_FD_96883 | JGI IMG/M metagenome (GOLD analysis project Ga0136643, IMG submission 96883) | Labiotermes labralis P1 segment gut microbial communities from Petit-Saut dam, French Guiana - Lab288 P1 (version 3) (version 3) | ecosystem: Host-associated > Arthropoda: Insects >... | reverse complement strand
TATACTGAAACTTCTAACAGTATTCGGAGACAGGGTGGCTCACAAATACTGAAACTTCTAACAGTATTCGGAGACAGGGTGGCTCACAAATACTGAAACATCTAAAAGTATTCGGAGAAAGGGTGGCTCACAAATACTGAAACTTCTAACATCCTTTGACGACCAGGAATAAGAAATATTTCACGCCGAAAAAATGCTCATAATACGTCAATGCACGAAACACCGATTATTTTGCCCCTTTCAGAAAAGGAAATTCAATAAACTGTTGAAGTTCCCAGTTGCTGTCAGGGGGCGACAATTGTAATTGCTCGCCTCGGGCGACAAAAAACGTAGCTACACGACGTCGCGTGATACACAAACGGCACAGCGGCGCCACACCAAAAGAACTTTGCTCCCGACAACGAAAAGTGCTGCATGCGGAAGGACGGACAGACAGACACGTGTGTTATCTCACCGTGCAAACACCTGACTGAACTTCTGTCCTTGTTGACAGGCTAGTGGCAAGGCCACAGCTACCGGCAGGCATCAGTGCATCGTCAAGCAATACGTGGAACCACGCACTGTACCACTTCCAACCCCCTGCTGTAACTAACTACTTCATAAACCGACCAGAATCCTTCTTGAGAAGCTAAGAGTTACCCCCTGATGAAGCGACTGCCCCCTCCCCCTCCCCCTTCACGGAACCCGACGTCTCAGTACCATGCGAGGAGTGGCACTTGTCCAGTGGCGTAGCTGAGGACGTCATTCGTCTGCGATGATATGCTTCACGGCATTTCGCAGGATCGTAGGACCTCTAGGTCCTCCTTCTGGACGAAGCAACTAACATCCTTCGCAATGTCGGTAACCGCTCACCAAGTAACACGGCGTCATACACAGAAGAAGGGATTTCTCGACACCTACCGTGTTTACAGCAGCCTACCACTTCTACATGTCATGAGCCAGATGAATCCAGTCCACGCCTTCCCATCACATTTCCAGACATATTATAACATTATACTCCCATCTACGCCTAGGTCTTCCAAGTGCTTCTTTCCTTCACGTTTCCCCACCAAAGCTTCTGCCCCCACACTGCAACATGCCCTTGATTTGATCAGCTGCAAAACATTCGGTGAGCAGCACAAACTATGAACCTTCGCCAGCCTCCTCCTACTTTAACCCCCTTAGGCCAAAATGGCTTCCTGCGCACCCTGTTCTATAACACCCTCAGTTTGTGCTCTTTCCTGCACGCACGAGATCAATTTTCACCCCTAATTAAAGCAACAGGCCAAATTTATTTGAAGAACTCCACATTCTGCCCACAATGTGTATATATTTGTGTCGTACAATTCTCACAATAAACAGAGGAGACGCAATTTGTTTCCCGTGTTTAGATTTGCACGCCATTTACCGTACGCCACATTGTGCCCCTAACTCAACCGACGATTGTTACTTGACCTACATCACAGTTTGAATTGAATTCCCGAACTACATCCGTTCTGTTAGCAATCCCCCCCCCAGCAACGCACAAAACCCGCCCAGTGGTGACAAACGTCGCCAGTTGCAGAAGACCAACACAATTCTGTCAGGAAAGAGCGGCCGCTTCAAAACACCAGCTGGACATCACCTGTGACTGCAGTCCTAGCGCGCAACGTTGACAAATTTTAGTGACCAAACATTCGATGAACACTGCCCGGATTCAAACTAAGATCGTTTTCGCTGGGGGATCTTGAACGGCCCGGCTCTTGCGGAGAAAATGCGCCGTTCTGCGTCGTTATGCTCTACGTTGCGATGCTGAGGAACGCAACCCCCGCGATAATCGAGGGCTAGCCGTAGGATCACCGGAATAACTGAACTGCCTATGAAATCTGTCTGAATTCCGTATGTCCCGTGTTTTGAAGACGGAAAGGGAAGAAAGCAAAAGACCTTGATGGGACAAATCAACTGCTCCATATGGAAGTAATTCGTCACCAGTGGAAAGGAGCTGATAAGATGATGTAATGCTAACGAAATATAATGGAATACATAAGGGAGAATGCATGGACAGTTAGGGCACATCCATCAATTAGGCCGTAAATCTACCTACCTACCTGCCTATGTATCCATCCAACTCCATGCAACAGCGACTTGCATGAGAAACTCAGCTGGTCAAGCAATTCTCTGCATTTTATGGGTCCCGAAGTTTCATTACCGTTATCACAAAATCCCACAACTTGTCCATATCCAGAGCCAGATGAATCCACTCTACGCTCCCCTCCCCCCATGCTATTGCTTTAACCTCAGTTTAATGTCATCCTCCCACCTCGACCCAAATCTTCAAAGTGGCTCTCACCGTTACATGTATTCCAACAGCAGGCAGCTCTGTCGTCTTGTCATCAAATGGTTCAATTTTGAGACCGACCTGTTCCCATCAGACAGCTAGCATAAAACTGACCCCTCAACTAACACATCACCTCGGATCTGTTAAACTCTCTCTTGTAGTGACCCCATCTTTGAAGATGAGTCAATATAACTGAAGGTGTTGTGACGTCACGTATTTAGAACTTGTGTTCACGGGTGGAATCGGTTAATTTTGTGCTCTAGCCAACAGGTCCAAGGCCAGCAGTGCGGACCGACTGCAATTAATCAGAGAGCAGGGTCGTCTGCTACTCTGATCAAATATCGCATTGCAGTCGCTGTCCTGCCGTAGTCCTGCATCAACACTGCCAGACACTGTACGGTACGGAGACACACAGCACTTAGAGCTGTCTGTCTTACCGATCTCCCTGTGTATTATTTATTTATTTATTTACCTAACTAATTTCATTCAGCAGAGTTCTACTTGACAATTTGATAGTTCCTCAGATAGTCAACAAATTCCCCATGCTTAATGGAATCCGAAGGTGTACTACCGTGATCACAACAGCCTGCCACTTGTTCCCATCCTGAGGCAAGACGAATCCCTTTCGTGCCATTTCAAAGCCATTGTAATATTATCGTCACATCTATGACAAGGTCTTCAAAATGGTGTCGTCTCATCACACTTCCCCACCAAAAACCTGTATTATCCTTCGCCTCCATACGTGCCAAATGCCCAGCCAGTCACTCTGTTATCACTTGCTGACCAGCACACTACATGAAGCTCCTCATTATGCAGCTCTCTCCAGTCTCCCGTCACTTCCTCTCCCAAACGCCCTCCTAGCCGCTCTATCCCCCAACGCCAAGCCAGGCCCTCGTTTCAATTTCCTCTATTCTTACCACTTCAGTCCGTTACTCTGTGAGGGACTTGATGCCCCCATCGTCACGATATGGACGCAGAAGATTCCTCGCTAGTAATGCTGATACACATCTATCACGGCACACGGCGCCACACACCACAGATCCGTCGCATTGAGGTTTTCCGTATTAACAAAGAATGACGGGATATTAAGGCCAATTTCAAATCACAGTGCTGTCTGTAGCTGCGCTGCATTGCGTGTGACCAGCGATCCGGCAGCACTTAGGCTTGCTGCGTGCTGACAGCCTCCGGTAGATCACGTTCAAAGCAACAGAGGGCAACTAATGGACAGAGACAGGACGTGCGTGACGTCAAGCTTCCGCCGCGAAGTGGATGAGATATGCGCTCTTCCGGGTTGTTAGGTAGCACGTAGTTCTTTTTTTTATTTTAATGTTCTTAGGTTAGGTTAGGTTAGGTTAGGCGAGTATGTAATTCCTCACCAACCTCTCGGGATTTCTTGACCCTTGAAAAGGGACCAATAGGTTGCCCCGAAACGCCGGTAAGGAATTACCACTACACGCCACGTAACATCCCAGAAGAGCGCAGATCTCATGACATGACGTGATTTGAAAGGGACAGAACATACTGCTGCTCCCTAGGCCACCTTCCCACGACATCACAAGTACTGACACATGACCAGTGCCTGACAAATAGGATACACCAGTCGTGACAAATACTGGTCATTTGTCAGTGACCCGCCGACTGTCGGTAAAGGTGACAGTAGTCAAAGGAATCAACAGTGTTTAATTATGCAGTGGAGAATTGTTGACGTGTTGCCACGACTCGTCTAACACGCAGATACCTGACGTGTGTGTGTGTGTGTGGACTATCACATACCCCTGCCAAATAAACGCGTTGTGGGAATGCGATCACAATGACCAGGCAAATACTTGGCAACTGCACCCGACAGCCTGCCACATAACCTGGTGCGGCAAATAGCACGACGATCGTTCACTTGGCGCCTTGCACTGCTGTGTTAGGCAAGAAAAAACTTCACAGGCGTTTGATTAGTCACCAGAGCTCGATCCGAGGCCAGGCCGTGTGACATCTGTAGAGGGCAAAGTGACACTGGGACAGGGCGACAGGGCGAGAGGTTTTCCTTTTCTCCCTGTCAGTTAAGCTCCACCGTTACCCCAGAATCATTTTCGTCCTATTACTGTTCTTCGAAGCACCAGCGATCGAAGCCGGGAACTTCAAACAAAGCAGCAACACTTCTTCAAATATCGGCGGTCGTGGAAGTAGGAACATTTTAACGCTGTCCTTAGCCTTCAAAGGGTTAATAAGTGGCGGAAACGGACGATGAAAGGCTATAAAAGTTTTGAGGTCTTGTTTTTGTAGAAAGAGAAGCGAAAAGGACGGAACACGAAGTGCATGTTTAGTTTTCATAACGACGGTTAACGAACCGTTACAGATGGAGAGCGACTTGTTGTACTGAAAGTAATGTTATTTTGTGCTGTAAGCTGCAGACATGGCGACGGTGCGCAATGCTCAGGTTCTATTGACAAATGTAACGCAGTGTGAAAACGTACGTACTTACCGCTGAAGGTTATGACGACAGTTGAGTTTCATCATTATTATTATTATTATTACTTCAGGGTCACTGCAGCCAAGTGAGTGCAGTGAGGGCGCTACTAACCGAATGGCCGAGGTGTCGGACGCAGACTGAGTGTCGTGCTGCAACACTGGAGGTGCTCACAGCGGTACAGGTCTTCTGGCTGTGACAGAATGGGTCCAGACGTTTCGAAGAATCGTAGTGTGTTCAGCTTCAGGGTCACTGAAGAGGAAGGCATTATGATGCTTCGAAACGTCGGGAACTATTCATCCAACGACACAGCGTCACATGTCAGAAGACTTCAGTGCTGAGAGTAAAGTCAAATATGGGAACAATATTTGTTGATCAGACAGTCATGTATACTGACTGCAACCAAAGTGTAGTCCTGACGGATGGTGTTGTTAAGGTGAAGATGTCCCTGTCTATGCCACAAAGGTGTATAGGGGCGTGGGGGGCATTAGTCCATTCATTATTAACCTCGGTGCTAGGTGGAGGCGAGTGGTCAGCCTCACGCCTCGGCCGCTTTAGCCCTGGGGAAGGAACCGGGTACCCATTCAAAACGAGGCTCGGTGGACCCCAAAGGTGGTCTGGACATTAAAAGGAAGAGAAAAATCTCTTGCAGCTGCCGGCATTCGAACCCCGGACCGTCCAGCCCGTAGCCTACAAGTAGTCACTGTACTGACTGAGATATCCAGATACTGGTAACGTAGTTCGTATATGCAATTACCACTGGTTATAAATGGTTAAGCCATGGCTACCACCTTCCCTTGACGACTGGTGCTGATTTCGAATTAACTCCAGCAATACTAACATTCCCGTTATACCGGGTAGCCCGACTGACTTGCTTCTTAACCTCAACACACGCTGACATCGAAGGAAGCCGTGACGCCTGTCACTGACAACTTTCTTCCACGATTTTCTATGCCTCTCCACCCATTCACAAACGTTTTGGCCGATCACATATGACGTAATTCCTGCACACCGTAAACCTGGCGACAAAACATGTATCACAGACCATGCTGTACAGCTCCGCCGCCAATCCAGAAATTTCCGTGTCCGGAGAGGAAAACGCGCCCGAAATTGCAGACAACAAGGCAAGCAGCGCCTCTGCTAGGGCCGCTGAAAAGGAGATGGAAATTGCCTGCAGCTCATTCTGTAGGTGCTAGAAGAAGGCAGTAACGAGCGAAGGGCAGAAACAGGAAAACTAGCGACGAAGCGCCGATGCCCCGCAGCGGAACTAAAATAATCATACTGGCGGATAAGAGACTGTCCGGTCATCCTAAGCTGCCCAATCTATAGGTCAGGTCTGCCATATATAATATATAAAGCAATACATGCACAATCCATTTACATGTCACTTGCCACCTGTCACTTTGGTGTCGTCGTCCTTTCCAGCTGAGACAGCCCAGTCGGCTACAGACTGGAGACCAGGGAACAAATGTTTGATTCCAGGTGGGACAACAGATTTCCCTTCACAGAGTCCAGACCGCTTCAGGAACTAGGCCAGCAAGCAACCTAATCGGTACAATGAGCGGAAAGTAGGGTCCCCCCGGGGGGCGCGGGGGCCGGTGAGGTAAGCTGACCACAAACACGCGTTTATTTCCGAGCTTACAAATGCTTAGATTCACACCTCCATCGGCCACATGACACTTCACACTGAACAACTTTACTGTACCTTCCATTCCTTAATACAAATACGACGCATCTGCAAAATTATTAAGATATAAAGGCTCCCCCTCCCCCCCATATCCCCCCATGCAATTAAATACCCTTACATTAAACCTCTCGCACATTTGTTGCTACGCACAATAGCCTGTGTACTGACACCCCGTTACTTTGCTCGGCGCCAAATTAGCAACGACAAGGCTCTTTTGTTCAGACATCGGAATTCTGGAAACTGGCTGGGAGCTCAGAACTAGAGAAAGACGCCAAATGCATTTCAAGCGTCTGCCGATTTGTATCGCGCAGCTTTGCATTAGACAATCTCGCGGCAAACATCTGAACTCTCTTAGTGTGTGCACATTTGTCAGCTCACGACTATGGCCGACCTCCAAAATGGTTGTCAGGAACGAATCTAAACGGGGCTACGTTTCTAAAAAAACTGGGGAACTAAATTCGTCTGGTTTCATTGTAAGAACAAATGCGACTTGAGTGTCGCAGTCTGCTTCAGTCCCTCTGGTCCGGAAAACGGCCAAGAAGATTTGAACTCCCTTAATAAAGGCTATTAAAACGTAGCTTGACTCCCGGATGCTATGCTGGTTAAGTACAGGATCGGAATACCCGGTGATCTGAGGGCAGGTAACGTCGCAAAGGGCGACGGAGAGTCCAGAGTGACGCGAGAAATGCAGCTGACTGTGTAATGCTGCAACATACTGCCACATGACTACAAACGCCACTGCAAATCGCAAACAATAAAGGGACACTGATCCGCCGCTGGTGCTGCAGGTGACCGAACTGTGCTGTTGACGTTTACAAACAAAACTGTTTGTCAGTCAGGTCGCTATTGACAACGGACATTACGGCAGTAAGGCTGTCCTCGGCCACACAAATTAAATGACAAGCCGTTAGAATGGTAAATGCAGCTCGTTTATTCCACTGAAGCACCACAATTTTTTATTCGTAATCCCCAAGCATGTTGATGCATTTTTGCGATCTATATTTCCTCTCATTGAAGACGGAGGCAGTAACTTCCCGCTAAACGCTGGAACTCATCTAGCCAATTACACGATCTTAGAACCCAGAAGATGCAGCTTGCTGAACGGTGGGAATTGCTAGCCTCTGACCGGAACAGTTCCCCATTCCATGATCATTCACCAAACTGCATGGAGGAAATACCTTAAGAAGCCACCAGTTCTTCAGGAAGTCAAGAAATTCCCCAAGTTTTATTCAGCCCGAACATTCATTACCGTATCAACAACAGCCCGCCACTTGTCCACATCCTAAGCAAGATTAATCCAGTCTACACTCTCCTTTCTTATTACTTGACATTTCCTGGCAATATCACCTTCTCATATGCACGTCGCCCCTTTATGCCACGATAGCGTTCCGAAAATCTTCATGCACTTCTCCTCTCCTCCCATTCGTGCTACAGGTCCAACTTTGATTTCATCACAGTTAACTGCCACTTCAGTCCCTAGTGCACATTGATACGACACGCAGATGTCACCGAGTTCACATCCTTGTTACAGGTGGCTGGTACAGAGGCGTAAGCGATCTACTGCAAATAATGAAGTAGAAAAGGATCACCCTGTACGAATTTCTGTCAAATGAAGGAAGAACATGACCTGTTGCGTATGTTTTATTTTTATGGCTGCTTAAACATTACGACACACAAAATTGGTGTTTGTATGGATGCAGTGTTTGGAAAGTTAGCTATCACGTCCGTAATGAATTCACCTAGCGGTTATTTTATCCATCTCTCTATCTATCTATCTATCTATCTATCTATCTATCTATCTATCTATCTATCTATCTATCTATCTATCTCTCTCTCTATCTACCTATCTATCTATCTATCTATCTATCTATCTATCTATCTATCTATCTATCTATCTATTCTGTCTTCCGTGTATTAAACTGATCCAAAATATACAAATAACCAACAAACGCACTTCAACTGTTGTATATTTTTATATGTTTTGGATCAAAATGGGATATTTGATTAACCTTATTGCGAAATACACCGGCTTAGCAACTTTGTGGCTCCAAATCAGTTATAAACGTCATGACGTGACGACACGAAGCCATTTTCTCTCACAGGCACACAACGCTGAACATGCTCCTTGGACAGACAGCACTATGTTGAGTCAGTCAGAAGACAGTAGGACGCAGTTTATAATTTACAAAATCACAATAAATTGGAAGTTTCTTCACTGTCCTGTGAAAGACGGACAGACGGACGGACAGCAGCCTGACTACACATTCAGTTCATTTCATAACATCAAACACGAATCCCAGTGAGGCGGGTAGCCTACACGAAGGTCGATGGGCCAACTGACTGTTGACCTGTTTATACCATTTCACGTTCTCAGAGTGGATAATATTCGCAATGTGGTTGTATGGTTGGGTGGGAACCAGCGTTGCAGAGAAACGTGCTGCGTCCGTTTCAGGGTACATGTACGTTCTTTCTAATTAGCTGCAGCCAGCCGGCTACAAAAAACACAGTTTGGTTGCGGACTGCGATATGATGAACAAACCTGTTTGTAACAAACTGATTCATATTTGTAATGCCGGACATTCAGGACGAATGTTCATGGCGTACCGTCAGTCCGCACCCAAAAAATTCATTTTTCTGTTTGTGGTTTATTGATAAAGTGGCAATAATTCACACTATGTGGAAGAATAATTAGTGAATCACGAATTGGTAAGGATGTGAAAGGAAATTGTTGTGGTGGAAATACATTTCTCTATACCGTTATTTGCCTGGAGTGACTGTGAAAGACCACCAAAGCGTCTGCGAAGGTATAGGAGTGTTAAAGGGCACGATCTTCAGCACCACAAAAGGCTTGAATATGACATTGTGTATAAACAGGTTCTGGTAATACTGGCAACTACATATGTAGGTTAGGGGGACCGCGGTAGCACAGTGGTTAAGGTGCTGTGCTACAAATCGGAAGATCACTGGTTCGATCCCAGCTAGTGTCAGTGGATTTTTCATTGATATAAAATCCTTCCGATCGCACTATGGCCCTGGGGTCGACTCAGCCTCTAACAGAAATGAGTACCAGGAGTGTTTCCTGGGGGTAAAGGCGGCTGGTGCGTAAGGCTGACAACCTTACCACCATCCTGTGTCGTTGTCATGAAATCTGGGAACCTTAACTTCCTGGAACCCTCCGGGCCACTCCAGGCCTGTAATGGGACTGATTTACCTTACATATGTAGGTTGTTTGTACCTCTGATTTACGGGAAAGATAAGATGCGCTTACGCGGACGCCGGTGTTTTGCCGATGCGCGAATCCGACTCTTCGCAATCACTGTTAGGAAACAAATAAACAGGTACTTGACTGTGGCGGGGGGGTTGGAGTGGGGGCCAGCGGGGGATTGTCGTAGAATTGCTCGGCATTTAATTGCATGTCGGCTGGTGACCGTCGTAGTTGGGGACCGGACACAGGCGGCGTTGGCAGGACGCAAGGCGTCATTCGTTTGCTTGAGCGCTGTTCTACTGGCAGTTGCAAAGGTAAGCAAATTTAATTAATAATAATGATAATAACAACAATAACTGCGACCAGACAATTTAACATCGTTTCCACAGACAGCACTGCTATTGATCCACCGATATACAGTACAGACTTCGGCCGACGATGTCCGATTGCTTTGAAACTGAAAAAGCGGGCAACTTTATTCGGCAAACATCGAGACTGCAATACCGACTGAAACCTATCTACCGTCCACTGCCGCATATTGCCGTCTTCGGGTTCTATGACGGGCCACTTACCATTCCATGGGTACCGGGAGTAAAGCGGTCGGAACGTGAGGCTAAGCAGTCACGTCCAACAAGTGTCAAGAATGACAGGAGCTATAATTCTATTCCCTCCATACGCCTTCATGGCTTCTACAGCGGCAAGTCCCCTTTTTAACTGCCCTGTCCACCTCACACCGGTTACACACACGCACACGTAGTCTCCTAACTTTATGGCACTTTTGCATCCCCCCTGACACCATTGAGCCTCCCCCCCACCCCCCAAAAAAATTACATGTTCCTTAGGTATTCTTAATGCTGATGTTTGTCGTCTGTATGACACATGAGGTTCTCACAGCGGCACACATGAATATTACAGTTTTATGGTATGTGATACAGTGCAGTTCGGTAGGTGATACAGTGCAGTTCGGTAGGTGACGCCTATGTTTCTAGCAGCTTGCTACAGCCACATTCATGGTGAAAGACAGCGTGGTGGAAAAACAGGGGAAACGAAGAATGGGAGGAGGAATGAGTGAAACAGGGTGTAGGAGAAATAAGAATATGAACAGACAATTGATTGGGGAGAGCAGGGGGGAGCGCGGGTCTGTCAGGCCGCCTCACTTCCGCCAGTGCACGCTACTTCTAAACAGCATGCTCACCTCTCGTGTCACCGTCCATATAATCCGTTTCGCGGCACAGGTTTGTAACGGACAGTGCCGAATTGCAATGGAAGGGGGTTGTTGGTATCAGATCTGAAATGTTCAAGTTACTTCATGACCTGCGCATATATAGATATAGGCCTAGTCTAATGAAGCTGCACGTGGTGCACCGGTGGCGCAGCATACAGGCGTTCTTTACTACCAAAATGCTATACAGTTTCAAATGTAACTTCACTTGGGCCGTACCAAAAGTACGGTCTTCAAGGTGTCGAGCGTCACGAACGTACAAATGTGCAGCAGCATTACGTGCGGACTGCCACAAAACCGGACAACACACGTGGCCTGTGCGGGCAGATATTTGTTTAGGCCCTTACATGAAGCATGTCTTTCGCTGGGTAGCTGTTCACTGGCTCGGCAGCTTCTTGTAAAGACCTTCTATACCAAATTTCAAGGAAATCGGCCAAAGGTTTTATCGCTCTTATAGGTCACGGAAGGACGGACGGAAGTGTTCTCCAGATTAGGCGTTCTTTTCTTTACCTCTTAAACTAGGCCTAAAATGGAAAGCAAATTCGTGTCGAAACACTCTCGCACGTCCTTACGATTTCCCGAGAAATCAGCAACAGCGATCGAATGTACCGTCACTGTTCTGATGCCCCAGAATTACGTAACTTGCTTGTGCTGGCAACAGACCATGCAGTGTGCCAGTCTTCAGCCTGCTGATAAGAAGTTCGAGAATTTCCTCTGAAAGTGTTTGATTTTGCAAACATCAGGATACTTGGTACACAGAGAGGATGAATACTGGATGACTGAACACGTGTCAGAGCCGGGGTAGCTCAGGCGGTATAACGACTGGCTAGGGGCTGGACGGTCCGGAGATCGAATCCCGGTGGGGGCGAGATTTTCGGCACCCGTCCAGACCGGCCCTGGGACCCACCCAGCCTCCTATGCAATGGGTACCGGGTCTTTCCCGGGGATAAAGAGGCCGGGGCGTGGCGTTGATCACCCGCCAAATCTAGTGCCGAGGTTAAAGTAAAAGTATAGTTATACCTCCTCTCCACCTCTGGGTCTTCGTGGCCTGTTATAGGGTGAACTTTAGCTTTACCTGAACACGTATCAAGGGGCTCTGTTCTTTCAGATCACTGCCAAGCCCAGAATAGCTTGTTGACCAAATCCTGACAATCAGATGTGCAGCCTATTACCTGAATTCTGTGGAACCAGAAGGTTCAATGTCGTGTTCTTTGATACTACATGAGGGGGAGAAACGGCGGTTCAGAAATAGACTCTCAAGCATAAGTTGAACAGCCCAAGGGAAGAGGAACGCCAATTATATAGGGAGTTAACTACAATGCGGCTGCAGGCCGTGCTATCCATGGGTCAGCAGGTTATTCGCCGAGGTTCAATCCCAGGCCAGCTCATGTACAGTGTGTGGTGACAACCTGCAGAGGCAGACACTTTTCTCCTATTCCTTCTGTCCGCCTGTCAGTACCATTCCGCCTGTCAGTACCATTCCACCTGTCACTACCATTCTGCCTGTCAGTACCATTCCACCTGCCACTACCATTCCGCCTGTCAGTACCATTCCACCTGCCACTACCATTCCGCCTGTCAGTACCATTCCGCCTGTCACTACCATTCCGCCTGTCCTCCATAATCCTTCATTTCCTCCCTCACTGATGCCACATAACCTTAGCAGTTGACAGCGCCTCTAAACAACACAATTCAAAACTTCCAAAGGATGTTCACCAAAATTGCATCATCACTTACGTCCGTAAGTCCAGTTGCTGGGGACGGCTTTAGGCGTCGGAAATAACGTATTCATAATAACTCTCACCATACACAGACAGCAACTACACGCGTCCACGCACAATTCTCAGGCCTGCAGTTGATACTACCCTCTGCCAGATTAATCCAGTGCACATTCCCAGCCCCAGTTCTGTAAGCTCCATTTTAACAGTGCCCATATTACTACATCACAGAATCATGCTAAACCTTTAAATCTTAGCAGATCTTGACAAACACTGCAGAACTCGCACATAACAGGCGAACCTTCATCTCTGCCCTCCAACGGACAAGACAAAGGCTGCAGCCAATGCCAGCGGGGAGCAGACCACAGTGCAGGGACCAGTACCCACCTTGACAGGCGGGACGTTGCCAAGGGAACCTGCTAGGTGCGTCGATTGATTCCCAGAGTCGTCCCTACAGCGGGAATCCCCTCTTTATTCAAATACAAATTCCCTAGTGTAAAAAAAATCCCGCAGCCACATACGTACTGTGCGGAGTCAACAGCTCAATTGCTCTGCTGCAATTCGCAGAAAGGAACATAGCGAATTATTGCGCAAAGTTGATAGCGCCACTTTCCTTGACAAGATAACCGTCAAAACGTGTCTATCAGTGTCTGTCCGCGACAGCCATAATGCTTCAGGACACAAAGACATGGGCTTGATAATGAGCCAGTAGCAGCGCGGTGACAGCCAGACATGCCGTGCCAAATACAACCGAAATCCATGACAAGGACCGCAGCATATTCTTCTGCACTCATGGCCCCAAGTGCCATGCTCACCGGGTTCCATGAGACACAATGAACACAGAGAACAGCACTCACGGCGTAACCGAATGGCAGCAGACCGACAGAGTTCTTTTAAAATACACACACGACCGAGGGGCGAGGCAATGCGTAGCGCGGGGGGATGTTAATCGAATGTAATTTATATAATCGATAATAACCAACAGGAGTCACCCGAATGTGGAGTATCGCGTGGCGATATTAAACGAATGTAATTTATATAATCGATAATCAATCGTAAAACCCCCGGCAGTGGAGAAGCGCGTGGCGATATCAATCAAATGCAATTTATATAATCGATAATAATAAACAGGAGTCACCAGAATGTGGAGTATCGCGTGGCGATATTAAACGAATGTAATTTATATAATCGATAATCAATCATAATCCCCCGGCAGTGGAGAAGCGCGTGGCGATATCAATCAAATGTAATTTATATAATCGATAACCACACCTATACTTCTACTCCCCTTCTGGGCCTTCGTGGCCTGTTCTAGGTTGAACTGTACCGTAAATTTATAATCGATAACAATCAATAGTAATCAGTCAGCAGTGGAGTGGCGCGTGGCAATAATAGTAGTAGACGCTAACAATCTATTATTTAAATGGCTACACATGTTACACTTGTAACTGTACGAGAAATATTATTCGACGCAAGCCCCGGACGAAGACCTGACACCGCTGACGATCAGAGTGTCCGCGCAGGGCTCGAACGAATAAAACCCTGGGACTCTGGTTTCGAATCTGACCTACGAGGTGCAGGTACATTCGGTCTGACGTGTGCTGGTGTTATGGTGCATCGTGCAGGTCTGGCGTCAAGTGACGGTCACCGAACTTCTAAAGAGAACTCACAACTTCGAAAGCTCTGATTTTGAGCTGACCAGACAGACTAATCTGAAAAGGCTGAAGAATTGCGCTGTAGTTTGTAATAACATCTACTGCTGAAACTAAGTGCAGAAAGTGCAGAATAATCTCACGACTTGCCTCTAAATTTTACAGAATTTACAGAAAACTAAATCGAATTGCTAAAAATTAAAAATGATGGACACTCTGCTGCTATTGAGGACCACAAATCACGCCAATAACAGTTTTTCTCGTGTCATTAAACATGAAGTGTTCGTGAGATGTGAAACGCTACGGCAGTGCATACACAAATGTGTGCACTGCAGTCGCTGTGAATTGCACTTCTGAACACAGTTCATTATGAACGATTATCTGGACAGAAGTTCCACTTCTTTTTAATACTGTACGGGTTAAACCATCTCTGTACAGGCCTGGACAGGTCCTTAGATTTCCAGGAGCTTGAGGCTACCAGATCTGGTGATAGTCAGCACATGAAGATGGTAAGGTTTCAGCCCTAGGCACCGGCCGCCTTTACCCCCAAGAAATATTCCTGGTACTCATTTCTGTTAGAGTCTGAGTCGATCCCAGGGCCATAGTGCGGTCGAAAGGATTAAGCCAATAAGAATTTCCAATGACACCATCGGGAATCGAAGCCGCGACCGTTCGACTTGTACCGCAGTGCCTCAACCAACTGCGCCACTCGTGCCCCACCATTCTATGGCACTGAACCGAAATCGCATATAACGTGCAGAACCCAGCGTAATGACGTCATCACTTTTACTTTAAAGTAACTGCGTGCACTTGAAGCCCTTCTTGAAAATCCACAGTTCCTCAACGAGTCACAAATATTCCCCGGACTGTGTGAGGCTCGAAGGATCACGACAGTGTTCAGAGTAGCCTGCCACTTGCCCTTTACATTGAGCCTGATCAGTCCAGTCCATGTCCTCTCGTACTGTTCCTTCAAAATCCCTTTCAATATTATCCTCCTACCTACATATATTTTTCCAAGGGTCTCTTTCTTTCGTCAGACAAATATGTAGGCCTGTAGGACATGTTTTACCTTAATCAGCAAGTCCTTCATACAATTATAAGAAGAACAACAACAACAACAACAAACAAACTGCATGATAGCAAATCTGTGGAACTGGACGGTGGGCTGTCCGTCAGCACTACTGCGAACTGTTTGTGTTCAGTCCGTCTGTCGTGTGAAAATGAAGACGACCGTTCAATTTATCTACGGAATAAACAAGTCTGCAGTGCAATGTCCATTGAGAGCGGCACACACTGCTGCTGCAGCTTCAGTCTCTCGAAGAGCGGCGTAAAATGTCTTACAGTAGCGATCTAACTTGAAGATTCAATAAGATACCTCTCTCCAACACAGATACTGAATTTAAACGAAGTTTACTGAATGCGTCTGACAAAGTCTTTTCAGTCTTCTTGACGTCACAATCTGCCATTATAAAAGCCTCGCCCAAGAGTCGCCTGGCCTGCCGTAGTCTGGATATAAAGGCAGTCTCACCAGTTCTGTCGCGTCCGTCTGTCCGTCCACGCACAATTTACCAAAGTTCTGCGAACGAATGTCGATAAAAATTGGTACTGACAGTGCTCAGTAGCACAGAAGTCAGATCGCATTATATGTGGCAGCAGTCTGTATGGACGAAAAGGGGAACTTTCCTACACCTTGCACTGAAAGAAATTTAAAAACAGAATTGTCCTCGAATTTAGAGTTGGATGCAAGGCCACAGACGAACAGTACTGTGTATCAGAGCTGTACCGCTCTGTGCAACGCAACAAAAGTAGCCACGTCGCAAGACGGGCTGCCATACTGTCCACACGCCACTCCTCGGCCCCTTTCAGCTGTAGTTTCTGTATTCATACAGCAAATCTAGCGTTGATATCAACTATACAAGTGCTGTACATCAGGTTGCGGTACGTTACATTATGTGCCCGACAGTCAAAAGTTTCTTCGGCCTCAACTTTAAATTTGGGAGAACACAGTCTTTGCTCAAATGTTTCTTCGGCCTCGCCACCTACCTCACATGGATCACAGCAACCCGGCAAGCATGGCGCCTGGGGTATTACTCACTCACACGTAAGGTACAATACAGAGGTGTTGTTGTTGTTATTATTATTATTATTAAATTAAAAAAGACTAAAATAATTCATGGATTACGACATGTGATGGAATACAATTGTGGAAGTTGTAGGGGAATAATTAGGGACAAACACTAAAAGTATCGGAACAGTCGACTCCCCGGCTAGGATTTGAACCCAGGACAGAGCCAGCGAGAGCCAGATGTATAGTCTTTGATCTGCACCCGCTGTTGTAACAGACCTGATAGCGTCTCTCTGTAAAGTAAGGCCCTATTTGTCTCATTTTTTACAAGATGGCTAAATATGTAGGTCGAGTCGGTTAAGGCAGGAAATATTGGAACGCCGATTAAGGGGGGAGGGGTTTCGTTCTTTGCATTTTTCCACGCGATAGTTCTTTCGAAACGTCGCGAATCAGTAATTGTGCCACTCGACGTCATCACCCAGAACACCTGTGTCCTCAACAGAAAATCTTGCAGATTTGAGCCCACAACAGCCCCCACCTTACAGAGCCAACCTCACCTAACACAGAACTCAGCTCACAAGACCTCCACGAACTGTCTGCAAACAGCTGGCGCCAGCAGCAGTCTATTGAGCATGCAGAATTGTGAAAGAGACAAGGCAGTACGGCGTGCAAAGACATTCTGTGCATCAGACTGGTGAATACAGAACCCACCATTAACAGCAAGTGAACACGGTCATTTACTATGCCAATCCTGCTTATGTGCAGCCTTTAAAAGGCCTTTCTAATGACATAATCACATAATGCCCCGTCATACAATGGGTCACAATGTCCCCCATGGGCAGCTCGGCTACATGTGGTGTCACTCACAAACCAAGCTTTATCGCAGCCACAGAAACCGCACATTCAATGGGCACGGCCGAGTTTTCCGTAGGGGTAAAGCCGGCCACTCACTTCCACCCAGTGGAGATTAATACTGAGTGTAGCTGTACTCTACTCACGCTACATGTCTGCAAGTCGTGAACAGAAACAACCTCTCAACACACACACACACACACACACCACACACACACACACACCACACACACACACACACACACAAACACACACACACAC
>Ga0136643_10005889_pt1 | contig 17427 bp, 13 predicted proteins | sample TergutLab28metaG_FD_96883 | JGI IMG/M metagenome (GOLD analysis project Ga0136643, IMG submission 96883) | Labiotermes labralis P1 segment gut microbial communities from Petit-Saut dam, French Guiana - Lab288 P1 (version 3) (version 3) | ecosystem: Host-associated > Arthropoda: Insects >... | reverse complement strand
CATCCATCCTCAGGAGCTTGCGACTTATTTGTTGAGTTATTTCATGGGTTGTATTGTTCTGGTTCGATGTGTGTTGGTGTTACGTTGTGGTTTGGCTGGGGTGGTGTGGTGTGGTATCCGGATACAGGCTGAAGCCTGCATCCGGATACCACACCACCCCAGACGAACCACACCGTAACACCAACACACATTGAACCAGATCAATACAACCCATGAAATAACTCAACAAATAAGTCGCAAGCTCCTGAAGATGGATGTATTAACATCCGAAACATGTTGAGCAGTAATAATGAAATAATAAAGCAAGTGACATAAAGCTGGTCTCTCTTTATTCAACTGAGAAATTGTTTGTAACTGTCGAACTCCATGAACACAGCCCACATTTAGAAGTGAATAGTCCTTCAGGTTGTCAAATTCTCCGCGTTCTTTGTTACCCGAATGCCCATTACCGTGCTCACAAAACCCATAGTCAGATGAATCCAATCCGTACCCTCTCAATTCTATTTCTGTAAAGTCTACTTTAATATTGTCCTCATACCTGTGTCTGTGCGTTTCTCTTGTCCCACTCACCTCGTCCAACTTGAACTGTTCATCGTAATATTTGTTTAGGGGGGTTCACATCATGAAACTTTTTATCAAGCAGTTTTTCCACCCCACCCCCATTATAAATTGTTCCTTATTCTCATTAGTGTAAGGTTTATTTTATTTATTTCCAGTCTTTTCTGATTTCATGTTATAAAGTTTGTGTTCTGTCCAAATACATTAAGAAAACATTAATTGTTTACAAATTCTTTTAAAATAATACGCCTTGTCATTTTTCTTATCGTAGCTACCAGATTATGCAGTTTATCAGTTACTATTTCTGAATTATGACTTCGTTTGTTAATTTTCCGTAGCAACTTTTTCGATTTCGAATACATTCTTGTTTTAAAGTGATTCTTAAAATTTTGTTAAAGGCATAAGCAGAACTGGCTACCCGATTCAGAGTTTCTTACTGCACGAATTTGTATGCATGGTAGATTAATTTACGTGACATGTTTTTAAAATTATGTGCTGATGCCGGTTACATTGCGGGCATGAAATATGTATCGGAAAATGCCATGAAATTTTGAAAATCGCTTATTTTTGATACACAGTCTAAATATTTTACCCTCTATACGTAAATCGTGTAAAATATTGTAAAATACTGCGCAGAAGATAGAGTAGCGTGGCCGTTATACAGAGCGTCGTTCTGAAATAAGAGTGCCCTATACAGATGAACTGTTTTTCAAGAATTGACTTCGATACAAATAAGCACTCATAACTTCTGTAGTATAACTCCATAAATGCTGTGTAACATATAACTTACTGAGGTACAATATAAAATAGACTACACTACTGTCGGTATGGACGCAACAAATCATACCTTGGTCGCAGGAATTGTGTGCTGGAATAAAGGTCATAAATTTCAGGTTGAGTTTCTCTGCAAATATGCGAATACGCCGCTGCTTTACAGAAAGTATATTTATAGCCTGGCTATTGACACCTGTTTAAAATTCGATTTATAGTACCTGAAATATGATTCAGAGATATAGAGTGAGAAAGTGAGAGTCGGTATCGATAATTGCCTTTCGAATGCTTATTGGGTGTGCTCATAGTGCGGGATTGACTTACTGTTGGTTGGTGCTACACCTCCCAGTCTTGTCTTGTTCCGATGAAACCAGCGACTGTTGTGAAATACAGCTTTAATCTGTACAATAAGCACAAGAAACACGAGGCACTGGCACAGTGGTTTAAACATATTCGACCAGTTACCACAAAGAACATGTACATAGAGCCCATTTTAAAAAATCTTAATTTTTTTTTCCTGTGGCGCTGCGGCCCAACTCGGGCCATGGTCTCCCCATTCTTGAGGTTTTCTAGATCACACGCAACGACGCATCACATTCGGTAAGACTTCTCTGGACGAGTGATCAGCTCGTCGCAGAGACCTCTACCTGACAACCCACAACACTCAAAACAGACATTCACGACTCCGGCGGGATTCGAACCTACAATACCAGAAAGCGAGCGGCCGTAGACCCACGCCGTAGACCGCGCGGTCACTGAGATCGGCAAAAGTTCTTTTAATATCGTACTATTTCTTTCTAAAACGCCACATTCCTTAAAATTCGAGGTAAAAGAACAGAAATCCTTCTGCCACACTGTGTAAAAGCCGTCTACGAATAAGTTCTTGGACATTTTATATGCAGTAGCTGAACGAATATTCCCATATTCGCCGAAGTTTTCGTTACTTTTACTGTAAGAAAGCCTAATTCAACGTTTAAAGTCCTTCCATTGCCTCTTTACAAATCACAGAGCTTGTATGATTTTGCTTTATGATTCTCATTTTGATACAGGCGCACTGGGGAGACATAGAATGCCAGGTAGCTGTACACTCCATCACAATCTGCTTGAAAGCAATAATCCTAGTAGTCCTGTATGTAATGCGTTTTCTTACTTTGGCTTCTTTTTTACGAACCCAGTTACGTACCATTCGCTGTCAATGTGTGCGTGCTTTTAGAAGTCCAGATTTCCAATTGTAAATGCAACTGTTGCTCTTCTGGAATCATGGGGCAGAATTGATCTGTACAGAATTCAAAGTACACTAATCACTCTGTGTTTACATTTCTGTTTATATTAAATTGATATTGGCTGCTTCAAAAGTGCTCGAATAAACGATATGTGTGACCCGTTTGTTTGCTTTCGAAACTAGTTTCATTATAGCAACTACATGACGTACTGACACGTCAAATGTGAATATCATAATTGGAAATCTGTTTCAAATTATTTGATTCTCTGTTCTAGGGTCGCGAAAGGAAGATTTATTGCAGAACTTGACATTGATTTCAGAGCGTAATCAATCTGTGAAAGAAATAATGAAGCATTTTTTATGTGGGACGGGTACCGGTTTGCGGCTGTCGCATTCTGTGTGGGACCGGTACCGGTTTGCGGCTGTCGCATTATATGTGGGAACGGTACCGGTTTACGGCTGTCACATTCTATGTGGGACCGACACCGGTTTGCGGCTGTCGCATTCTGTGTCGAACCGGTACCGGTTTGCGGCTGTCGCATTCTATGTGGGAACGGTACCGGTTTACAGCTGTCGCAGTCTATGTGGGAACGGTACCGATTTACGGCTGTCATATTCTATGTGGGACCGACACCGGTTTGTGGCTGTCGCATTCTGTGTGGGACCGGTACCGGTTTGCGACTGTCGCATTCTATGTGGGAACGGTACCGATTTACGGCTGTCACATTCTATGTGGGACCGACACCGGTTTGCGGCTGTCGCATTCTGTGTCGAACCGATACCGGTTTGCGGCTGTCGCATTCTGTGTGGGAACGGTACCGGTTTACGGCTGTCGCAGTCTGTGGGAACGTTACCGATTTACGGCTGTCATATTCTATGTGGGACCGACACCGGTTTGCGGCTGTCGCATTCTGTGTGGGACCGGTACCGGTTTGCGGCTGTCGCATTCTATGTGGGACCGGTACCGGTTTGCGGCTGTCACAGTCTATGCGGCTGCATGGGAATCCACCGTTTCGGTGATCCAGAACAAGTTGATCGTATTTCAGATTCGGTGTCGTACATATTTTTATATCTGTGCTCTCTCTTCATTGTCAGTTCAGGATTACCCGTATGTAGGACAGTCAAACTTTATTTTCATAGGGCCCAGATGCGTCTTATACAGGTAGTGAGTGGGGCCAAATTTACGCCCCCTCCCCCCAGGAAATACTCCTGGTACTCATTTCTGTTACATAAAACGTGTGCTGTTAGACGATGCTTCTTGCAAGTCATACTAATATTACGTTGCAAGAATTCTTCCACTTGATAATGCTTAAGTAACTGCATTTGCCTTAGTAACTCATTGTAGCGATTTGTTTACTGTTAGGTTGATTATGTAATAACAGTTTTATGTCAGTGTCAGGAAGAATAATTAAATTGTAAACCACTTTAACAGGAGTGGAAGAACGCAAAAAGAAATCTTGTTAATTGGTAATTACATCTATGCCCTCAGGGAACGCGAGGGCGCACGTCAGATCCTGCTAATGCATCAAAATTCTCTGTTCACCCAATACGTATGTACTAAAAATCTGGATTTTTTCTGTGCGGGTTATGTTGACAAGACTATCAGTTCTCCTGTTGGGGTGTATGTAAGCAATGGAAGTTCCGCTGAAAACCTGCAGTTTTGAAGCTTGACATCATATTGATTACGGTTTTCGTCAGGTCACAAGTCATTAAGCCAATCTACTTCTAGTGCTGTATTTGTTCACACATTCACCAGAGGCAGGGCTAATTATAACGAGGGTGCTCCATCTCTGTTCTACTCACGATACTGTGCACTGCACGAGACGTGAATCACATGTTATTCGTGAATGAAAACGAAACATGCTTCTAATATCTGCCCGAGGATCAGTCGTTAGCGAATTATGGGCATTCTATGAAGCGGTATCGAATATATCAACCACGGATGCACTCGACCTATTTTAGAGAGATACTTTGATACATAACTTTCTGCCCGCAAAATATTACTGAACGAAGTGATCGCTACTGCCTCCATATACATGTGTTAGTTATTAACATATAGTACTGGAAATGTGATGTTACATGTGTGCAGGTGGAAACCATAATCCTTTTACAGGTAAATGTATGATTTTATTTTAGGTCGCTCTGAAATTATTAATGGCGTATAATGGGGATATCATTTGGCAGCAAATGTGTATTCCGTTGTGACTGAAAGCTAGGAAAATACCTGAAAAACCACGAATAACCTTAGCAAGAGACAACTTAACCCGTGGCCTTTGCAAATTCAAACGTGATACAACAAAGGTAGGAAATGAAAATATAGCGCAATAATTCTATAAAATAAATAACAAATTGACTAGTACACGTCAGCACAACAAATACTTATTGGGGTATATAGGCTACATGTTTCGACCTGTTAACAGGTCATCATCAGGCCTTCAGCATAATAAGAATCAGGTGCTGTTTTAGATATTATACTGGAGGCCTGATGATGACCTGTTAACAAGTCGAAACATGTAGCCTATATGCCCCAATAAATATTTGTTGTGCTGACGTGTACTAGTCAATTTGTTTTTCATTTCGTTAGAGCATTTCGTGATGACCTCTTTAAAATTAACAGTAATTCTAGCATGTTGGTTTATTTTTGTTAACTTATTTCGAAAGTCGTAAGATTTAGAGTATTGCATATAAAATTTGTCTTGCCTAGGAGTTTTGAATTCGTCAGGGTGTTGGCTAAATATTTCTGTCTCCAGCAACAGTTCTGTGAAAACTCAATTCTCGAAATTATTTTCAGTGTATTGCCAGTTTAATCTGAAGTCAATGAGCCTAAAATGAGGTCACTCAGACGCCTGTTTAAAGTTTTTAAAATAGAGTTGATCATTTTCAGCGTTAGTTTCGTACATTTAAAAACTCAGTGCTTTCCTTCTAGTTTATATAGTTATATAGTTATATGAATAATTGCTGCAATTAACTGGGTTTTTAGTTCTGTATTTAATCAGATGTGGGCTAATTGAATCGAAAATCTACACTAAATGGACGTTAACCTCTTTAAACGCCCAATTAAATCTCACCATAATCTCCACGTTAGCAGGGTAAGGGTTAAATCAGAAATGTAAGTGAAAAGTTATTTTGTGCTTGCCAATATTTATGCATGTGCATTTTCTAGCGCAAGTGTTCAGATATCATGAAAGTTATACAGTTTTACCTTAGAGTTGAGTACAGGGATGTTTATTACCTTCTAAAAACACAACACCTTTAATCAACAGCTTAACAAAATCTGATGTTTATTGGACCGTGCATCATTGTGATAACTGAAGAATAAGAAACCAACCAGATGCCACTTATTATTTTATTGTACTTCTTATAGGCTCAACATGTTTCGGGCATTAATATGCCCATCATAAGGAGCTCGCGGCTATAATGTTGATTACCATATTGTTCGTTTCGTTCTTGGTTTGCTGTAGGTTCGAGGTTAGGTGCGGTTAGGCTGGGGTAGTGTCCGGGCTGCAGCCCGGACACTACTCCACCCTACCCGCACCTAACTTCCAACATACAGCAAATCAAGAACGAAACGACCAATGTGGTAATCAACATCATAGTCGCGAGCCACTGATGATGGGCATATTAATGCCCGAAACATGTTGAGCCTATAGGAAGTACAATAAAATAATAAGTGGCGTCTAGTTGGTTTCTTATTCTTCCGTTAACTTAACAAAAGTTTGTCGTTAACTTGTAGGCAACATGTTTCGGCTGTAAAACAGCCATTATCAGTCCGAAGTAGAACACAGTCCAGGTACATAGAAAGTGTGCACTCTATGGGATCCCATATAGTTTATATTTAATGTTTTTATACTGGTTGATGGGATGAGCTTGACTGGCTAAGAATTTAATAAATTAAATAAGTTAAATTTAGATTTGAGGCCTATGTATCCCAGAATGATCGAGGAATTTCGTATCAAACAAAAAACTCATTATTTTGCCTCACTGAAGTGTCATGCTTTGTGGTTAGTTCTGGATGCCTGATATACTGTTACATGATGGATGCAACAGGATATTTCATTCTTAAGGGCATCTTCACGTGGCAGTAACACCTGAATGATGCCAAAACGAACTGTGTTGGTATGTGAGATTTGTGGCTCTTACAGCTGTGATTTTGAGGATTCGTGTCTACTAGGAGGTTGCACCGTGTCGGCTGGCAAATAAATACGGACGCTTTAAAGGAGCGCATTGCCTTTATCGTTATGCTTGGAAGGATCGTAGTGACTCTATCGTCATGGTTTGAAGGAGCGCAGTCCTTTTATCGTCATGCTTGAAAGTGGTGCAGTGCCATTATCATCACGGTTTGAAGGAGCGCAGTCCCTTTATCGTCATGCTTGAAAGTGGTGCAGTGCCATTATCATCACGGTTTGAAGGAGCACAGTCCCTTTATCGTTATGCTTGGAAGGATCGTAGTTACTCTATCGTCATGTTTTGAGGGAGTGCAGTCCTTTTGTCGTCATGCTTGAAAGTGGTGCAGTGCCATTATCATCACGGTTTGAAGGAGCACAGTCCCTTTATCGTTATGCTTGGAAGTGGTGCAGTGCCATTATCATCACGGTTTGAAGGAGCGCAGTCCCTTTATCGTCATGCTTGAAAGTGGTGCAGTGCCATTATCATCACGGTTTGAAGGAGCGCAGTCCCTTTATCGTCATACTTGAAAGTGGTGCAGTGCCATTATCATCACGGTTTGAAGGAGCACAGTCCCTTTATCGTTATGCTTGGAAGGATCGTAGTGACTCTATCGTCATGTTTTGAGGGAGTGCAGTCCTTTTGTCGTCATGCTTGAAAGTGGTGCAGTGCCATTATCATCACGGTTTGAAGGAGCGCATTTCCTTTATCGTTATGCTTGGAAGGACGCAGTACCAGTGCCTTTATTTCCAGGCTAGAATTGCTTGACCCTGAAGATCCGTTCATGAACACCACTACGAGAAACTCAAATGCTCCTTCATTCTTACATCTTGCTTAAATAAGCAGGAATTTTTTAGAAAATTTGGCTGTTGTGATAAAGAATATTTGTATTTCTTTGAACAATTCCCGCAGCGCTAAGCGACTCACAATACTGCGCGCCGTATTCCGAAGTCTCGGTCGTGAGACCGAATGTAGTTATATTTCCGTTGACAGATTTCGGAAAATTACCTCGTAATAGGCAGTGACACAACCTCCCAGTTTCTCATTGATGGTTCTTATAATTGCCAGCTGAGGGAGTCGGCAGTTTTAAATATAAAGTAAAAAGGGGAAAATAATAAAATTTGTTATTTGTCAGGATTTCTGGAGTAAATGCGGTCCGTTTGCGGCTATCAGTTACATTATGTGTCTGAGAGCGACGAGGAACAGGACTGCGTTCAGGACAAAATGATGCCAGGAGCCACAGTACCTAAATATTACTGTACTTAGAATCGGAGTCGGTTACATATAGCAACCTACACGACTTTTTGTGAGGCGCGAAGTTAGGGTCTGAACTAAGTTGTCTTTAGTCGATTGCTGTACAGTTCTTCCTGTTTTCGTGATTACTGTCCCAATCAATAATTTTCTTTTTTACGGGCGTTAATTGCTTTGCTACTGCTCCAAGGTCTTAGAAATGTTTATAGTTGGGACAATTTATTAAGCACGTAACTCCTTGTATGAAGGTTGCTGTGACCCTTATCAAAAGAATTTATGTGTTTTTCTTACACTATACTTCGATCATACTATGGGTGTGGAATCGTTTGTAAATTACACATAATTTTACACACACATATATAATATATCTTATGATTGATGTGTGGAATATTATACTTGTATAAAACTGCTCCATGAACCAGATTTGTATATTCAGTATCCCCCCCTTTTTTTATAGATGTTAGTACCCTCTAATTTTCCCCAGTACCCTTCATTAATATTGGTTTATAACTTGTCTCAAGTAAAATATTCGGCAGCATTTCTGCCTTTCCTCCCTATGCAAATTGGTAGACGTTGTCTTCCCTAAGTATCTGCAACCTTGTCCCCTGTCATTAACTTTCTTTTTTAAACGACATCTCATTTTCTGGAAAGGATTGTTTTGTTTTACAGATCCCGAGACCCCCTAATTTGTTAAGGTATGTGGAAGCGCGCGGAAATAAGCTGTTATTTAATTCATTTTCAAATGCAAATTTACCACTATTTTTAGTCCGAAATTAGTTTTGCATTCAGACCGAATTATGAGGATTCAGCACGAAAGATAAACTGATTAGCATATTTTAATAATGAAAATCCTTCACTAAGGTGATGCAGTTGACCTACTTTCTAGAATTGTTCGATATTAAAAAAAATTATGGTTTTTATTTTGACAAGACTAACCCGAAATTCATGTATGGTAAGAGCGTAGGAATAGGAAAGTTCCTCCTAAGAAGGAGGGTTTTTGTGTTGTTATAAGTAGACTTGAACTTTGACAATAACATGACTAACGAACTATACGATACCAGTACGGCATCACCTTCCGAAAGGTCATATGTTGGAAGAAATTATTGACGACTTCAAAAGGGGGGAGCAACAAAAACTTTCAGTGAAGAGGAATTTTTAAGTAATAATATAAAAGAGCAATTTTATCCCGCCAGTGTATGGTCTGTGTGGATATGAAAAAGAATGTGACTGTATTCACTTGGTTTGAATCTCCGAGAGATTAGTTATAATTTTATTTAAGCGGTCACTTCATTTGCAAGAAAGATGTGCCTTTTAAAATGCATTTATGAATGTCAGTAACATGATAAGATTATCAGAATAGATTTGCATGGAAGTTACGAATGTCTTCATACATTTTACGTTCTGTTGACCGTTCATCTCTATATAATCTCGTAAACGAAACCAACGTGTTGCACAATTTATTCTTAGTGTATTTCGTCAATTTTATTTATAACTTGTACATGTTCCGGACCTCTCCATGTCCATCATCAGGAGCATATGCTCCTGCTTACCAGACAGCCATAAAGAATAACAAGTACCAAGTATCGCAAAAATACAGTAGTTCCTCCTGATGATGGACATGGAGAGGTCCGGAACATGTACAAGTTATAAATAAAATTGACGAAATACGCTAAGAATAAATTGTGCACCTATTTGGTTTCATTTACGAGTCTCCGTACACGTCAAGATATTACTTTTCAGAACTTTTCCCAAATGAACGTACCGCACAAAATCGGCAGACCATAGAGTGACGAATAAAGCCATCACAATGGTATTCATCTCAAGGAAAAGAAAGAGAGCTCCTTCAGAGAGAGGTTACATAATGGCTGTTATCTTTCGATTGTCCAATACAGAAGTTATGCTGAAACGATAGTGGTGAGAGCGGGTAGATTGATGAATAAGCCCATCAAAAATTCTATGGAAGGGGAAGAAAGGGGTTGGGTTTAGAAAAGTGCTAGGGCGGACTGAATTCGCCTTGCGAGTTATTTGATATCGTGGCAGAGGAAAGGAAAACAGTCGGGAAGGAGTTGGGTTGGCTGGCAGAAGGGAAACAGAAGAAAGGAGGGTAAAGTGACTTAAGGAAAAAAGTGAAGTGTTCAAAGAGAATAACTGAAAGGTCAGGAAATTTTTCCCTTCCCCAGTGGGAAATAGTTGGACAAATTTGCCTCAAAGGTATACCACTCACCTTATTTGCCAATCTCACCTCTACCGCTACCATCATCAAACATGAGGCAATCATGTTCGTGGTGAGCCTGTGTTTGGTGCTTTTAAACTAGCCACAGCCTCATTTTATACTCCTCTCTTTCAGAGCGACAGGAACTGCTTTGACTGTGTTCTTGATACTTGATTCCCACTTGGTACTGAATGGAACAACGTGGTATATTACACTGACGTTTTTTTTATTTGGATCACCTTGAGGCCGAAGAATTGGCTGCTGTGGTGGATGCAAGGTGAATGAAATTGATAGACTGATGGCTGAGGACTCACGAAATTGTGACCATTGAAGTTCAAATGCAGTCCACGGGTTTTCATATTAAATCACTGGGCATTGGTCAACTTTCGAAAAACTGTGACAGATAAGTTTATTATCTCGATTAACGTAAGAAAATAAGCGAGATTAAGTAAAAGGAAGAGAGAAGCTGCATAAAGGGGAGGATCGTAAATTTAACTTGTCGCTAAATAATAATCGTGTCAGCAGTCGAGCAGGAATATAGGCAGAGCTTATGGAAGGAATGGGACAGGAGCAGGAATATAGGCAGAGCTTGTGACAGGAATTGGACAGGAGCAGGAATATAGACAGAGCTTGTGATAGGAATGGGACAGGAGCAGGAATATAGGTAGAGCTTGTGACAGAAATGGGACAGGAGCAGGAATATAGGCAGAGCTTGTGACAGGAATGGGACGGGAGCAGGAATATAGGCAGAGCTTGTGACAGGAATCGGACAGGAGCAGGAATATAGGACAGAGCTTGTGACATGAATGGGATGGGAGCAGAAATATAGGCAGAGCTTGTGACAGGAATGGGACAGGAGCAGGAATATAGGCAGAGCTTGTGACAGGAATGGGACGGGAACAGGAATATAGGCAGAGCTTGTGACAGGAATGGGACAGGAGCAGGAATATAGGCAGAGCTTGTGACATGAATGGGACAGGAGCAGGAATATAGACAGAGCTTGTGACAGGAATTGGACAGGAGCACGAATATAGGCAGAGCTTGTGACAGGAATGGGACAGGGGAGGAATACAGGCAGAGCTTGTGACAGGAATGGGACAGGAGCAGGAATATAGGCAGTGTTTGTGCCAGGAATGGTAGAGGAGCAGGAATATAGGCAGTTTTTGTGGCAGGAATGGGACAGGAGATTGTTACTTAAGGGTTTTGATTGGGAAATCTTAAGAAAAGAGACCACTTGTAAGGTCTAGGCGTGGGTGCTAGGATGATACTAAAAATTGATATAAAGAAATAGAATGGTAGAGCATGGAATGACTTCTTTTCCGTTCGGTATTTTTGTCGGGCTAAAAACATTTCGTAACGCTTATAACCTTCCTCGGCTGATCGAACAAGATGATGTCATTTCACATGAACATCACGATTTTATGGAGAATTTATGTCAGCGGCAAGAGTGAAACATACTTTGTTTGTCAAGTAGAGTGCCCAATATTTTTGTCCAATTTTAACCACATTTGTGTTTTTTCGATATCTTCTCATACAGATCCTCAGCGTCAAATTCCAAGAAAATCCTTCAAATGGGAGCCGACCTGATACGTACGAATAAGTGGACAGACCGACAGACATGATGGAGCTCATTGGCGTTTTCGCGACGTAAGAGAACGCTCCTAACATTAGACAGTGTTACTCATGAAATTTGTGTAAAGTTGGTTCTTTAGAAACGCTATATGGAACCAAACACTTATTAAGACCAGTAAGTGTACAGTAACTTTCATGCCTTGCTGTACACCCCGCAGCTTAGCCCATGGAAAATTTTCAGAGGGTAAGTGGAAGTTTTCTTCTCCAGATTAAGTGGTATTGTGATTATATTCACAAGTACATTCGTGCATTGCGTTTTGTTCTCCAGTGCAGTACTTGTAAGAAACATGAAGGTAATGTACACGCTCACCCTACGTACGTAATTGCATGACTTGAGTCACTCAGTATGGTAGGTGAGACTGCTTAGGAATACGGGTGGTTTTTATCGAAACTGATAAAGTCTTCACAATATAGTTTATTTATTTACATTCTAGAAAACAGTATGCAATTATCCAGTTAATAAACTGCCAGTTGTTCGGCCTCCTTCATTGCATACCTATTAATACGTTCTTTAGGTGATCTCACTATGAACAACCTCACTTACACAGCTTGCTTACCTGATTGAGAGCGTCCAACCCTGTTCGGTCATCGTAAACACTTCTTTTATGTATTTATTTTTCGTTTGTTTGTGTTAGGCTATTGCCCTTCATCTTATGTCACATTATGAGTAATTCTTGTTGTCCCTGAATTTCAGGAACAGACTTATTTATTTGGCTGCTCGCAGGGAATCCGGCTTAAAGATCTCTGGAGCAATGTCCTTCCTCCCTTTCATTAACGGTTTCTTGAATGGACGTTTACAGTGACTTTTATGACTGATGGCTACGAACCGCCCGTAACTGAGGGCTACTAGTCGGTTTACTCGATCAACAAATGTGCCAAAAATGTTCGGCTACAGTAGCTGGCGGGAATTTCGAAATAAATCTTCGTTGTTTCACTTATTTCTATCTAAATGTATCAGTTTTAAAACATGTGCACAAATTTATCATTGACATGCAAGGCTTTGGGATATTCAAGTGACTTTACAGTGTTAACAAATTTTTGGTGCGTGATTAGTTGGGGGTTTTTAAAAAAAAAAAGATAGAATTTTGTGTCTTTTGCTTTATGTTAGAGGGTACTTTTTTTACGAAAAACATAAGAAACACAAAATATTTGAAGATATAAATTGTAAGTTTATTTAATCCATCTGTTTCTTTCTTTCTTTCTTTCTATCATTCTTTCCTTTCTTCCTTCTTTCTTTCTTCTGGATCTCATATTCCGTCCTCAAATACTACCTCATACTTTGGGGAGCGTGAGTTTATGTGTAAAAACAGGATAATTAGTACATCATGTGGAACCAAGGGAGGATTAAGCGTGGAACGGAAATTACACAGGGACATGTCCTGCAGCATGGGAGCTTGAGAAATGTTTCAGTGGACTGCTGTCATCGTCATGGTCGAAGACCTGTTCTTGCGCAGGGAGAGAGGGAGAGAGAGAGAGAGAGACTTTTCGTGACGTCGGCTTTGCTTCGAATTCTTTCCACAGTTCTGTCAGCACAAACTTTGGCAATGCCTTTGGCAAATTCTCAAAGTGGCTGACTAGCGTCTGCTTCTGGCTTGAAATAACTGAGATCTCTACAAGCCGTGTGTCTGTTCTGTTTATTTGAACACTTGTCCCTTTGGTACTTGGTCTGCCATTATAAGTTTACTTTACAAATGCAGTAACATTTATGCAGTGAAGCCTGAACTGCAGAAACACGTAAGTTGCGAGACAAGTGGCCAAATTGACTGCTAGAACCGCGGAGGCGCTTCCTTTGTCGGCTGGAATCTTGTGACATTTCTTCACGGAGACACCTCTTTCGGCGAATTCGCGACGAAGGATAGAAGGCGGTGCCATGCCGTGCCTTGTAAGGCCATGAGCTGGATTGCAGTGGTTCGCCGCCACTCCAATGATGGATTTGATATTGGCGGTATTGAACACTACATCCACAGGCCTATAACCAAGATGTCAATTGACTAGTTCTGTACTGAGTTCCTCAGTGGTTTTATTCTGACATTTCCGTGTTCAGTTTTTTAACATATCCTCGATTATCCTTTGCTTTTACTAACCGTGATACATGCCACTTTTTTAATTGTATGGCATTCACAGCGAGTTGTGTCACCAGTTCCATCCAAAACTTATTTGTCCAGCGGTCTCTTCAGAAGTCTTGTCCGTTTTCTGTACCCGGTTATTTCGTGGGCTATTAATACGAGATTGGAGGTTCTCACAGCGGTGCGATTGAAAATTCTGGTCCTCTGAGATGTGACGCTACTGCGTAGGGTAAGTGATTTCCGACGTTTCGAAAGATGTGGCCCTGCATCTACAAGTGTTAAACAGTCCAACAAGAACCAATTTCTAATGTTTTCAACAGACTGGTCACTGTTCTCGTAATTCTAATATTGGACCGGACGCTAAGTTCTTTATGTCTGTTTGTACTTGTATGTAAATGTTCTTTATCTAAGTGGATGCGATGCGCGAAAATTTCGGTAGAAGTTTCATTGTGCCAGCAGTAGAAGTTAGGTGGAGACAGTAAGTATAGTATTCTGTGGCGGGAAATTAGGATTAACCATTTTAAACAGTAAAATTAACTTACTTACTCATGGAGTGGAGTCCTTCCTGAGAAGCTAACCCCGGTTCTAAGCTGGTCAAAAAATTTCCCCGCATTTTATGGAGCCCGAATGTTAATTACAGCATTTATAAGTGCCCGTCACCTGTCCCTCTTCTGATCCACATCGATTCAGTCCATGTCCCCATCCCACTTTCTAAAGATCCATCTTAATATTATCTTCTCATCTACGCCTGAGTCTTCAAGTGGTCTCTTTCCCTTAGGTTTCCCCATAAAAATCATGTATACATCTCTCCTTTCTCCCGTACATGCTAAATTCCCCGCCCATCTCATTATCGATTTACTGACTCGAATATTATTTGGTGAGGATTACAGAAAATTAATATCCTCGTTATGTAGTTTTCTGCACTGCTCTGTTACCGCGTTCCTCTTTGACTCAAATATTCGCTGTAAATCTAAAGTAAACTATTTTAATATTCAGTTTTCACCCTCTTCTTCTCCCCTCAGTTGTGAAGACCAATTAATGTCGTGTAGGGAAATAATGCGTACAAAATACGTTATCTGTTGGCGGAAGGTGGAATTTGTAACGTTGAATATGGCTATACGTAAAGAAGCCAGTATGATTTAAAGGGCAAAGAAGCCTTGTTTCTAAAAAAACTTGGTGTTATGCGTATTTGGCAGTGTGTGTAGCAGAGCCATCTGGAATTTAAATTAAAAAATAAAATTGCTCGCTCAGTTCTGTTATTAGCCACGTATGAATTGGCTGAATACTAATCCGGCGTACTGCATGTAGGGCTATTCTGTGCACGAATTTGCGTCTAGAATGAAGTGGACTAAGTTTTATCTGCTGTAAGGCGTGTATGATCTGGTAGAATAGAATTTTATTATGGATGTTGTTGTACTTACCGCTAAAACTTGGCTAACTGCTCTTCATACCGGATGTTGCTTGTGGTATGTAATATGCAAATCACGAAAGGTACTTTACATTTGGCATTTAAAGAAAAACCAACTTGATGCACATTTCATCTTCAGTATATTTCGTTACATACGTCTACATGTTTCGGGCGTATCTATAGCCCATCATCAGGAGGTACAACTTATAGATACAACAGTTGGTACTTATTGTTCTGTTTAGATGACTGTCTGTTATGCTGGATGGGTGTGAAACCCAACCAACACAACAGACAGTCATCTAAACAGAACAACAAGTACCAACTGTTGTATACATACGGTGTACCTGCTGATGATGGGCTATAGATACGCCCAAAACATGTAGACGTAAGTAACGAAATATACTGAAGATGAATTGTGCATCGAGTTGGTTTTTTCTTTAAATGAATATATCGAGATGCATGGTCAACAAAACATAAAATTTATATTTGGCGATTGCCAGAAGAGTTACACATTTGTAGCCGTTATTTTTATCTAGAAGCCGTATCCATCGCCCGCAGTCTGAAGACGCTCAGTACCTTGGTGTCAGGTTATCCACTTAAAATGTATTTAACTGAGTGAAGCCCGCGTAGGACACACACATACAAAACATACTGTCTTAGTGCTCTAATACCTGCAACGTGTTCTACCCCAATATTTCTTCTGATTCCTTTGCAACACATGCGTGATAAATCTTGGTATTTGCACAACTGACGCCACTAGCTGTTTACATTAAGTGCTTATGTCTAGCGATAATAATAACTTGTTTCGAAATTGGTCCTGTTATTTGGATAATAAACCTTAGAATGCGAAAAACCGAATTGGCCACGTAGCTGTCCCGAATTCTCATCATGCCACTCGTAGATACCGAACCGCCCGTTCTCAGAAACAGAACATCCACTTTCTTGTCATTTCCTAGCTGACAGCACTACCCTTCCCATTAGAAGTCACCACCATTGCTTACATAAACCCCACTATCGACCGCCATTTTCACCACCTTCACCACCACCAGTGTCATCCCCAAAACGTTTCTCCGCTGTGACTGCAACTGTGGTCACTGTAACAACCATCACCCCCAGACCAATCACGACAAGTTCGGATCGTATACGTCACCAGTGTAACAACATAATTGCCTTGTAATGCTGCGATTGTCGTACCACAGACATTACCATAACGCAAGCGTCCACACCACCCCGCATACCAGCGCAACTCAGAGCGGATTTAGTTTTGTATATCTCGGAAATTGCGTCACGTAATTGGTAGAATTGTTCTTTATCCAAGGCGAGTTATAACTTCCGGTCACTGGGTTGAAGGACTTAGAAAATGAAAAAAATAGTTCAAAACTTAATGGCCACGTAGCTTAATGGGAATACCACTTGCCAGACAGGTCGTTAGAGATAGAATAACGGGATTGCATCTTAAAGAATTTGGGTGTGGAATTGTATACGGGAAATGTCCCAGTTATGGGCGTTGATGGAAAACCTGGCGAGTCTTCGGGTTTCGTGTCGACCGAGAAATTGTTTAACGGGTGACTGAAATTTTTATTTATGTATTTATTGAGATATATTTGTTTCCATAAAGTTTGTTATTTAGCAGTAGCAGAAATATGATGAAATGTGTAGACTGAGTGCGCATTTTGTATGTCTTACCGACCTACGCATGTGCGTATGTATGCCGTGTCCTTGTATGTTAAGAAATCCAAGATTTACGGCAAGACAGTGTGTCAAAAGTTGTCGTTTTATGGTGAACTTTAATCAACCCTGTGTCCTTAGCTAATTATGTCACACTCCTGGCCTACTGACAGTGACGTCATCGAGATATATGATGTCGCACTGCCACATTTGTATTGTCAGTCACGATGGAGTCACGTGATCATTTCTGTCAGCGTGTCACATCTACTTCCGAAACTAATTTCCATACTAAGGCCTGGTGGGTGTTTTGGCATTGAGTTTGTCATCAGTCAACGGTTTCAATGTGAGTTGGTAGCAGTTAAGTGAGAGTGTTGCGTCGGGAGCCGGGGGGGGGGGGCCATCACCCCCGGGGAACGTACCAATTTTGTTCAAAAAACGAAAAAGGGTTATAAATTTTTTAAATTTTTAAAACTTG
>Ga0136643_10005887_pt1 | contig 17427 bp, 11 predicted proteins | sample TergutLab28metaG_FD_96883 | JGI IMG/M metagenome (GOLD analysis project Ga0136643, IMG submission 96883) | Labiotermes labralis P1 segment gut microbial communities from Petit-Saut dam, French Guiana - Lab288 P1 (version 3) (version 3) | ecosystem: Host-associated > Arthropoda: Insects >... | reverse complement strand
GCGTTGATGAAGATTCAAGTACGTTGACGCGTTGATGAAGATTCAAGTACGTTGACGCGTTGATGAAGATTCAAGTACGTTGACGCGTTGATGAGGATTCAAGTACGTTGACGCGTTGATGAGGATTCAAGTACGTTGACGCGTTGATGAAGATTCAATTACGTTGACGCGTTGAGGAAGATTCAAGTACGTTGACGCGTTGATGACGATTCAAGTACGTTGACGCGCTGATGAGGATTCAAGTACGTTGACGCGCTGATGAGGATTCAAGTACGTTGACTCGTTGATGAGGATTCAAGTATGCTGGCCCGTTCAGTAGTGCTGACAAGTTGTTGTCGACTTCGTCAAGTCTACGTGTATTTCTATTTAACTATTTAAGTTTAAATTCTGTGCAGTAAAATTCGTACCAATATAATCTTGACAGAACTGTAACTATATACCTTTTGTTACTTTTGGGGGGGGGGGCATTCGCAAATTTGAGAAAAGCGATTATAAGCTTCGTCATGTCTGTCCGTGATTCTTAAAGTGCAGTTGAACTGGTTGTAGATAATTTCGAGTTCATATTATTTTCTGAATTCAATTGTCTTACAATTATACAAAGGAAAAGGCATTTTAGCATATGCAAAGAAACTGAGAATCTATCGATTTCGTCATGCTTCCGCTCCCCTCACATCCCCGCATTTCCACCCTCTTTATTGCGTGAAAAATGAAAGTAAAATGTTCCTTTCAGCTAGACAAAAAGTTAAAGTCTTTCATTATGAACATCCGGATTTCCTGAAAGATTTTTCACGGTAATTCTAGGTGGACTAACTCAGTTTTCTTTACACGGGAGAAAGACTATAAATTGAAAGGACAGTGCGTCAAAGCTGCACTGTGACGTCTTGCGATCTGTGTAACCGCACGGTCACTACGGCGATTGATTGAACTAGCAACAGCGAAAAATATTTGCTAAGGATAAGGGGATATCGAAGTGTTAAGTACACGCCACAATAACAATAATAATAATAATGTGGATATGAGTAACCTAGAAACATTCGTTGTTTCAGTTTTATAATTGTAAATACCCTGTATACATGTAGCAATAAATATTAATAATAATATCTCTCTCCGTGCTATTCGGTTTTCACGTGTAATTCTGGAAAGCAAGACTTGAAAATTCTTAAAATATATCTTAAAAAGCCTCACAACTCGTCCCTTTTCAGAATATAACTTCAAAACAGCACCTAGTCTCTTCGGCTTATCAATGGATTTCGTAAGTGTCTTTATCCTTTGGCTGGAAGAAGTTGTGCCTGTTCTTAAGAAGGCATTATGAAGGCGTAGAGGAAGAATCGAGTTAAATTTCCATACTTTCTGTCATTTTGTGATATTTCAAAACATGTTCTTTTGTGATGCTAAAACTCACTACATTGTTTTAAATTAATAAAATCCGACAATAGAAGAGTTGAAACTGGTCACTCCCTCGAACGCACGGATGTTCTACGTATGGATTTCTCTTGTAGGTAAAAGAGGATCGATTTGCTAAGATCGACTTTCCCACGTGCGTATCATGCCGCGTCAAATGTATAGACTGCAAGGGCTGTGAAGACAAATATCCACACTTTTTAGTCATCCACAGTCAGTGAAGATAAAATTGACCGGTTCTGACACTGTCAAAAGCAAGTAATTTAGCCGTGTTGGAGCACGAGATCGGAGTGGTATGATTATATATTCCTCTTACGTTAGAACTTAATGTTTAGCCTATTTCGAATAACTGAAAATGAAAGGAAAGAAGCTGTCTAGATTCGTGCAGATTACTTTCCCTAAAACGACGCTTCTTTTGATGAATAGAAGATAGTTTAAAGTGATTTCAAGCATTAAAAATCTGTTCATAAGAACGCATTTGTAGATCTGATATAATTATGATTTTATGAATTTCCGGACTGATACACATTGCGTCAATATTTAGGGTTGTTGATAAAGGAGGGCTTTTCGTGCAAAAGGCAAGAAAAACTCTATAGCCTGGCACTATACGGAAATAGAACTTTGAGATGACTGTATCGTTCGCCAGCTCTCTCGAAAGCAGGTCTGTAACCATATATTTATGTGTCCTACATGAATAATGAATTTACGCAGGCACCTATGCGAAAAATTGTCAACTTTCAAAAATCGAAAAAATACTCACTTAAGACCTGAAAGTGTTCTCACTCAAGCTGCAAATGCGTGGTACAAACTTCCACGTCACTCTTAAACGTAGAAACTGTAGTAAACTGTCGAAGGAATACAGCCAGTATAATTTTCTTATATTCATGGTGATTTTCTTTCCAATTCCTTCGTAATTTGCATAAAAATAACTCTGAGTGCACCGTAATAAATTCTGGCTAGAAAGAGAGAGTTCTGTGTTCTTTAAATAGCTGCATCTCTTACTGTAGGATGATCCATATGAAGAACTTAACCGCTGTTCAGGTTACAAGTCAAGTGGTAATAATTGCTATGTAACTTAGTATTGTTTTATTTGAAGAAGGTTTAATTTAAGACTATAGAGGGTTGGACGCTAGGGTTATAGTGACAAACTGAAAAATATGGGGAAGTTGACATGGCCCATTTAATATACTATCTCACGATTTCTGTGTACAGACTCAGCAAACCAAAGACAAACTTCAGTCAGTGTATCGGGACTCCAGGTCGCATTTCCTAGAATAATTATTAATCAGTTAGCCTGACTAAAAATGAAAATGGCTAACTAATATTATGAAAAATCTAACATAACGAATTGAACAAAATTTGATGAACGATTCACTGCACACATTAAAAAATAACTTTGTTGCGACATGTAAAGCGGACTTTGTCTTGAATAAATGTGGCCGAAAACTGGTATTGCCGAATAAGGTTTATTGCAATTCTATCACAAAAAGTTTCAACACATTCCGTACAACAGTTTACGATAAACATAAATATATTGTGTCCTTAAGTAAAGCTCTACATATTATATCTTCCTTGTCCACTTAGGCTACTTTCTTCAATTCTTAAAAGTTGTTTAGAACTCCATTTTCGAATATCTGCGATCTGTTATTCCCTCAAAGAAAGAGATCTTTTTCAATTCAAAAGCCTAGGGACAACATAAGAAGTTAGTTGATATTACTAGAGAAACACTTGTCCCTTCTTCTTCTTCGTTTTTGTATTCTCGGGTGTCCGATTTGCCAGTCACTCAAAGGTAATTACACGTGCTTCTCAAGCTTGGTCTGTACAATAAAATTCTACGTGAGGTTTGTTTTCTGAAGCATGGTTCGGAACCTGGGGCAAGAAATCGACTTAATTCAGGAAATCTACGCGTCGTTCACTAAGATCTCTCTCTCTCTCTCATTATAAGCTTCGCTTCTAATATAATCCTTTAAGAATGTTCTCAGAAATAACACGCTTGTCTTAACCCATTTTATTCCCGACAGTGTTTCCACTTCCACAACTAGCGATTAATTTGTAGCTATATCACGTACAATTACCTTGTTCCTCTCCATTTCCCATTAGAGTTTCTCATTATTAACGTCTTCGTATGGGTTGCGCTTTACCCCTTAGCGGCTGAGAAGGTAACAGGCCACGCACGTATGTCACATGTTTAGCCATACATTTGTTACTAAATGCTTATGACACACATTTCTCTAGTGATCTACTTGTTAAATTAATTTATTTATCTCTTCTCCAGTTTTCTTATACGAAAAAATATTGGCCTCTAAATCTAAAATTCTAGCTTTTGATTTATATGGATGCGCAACTTGACTTCCAATGTCGAAGGACGTTGTAGAATGAGGATGTGTGAGTACAGAATGCTGAGAAAAACAAATCAACCCCAGAAAATATGGGAAAAACTGCATAATGAGAAGCTATATAAATTTTAATTGAAATAGATATTATTAGGATGATATAGAGGATCGTATGGACAACCCCTGAAGTGTGAACGCTGAGATGTGAAAGACATAAAAGAGCCTGAACGTACAAGCACACTTCGGAGACCTAAGCTTAGATACGTAGGTAATATTCAGGGGGTTCTGACAGAGTTAGGACGTAAATAATGGACTGAATTATCTCGCATCCAGTAGCGGGCTCTTTTGGACACGACAGATATTTTCTTGATGAGTTGAGAATTATGTGGTTGTAAAGAAAGACTCTATAGGCCGTGAAGTTAAGTTACTAACATAGAACTTTATTTTCCAACCATAGCCATTCGAGACCGTGTAATTTTTAAAGTACCAAGGAAACTGAATTTACGGTTCAGAGATGGCATGGCAGTTATTTCTACAACCAATTCCCCTATTTAAAATGTAGACTAAATGTTTAAACCTATTAATTAATATTGGAAAAAAAGACTCCCTGTTGCCTGTTCCCACAGTTTTAATCCGTAATCTCTGCAGACTTACTTCTCTGATCTCTCGTAATCGGCAGAAATTATAAGCACCCCTCCTCCATTCTGACTTACCTACAATATTCATGGAAACCGTACATCTCACTTTAGTAGGTCCACGACATGAAAACATCAGAAGAAGAAATGTGACAACAAACTAAGGAAGTAATGATGGAGACATAACCTATACTAACCTCTATCTACTGAGACCACTGTCCCGTGTAGGCTTGATTCGTACACATGTCTGTGACAAGACGCGAAAAAGAAACAAAACAACTGCAACACAACCAGCAACACTGCACGGGCTCGGAACCCGGACTGCATCCTTAAACTTCACGTTATGGCACAAACACATTTGTTGTTGACTTGTAACGAACGCGTTGCCACGACGACAATAAACCGACCAATAGGGAACGGGCTGGCAACTCGACTATCGATACGTTCCCGGCAATGACACTCGTGGGATATCGACGTGCGAAGGTATCTACTTGCTGTACAACGCTGCTGCGTATCTCGGAGTACTCTGATCCATGCCTCGGAGTGGTATAACGCTGAACGTTTGGTTCATTGCTTAAGTGCTAGTTCTTTAGAAATGTTGCACGCAGCACCAGCACTGTAAATCCCCATAGAGATAAAATTACAGAATTTAGTCTTATGTTGTTTAATGACACCGTTTCGATTGCAAAGGATTACGAGCGTCAAGCAGAAGCATAGAAAACGCCCCCCTCGTCTTACAACTATTGGCACGATAATAATTGAGACTCGTTCCTTGCGCTGGTCGGTAGGGTGGGGGAGGAAAGTCGGTAGAAATTCGAGGGGCACGACGATACGGAAGGGGCCCGAGTATGTTGCGTATGTTTTTTTATTTCTTGGTAGTATCATTATTTGTCGATTAACAAATTAACGCTTTCATACCAAGCCTAAGCGACTGCGAGTGAGTGTCAATCTTTCCGATTTAGTGAAAATATTTTTTAGCCGGTTCGCCCATGATGAGAGGGGGGGGGGGGACAAAAATTTACCTGGACCCGAGCCCGTTCTCGACGGCCATGGACCTGCTTACAATTATTAGATAAATTATTCCCAGACCTCATTAATAGGAATACACAGCACTGCTTTCTGTTAACAGAAAGGAAGTACCCCCAATAAATTTTAGAACTCTGCATGTTTGGGGATTCTCTAAGCCCCCCTCCCTTCCGAGTCACAGGGTCTGCTGGAGTCATATCTAAGCTACTGACGGTGAGTACCTTCGCATTTTGAAGGAGGGAGTGGTGGTCCGTTCTTGATATTCACTTGAATAAACTTGTCAGGTGTTGATGCTGGGGTGGAGAGTAAGCTGCTAAGAGGGGAAGCATCACACACATACCACCAAGCATTTGTTGTTCATTTTCAAAATGGCCACGGTTGCTGAGGCTATGGATATATCCCCAACAGAGTTAATATTTTGGAATAGGATGTAATGCTCCCTGATGTTTCAGAAGAGACCCTAGCAAGGACCATGTATTCACGACTGCAACCACATACGATGTTAGGGAGATAAACTAGAAACTCCTTTTTTCATAATTGTACTGTGGCACATCTATGAATATGTCCAAAGTACTGAAATACTAACATGATACTCAAAAGTGAAGGAAAATAGTTCAGATTTTGTAACACCATAGATTATAGGCCATGTGTGATACTAAATTGGATTTTACAGCTGGTGACTGATTTTGTTGACCCACACTGCTAGAATGTATCAGTTATACTCCCTGATGATGATCCTTCAATGAATAAAACATGTTGGAGTTAAATATAGTGTTAATAAAGTAGTGATTTAATAATTTATGAGTGCATTTGTTAGTGTTTATTTGCTATAGTGGTATTAGTGCACGGATATGAACAAGATACAGTACTTTGCTACAACCAAACTAGCACTAGCACTAACAATAACAGCAACCTATATAGTTACTGTTATTGTTAGTGTAAATATACTGGTTTAGAGAGAGCAGTTAACAGAGAAATAACGCTGTGGTAAGTCCTACAGGAATTGTCCCTTTTTCTGTGTAATTGTTTCTCCATTGCGGTTTTAAGAGAGTCATAAAAGCTACTTTTTAAATAGTAAATTAGTACAAATATAGCTTAAAGAGTAACTGATTGAGCACGAGCAAGTTTTCAAACTTTTTCTCGTTATTTCATCAGATGCTGAAGATGAGAGGGAGAAGAAGATTGTAGATTGGTGCTTATAAAATATTGGCTGAAACTGTGTGGGATGAGAAATTGATATAAAGAAAAATCAGTAGGTGGATGGAGTGTCTGAGACATCATTGTCATTGTCATTGTTGCTGTTGTTTTTTATATGTCATAATTTTTTTTTGCTTTATATCATTGTGGTCTTAATAAATTGCTCTGCTTTTTATTGCATGATGGTTAAAAAGTTTGACTTCTACTAACCCCACAACCACCTAAATGCTATTAAGTGACCCAGTTTTTGGCTTTTAAGAAATGCAATTAACAAGATGGCTATCTCAAAATATTAAACGGTAATGGATCAGTGGTGACTGATGGAGGTGAAGTGATAAACCGCATTCTTACCAACACGTTAAGTAAAAGGTATGACCTATTAATGTTTATGCAATATTGTAATATGTCACAAAACTTTACAAATTGCAATATTCATAGTAAAATTTTAGGCACATTTAGGATAGAGTTAATTTGATAGCTCCAGTGAAATATGTGATGAATGAACAATTTTTATATATTATGTTTGTGTTATTTAGTAGAATATTGTCATATATACACCTTAATGAAAACCACTTTGCCCCATAAAAGTAAGATGGCGTGGCTTGTCACCGTCACCTAGGTGCTATAAACCCTTTACATGTACTCTTCACCAAACTTTATAATGTAGATCAAAACAACATGTTCGCCAGCAGAAAAGTGCACACCAAGGATATCCTCTCCTCCTCCTCCCCCCTCCGCCCCGGCATGACCACTTGGTATTTGAAAAAAAAAAAAAGATTTAAAAATCCTAAGAGTAAATACCAGAGACCACTACCAGTATAAAACGAACGTAAATTGAATCTGTTTCAACATAGAGCTCCACAACTGATGTGCGATTTTAAAAAATGTTCGTAAAGGTCGTATTCTTAAAATTCTTTAAAAATTTTACGTTTGGCCAGAAATAGTGGTGTACTAATACGACAAATGATTGGGCGGGGCTGGAAGAGATGAGAAATACGTAGAACTTTGTGACTGGATAACCTGAAGAGGACGTTTGGCAGGTCTATGTGCGTAGACTACAGAATAGCATTGCAACAAAGTTTGGTATAACAATATTCATTACTAACAAAATACAGTATGTTACAATGATTATATTGTTCGGAGGCGTTCCGAGCATGTGGGGGTATAGCTCAGTGGTAGAGCATTCGACTGCAGATCGAGAGGTCCCCGGTTCAAACCCGGGTGCCCCCTGAACATTTTTTTGTAATTAAATTCAACATTTTCACATTATTCTTTCACCATTTAGTTTTATTTTAATATACTTCATACGCTGTCATTTGCTACGACAGATATTCCGTCGTTGCAGCTCATATGACGTGTTCCGACAGTTTTTTTTTTGTGTGGCGAATGTTGGCAATGGCGTCCGCAGCGATGTAGATCTAGCGAATAGTGCACACATTTAGAAAACAATTCGTTGTCATTAGTTACTTCCTTTGTAAAAGTCGTTAAATATTAGGACTGTCAGAAATGAATTTCAACGCATCGTCCGGTGTACGACATCGTAAGTGTAGGTGATCACAGTGAAATAAGTTGTGGTGAACAGATGACTTGGACCTGAGTTTGCTAATTGATATACTTTCTGTTTGGTACATATGGACTCTAAATGTTGCGTGAATTAATTATAAATGTATTATATGTTGCATTAATTTTTTATTCGATTATATTGGAAGTATGTTATAACAAGTGTAATTGGTAGGCGGTTTTGCCGGGCGTTGTTTTGTAGGTTAAGTGACCCATATGCTTACTGTGCATGCTTAAATATTTTGTGCAGAGATTCAAACATTGTTTTAGACCGAAGTTTTACCTTGCATTACAACTGCGTATTGAGTAGCATATATTATTATGAAAGCTAGCCGCGATAGTGGCAGTATTGTGTGTCCAGCATGCTTAACTTGTTTCACCACATCTTTTTTTTTTCATTTGTGATTTAACCTGTCTTGTGATGACCATATTGCAATGATACTGCACCAAGAGTAGAATGTAGTAACATTGTGAACTAAAATATTTTGTTTCTTGATGTTGTGTGATGCTTCTTTTTTTATCAAAAGGTGAAGTAATTGTTTGCCAGGTAGTAATGCATAAACATTAGTTTTATTGTTGTAATTGAAGGTTATGGGAATATTATCAAGTTCCTTCCATGCATAGTGCAAATGAAAACAGTGACTGTCATTTGCTTTTTAACATATGATTGTAGTTTATGTGTAACAATTTTTGCATCCTTTATTTAAAATTTTTTTTATGTAATGATCTGTTAATATGGTTCAGGTTAATGTAATTACCTCAGAATGTGACTTGCAGCAGTTAACATCATAGGCAATAAAATGTAGAATTTGTACTGAAGAACCCATAATCATGTAAACCATGCCATTTTTCTCACACCATATAAATTCTTTGTTTCTGGGATAACTCTGCTCCTTCTTGCTCTCCATCCCTGCTGAAATACATGTGGTTTACAGTTCTAGTACTCATCTACTAAGGTCCTGGGAAGTCTGTCAGAACTTTAGCAGGCATGCCAAATGTAACTGGATATAAAGTTAATGGCCCTTGATTTCTTTTATCCATTCATGGGAAAATGAATATAGTTTCATATTCCAAATGTTACAAGTGGATCACTAAGTGAAAGGCTGTCTTTGAGAGAATGAACAGGTGTTAGTTTAGACATACAGGAACATTTTAATATTAGACAGTATGTTGTAAATGTTATTTTGGCACTGTAATATTATTGAACTAACCATATTTATGTTCACTGTATAGTACCAAAAGATGCTGTCTGTGGTATTAATTTTACTTTTCTTTATTCAGCTGCTCAGAAAGGAAGTAGGAAGAAACGTGTGAGTGATACAGCAGCCATGAATGCCCCAGCTTATCCCCCTCCATACAATCCATATGCTTCAGCAGTTCCAGGAAATATTCCATCTGATATGAACATGTATGATGACAGAAATGATGCTCCATCTCCATATGCTTCTGCTCCAGGTAACACAAGTAACATGATTGAATGTGAAGGTAACAGTATCCTTTACTGGCACAAAACCTGTTGAAATTTCACCAGGAAATTTTGTGGTTGTAACAGTTATTATTGAATTAGAAGCATAAGGCCTATTAATGAAACAGTTTCTGTGCACATGTAACATCTTTAATATAAAACAAAGGTTATTAATAATATGTAATTTTAACAGTCCAATTAAATAGAATAAAAGAATATCGTGTTCTGTTTAGTAACAGTAGAAAATGCTAGTTTTCAATCACATAAAAGGCTTCCAGTTTTTTATAATCACTGTTTAATGTTTCAGTGAAACTTAATTATTCAAATGACATTGTGAATTTAAAAAAAAAACTCAAATGAAATGTTTGTTAATTAGAGATGGCTCATATACAGGTAACAACACTGAATGTGGTGGTCAGCACTTTGAACATTGTCTGTAGCTCCCCAATGTAAACTTCTGCTGCTTGTTTTTTTGCAAATAAAGTATGTTTGTTTGGATCACAAGTATAATCTCAGTGCAGTAATCATGTATATCATTGCTGATATTAGTGCCCTAACCTTGGTGTGGATGTCACTCAGAAACTCTTCTTTATCATAATCATGGAATCCTCTATAACTTACTCACAAAACCAACATATGATTGAAGGTAGCTGGGGCAGTTCTGACACTGGTCTATTGCTCTTAGAATTACTTGGATTTTGGACATGTTACTGTTGGAACCTTTGAGTAGGTGTATCAGCACCTTATCACCTGAGTATGGAAACAGATTCGGTTTGCAAAACATTGTGTTATGTTGCGAATACTAGACAATGAGTACCATCTAAAATCAAGTAAACCTGTGTATCCTTGTGGTTTCTTTGGAGAATGCCATTTTTGGAATGGTTGTTTAGTTGTAGTTGCATAACATCATACTTTTTTTTTTTAACAATGTTAAGGCCAAAATGGTATCCATTTGCTGGTTCGGGATATCTTCAAGTGACCAGAAGCTAGAGAACCTTGCTGTAGAACAGATGTATGACAGGGGTGTGAAAAGTGAGAGTACTCAGCTCTTTCTTATCTGATTTATCAGCATTGTTTTCGTATCAAAGTGATTCCATTTATAAACTCCACATTTTTAAGCACTGCTACCACTTCTGAGATGCATTCAGTAGGTTGTTTGCTGACATGTTGCCAAGGATTGTAGTGGTTGCTTACAACACCTCTGTATTGGAGCCCAATTTGTGACCTTGTAGCTCATATTTAAGCACTGGAAATGCCCAGAAATCACAACAGGTGATATCTGTAAAGTAGGGTGGTTATATTACAGGTGTTCCACCAGTTTCTGCTGACATTGATGTCACCACTTGTGCAGTTTGTGGTAGTGCACCATCTTGAAGTAGAACACACTCGTTGACCAAACACTCAGTTTTTTTTTATTCTGAATTATGTTCCACAAAACAGGTTTCAGCATCTTTGCATAGTACTTACCATTTACATTTTCCTTTTGGGGTACCCAGTACTGAATAATAATGTATTTGGAGTCAAACATAAACAATACTTCTCCAGAAAAGATCATCATATGAAACTTCTCCAATAGAAGCAAGTGCTTGTGTTTCCTGACACTGGATTGGTGTTTTGTTTTCATGTCGCAGTGTCTAGTTCAAGACATGTTGCAAGTGATTGTGAATGATACAGTGGTATTTTGCTTAAGAAGAGTCAAATTTTGTTGGCAGATTTCCATGCAAATTCATTTTCACTTGTTGTTGAGATTACAGAGAACCAATCATGCTTATACTCAGGATATGCCTCATATCATTGGTACAATGTGATGAACCCTTTGGAATGAGACATTCGTACTAGTAGACATTTCCTATAATGTTAATCTGCTGCCTGCATTGGCAGTTTATTAGCTTTCTTGATATTAACAACTCTGATGGTTTTGCTTAGTCTCCTTCAAGCATCATCTGCCACCTCTTTCATCCTTCTTTAAAATGCTTAAAAACTATAGATCTTCTTATTCCTTCTGGTCCATAGGCTTGCTGTAACATCTCTAATGTCTTGTTACTGCTTTTTCATAGCTTCTTGCAAAATTTTATTGCATATCTTTGCCTTAAAACATGAAATGCTATTCTCTGCCACTGCTGAAATCTGGTCATGTAACTTGTATAAATTGACCCCTGACAGTAGAACGGTGCTCTTGATAGCAGTGACTCAGTGCATTTCATACTGCAGTGTAACATATTGTAACCAACCTACCTCTTTTTCTGCTGTCTTCTCCTCTTCTTGAGCACGTCGGTTATCTCCCATTCACCTGTCATATTTCTTGTATTTTATATAATAATTGGGGTTACAAATGAATAGGACAGGCTATTAGCTACAGCGGTAGTATAATGAGGTCTCTTGTGGGAATGTACGGGGATGTACCGAGGGCACTGCATCCAGTTCTTGTATTCAATTAAAACCAGCTGGAAGGATATGTTGACAGTTATTTACTTCATAGTCACTGTTTGTTACTACACACTTTATGTTTTACAAATCTTTGATGTAAGTTGACATGCGGCACCAAAATACACTTTATCACAGCTATTACATCTGTACTTCACAATGTGCTATTTGTATCCGCCTTGTTTAAACACCTTTTGACAACTGCCCTGCGCCGTCTCCCGGTTTCCCTACACACTCGAATTTTGAACCAAATGTCCGGGTTCCCATTGGCTAAAATTTTAAAATTGACTATAACCTAATAGGTTCCTAAAGTCAAAATGTTGAATACTCAAACTCCATTTGTTTCCCTTTTTGTAATGTCATTTCCATGTCATAACCCGTTTGGACCCCTTTACGCGTCATCCTATTTGTTTTAAATTGTGTAAGCGTGACTAATATAGAATCCCTTCTACAAGATTTACGATGTCCAAAGCTGTCAGAATTTACGACGTCAATTGTTCCTAAAAGTTACCCAAGTTTTCAACTTTGACACTGTTGACACTGACAGACAACCAACCATCCTGCCAGCAAACAATACCTGCCATAAACTGGCTGTTTCTATAAGTTTCCATACAAACTTGTTATGCTTACTCTTGCACCATAAACTAATTTACTAATTTTAAATAGATCTGTCCTGTCCACCCAAATGTACAATTTTGACAAAAAACAAAAACCGAAACTCCTTACACTGGTTATAAATCTCCTTCATTTCCTGTCTGTACGGTTACAATATGCATCTTCTTGATCTAGACTACTGCAGATGTGTAGCACTGGTAGTCTCATTACTTTGCATGCAGATTGCATTATTATTATATTTTCAGATGTACCAAAAGCTTCAGAGTAATATTAATATTAATATGAACTAACTTGTGATTAAATTTAAGTCATGAATTCAAATTTTGTTGACGGGTTGTGTTGTTTTGTTTTGTTTTATTTGTGCATGTGTTTATTCATGAAATTTGTATTGTAATTATTTGGTGCTGGTTTTATTATTGGCCTTTGTGCTGTTAAACCAGCACTTTAATAAATGAGAATTGAATTGGACTGTATGGAATTTGGACACATTGTAAATTCTGAACTTTGTTCTGAAGTCACTGAGACATGCTTTAAGCCAAAGTCAAAATCAGAAGAAAAATTTTTGTTGAGCTGCATGTGAAACTGCTGAAGCTACAGGCATTTCAGGACATACACTTTCTGTGGAAGGGTTGATGTCTACAATAAGTGTACAAGTTTTTTTTCACACAGCTGAATTTACCGTATCATGTTGACTGTAATATTGAGGAGATTTGTCTTAAAGCATAAATAACTGTATATTGACCATAAGTGTAACTGGTGGTCTGTGATATATCCTGCTACACATTACAACACTAATGCTTGATACACTACAGATGATGTAAATGAAAATCTTATCCTCAAATTCATATTAGTATACACCAAAAAAAATCAGTAAAAGGGCCATTACTGTACAATTGAATATTTGCTGTTCTTTTGTTTCATCAACAGATTATTCACGTATGTATCCGCATGCTGCACCGATGCACCAGGGCTTTTCCATTCCAAATCAGTTCCTGAATGAGCCTCTTGTAGCAAATGTTGCAATGCAGTATGGTTCGGCACTGGTTGGTTCAGGCAAGCAGCTGGTTGATCGAGAACTTGAGAAATATGTCCCTATTTCAAGACTGAAATACTATTTTGCCGTGGACACGGGATACGTTACCAAGAAACTGGGGCTTCTCTTTTTTCCCTTTACTCATTCAGTGAGTCTGGTTACATGTTGTAATGAGTCTTTTGTATCGTGATGAGGGTGTTTTTATCATGTGCATGTTCATGAGTGTAGATTCCTTCCACCATTAAGTGGACAGTTAATCAAACAGAACAAAGTCATGTATACATGCATTAGATTCAATTTATTAAATGAGTGTGTGTGATTTGTGTGTTTAAATATTATATATCACTGATTAATGATAATCTAATCTTTAATGACATGTTCAAGTAAACAAACTCAGCTCAGATTTGATGTCAAGGAATGTAAAACCTACAATTCAGGAAAACTAAACTTTCTTCTTTCTTATCTTCAGGATTGGTCTGTTAAATATGAACAAGATGAACCCGTTCAGCCTCGCTTTGAAATAAATGCTCCAGATTTGTATATACCTACAATGGCATATGTAACATATGTCCTTGTTGCTGGGCTAGTACTCGGCATGCAAGATAGGTATGTATCAATGAAGCAGATAGAGGAAGACAAAAGTGCCAAGCCTAAGCAACATACAGTTTTGAAGTGTAAGCAAAGAGGAAGTAAAGCTTTGTATATTTTTGGTGCTAGTGCTAGATGAAGGTTGGAGCAGGAGACTTGTTAGGCAGGGCTGGAAAGTCTAAGATTGAAGATTTTCTCAAATGCCTAACCCTTTCTTCTCTAATTTTCATATAGTTAAAATATTACTGTGACATACACCACTATTGTTTGGATCCTGCATCAAGTCTTCCCATTTGGCCATAATCCTAATTAGTGTCCTGTGAACACAAATCTAGCCCTAAAATGTTGAATTCTTCATCCTTGTCAGATAAACGTCAGAATGGTTAAGGTATAAACTGAAAGCATAAGCCATAACAGTAACATTAACATGTAGTCACCATGATTACACTATTCCTAATAAAATAATTGAAGAATTGAAAATAGAGCATAAGTAGATTCATTGTATAATGAACCAAGTAGAGGGTGAATACATCAAATGTAGATCATTTGAACATAATATTGCTCAAGGAGTATGAAATGCAGAAGTGAAAATGAAGCGTAACATTGGTAGGGTGTATGATCGATCACCTTTCTGTGATATGTGCTCGACAATTTACAGACATACAGTCTGAGCACTCTGGGTGAGTAGTCAGGCACATGTGATATCTGTATGCAAGTTCATTCCATGCATTTGTAGACATGCACTTGTAACTGCAGCTGCAGCAGGTTGTATACCATCGCTTTGCATGCTTAGCCAGTGATAGACAGTAGCAGAATGAAGAAACATCCTCTTGCACAAGTAATACCCCCAGAAGAGGAAATAATTTTGTGTAAGATTAGGGAAATGAGGTAGCCAGGTGATATGACCGCATCTACCAATCAATTTCTGTGGAACGTTTCACTTCAAGAACGCCCAAACTTCAATGTATAAATTCACAGGGAGTCTGTCTTGTTGGAATACCATATAATTAAGGACCTTTATCTTCGAAAATTGGCATCAAGAATTTGTATGTAAGGACTACCTTAATCCAGTGTTCTGTTTAGTATTAAGAGTGTTATGTTCTGTTCCCATTTCCAGGTTTTCTCCAGAGATGTTAGGAATTCATGCAAGTTCAGCACTTGCTTGGACAGTGTTCGAGATTATAGTGGAGCTGGTCACAATGTACATTTCCAATATACAAACCAACCTGAAAACATTGGATTTGTTAGCATATGGAGGATATAAATATGTTGGGTAAGTCTTACAAATGTTAACCATTCAGTGATGGACAGCATTTAGTGGGAACCTTATCCAACTGACAGAGGACTTATTCATATTATCCCCCAAAAATGCAGTGCTTTACTAAAAATGCTTTAACTATGAGCAGATGCAAAATTTAAAAGCAAAAAATTTATAGTATATTAAGCACTGTATGTACATTTATATTAAAGTGTTTCACATATGAATTTCTTACAGTTTATCAATAAATGCACGAGTTTACTAAAATTGCTATGAAATTATATTAGAAAATTTACTTGGGTACAGAACATTGTACAATTGGTTTCGCACCTGCTAGCTTCAGTAATCTTGCCATTTACTTCGTCATGGATTTCGCCAGTTCTTGCTGTTGCAGTTACAGTAATGGGTATTTTTTTACCACTTCTTTGATAAATCAAGGTTGCAACCCCCTACATGTATGTGGTCTCTGTTGGCATAAATGCCTTTCTTTTCAGGGTAAGCTGTATAATTTGATCCCACATGTCTCTTTGTTTAAATTTTCTTTCTTTTACTGTTTCACAAAGTGAAGTGTTCATACCCACAGTCCCTCCAGATATTTACAGTGATGCATCTTGTCGTGTATTCGGTTTTCGAAATAACTGTCAAAACCTGGCTTTACAATAGTTATGTTAAGTCTTAGAATAAAGCACTCTTTCCATTGCATGTTTTAACTCTGTTTGAAATCAGATACAAAACACTTTTATCATAAATCATTGGTACTGTACACCAGTGACATAAGGCGGTCATTGAGAGTGAAAGTAAACCTGCACAATGTAAATCTGTAACATTGTGATGAAGTAATTAGTACCTTACTTACTTACTTGCTCCGTGGTGCAAAGTCCTTCTTGAGAAGCTAACTGGTTTGCAGCTAGTCAAGAAATTCCCCACATTTCACGGAACCTGAAGATTCATTACCGCACTCACAAGCGTCCACCACCTGTCTCTATCCTGGGCCAGCCCAATCCAGTCCATATGCCCACATCCCATCTCCTGGAGATCCGTCCTAATATTATCCACCCATCTACACCTAGGTCTCCCCAGTGGTCTCTTTCCCTCCAGTTTCCCCACCAAGACCCTATGTACCCCCCTCTCCTCACCCATATGCGCCACATGCCCAGCCCATCTCATTCTTCTCGATTTCATCACCCGCACGGTATTGGGTGAGGAGTACAAATCATTTAGCTCCTCGTTATGCAATCTCCCGAATTCCCCTGTTACCTCGTCCCTCCTAGGTCCAAATATTTTCCTCAACACCATATTCTCAAACCCCCTCAGCTTACTTTCCTCCCACAATGTCAGCGACCAAGTTTCACACCCATACAAAATAACAGGCAAAATTGTAGTTCTGTATATCTTGATCTTTAAATTTTTGGATAACAACCTGGAAGACAAAACATTCTGCACCGAATGATAGCAAGCATTTCCTGACCTCAATCTTCTCTTAATTTCTTCCAGAATAGAACTTTTATTTGTTAAAGTTGTTCCGAAATATTTAAACTCTTCCACCCTCTTGAAGGCACTATTATCAATCCTCACATTGTGAATTCATCCTGCATTCTGATCTCGAGACCTGACCATGTACTTAGTTTTATCAGCACTTACTTCCAGTCCAGTCTCCCTAGTAGCAGCTACTAAAGCTTCAGCATTTTCCTTTAGAGTATGTATGCTTCCTCCCAGTATATTAACATCATCGTGTGTGTGCCATTTAGTTTCAAGCCATCCTGGTTTACCTGAACACTCCTAATGGCGTACTCTAAAGCAAAGTTAAAAAGCATTGGTGATAGAGCGTCTCCTTGTTTCAAACCATTCCTAATAGGGAACTTGTCAGACACATTCTTGCCTACCCAGACTCT